>Ga0209123_1000027_pt1 | contig 306257 bp, 314 predicted proteins | sample BarGraIncu00431A_FD_184500 | JGI IMG/M metagenome (GOLD analysis project Ga0209123, IMG submission 184500) | Arctic peat soil microbial communities from Barrow, Alaska, USA - Barrow Graham LP Incubations 004-31A (SPAdes) (version 2) | ecosystem: Environmental > Terrestrial > Soil > Wetlands >... | reverse complement strand
GCTAGTTTGGCAATGGGTTGTGGGGTGCGTATGCCGGCTACCACATCTTCCCCTTGGGCATTGGTCAAATATTCACCATATAGAATATTTTCGCCAGTGGAGGGGTTGCGTGTGAAAGCCACCCCTGTTCCACAGTCATTACCCATATTACCGAAGACCATGGATTGGATGTTCACAGCTGTACCTAAATCATGGTCAATTTTATTTAAATTACGGTAGATAAAGGCTCGATCATTATTCCAAGAACGAAAGACGGCCTCAATGGAGAGAAATAACTGATCCATGGGCTCTTCGGGGAAGGGGGAGCCTGTACGCTCCAGGACCAGTTCTTTATAACTGTTAATGATCAACCGTAATGTTTCGGCGGACAGCTCTTGGTCATAACGTACGCCTTGTGTATTTTTGTGCTCAGTTAGCAAATATTCAAAGTCGTGTTTAGGAATCTCTAGTACCACATCAGAAAACATCTGTATAAAGCGACGATAAGAATCATAAGCAAAGACTAAATTATCCGTATTTTTGGCGATAGCTTGTACTGTTACTTCATTTAATCCTAAGTTCAAGACGGTATCCATCATGCCTGGCATGGAAAATACTGCACCAGAACGGACAGACACTAACAAAGGATTGGTAGCATCACCTAATTTTTTACCAATTTCAGTTTCCAGAATGGCCAAGTTTTCCTTTATTTCATCCACAATGACTGGAGGGAGTTTTTTGTTGGTTTTGTAATACTGAGTACAAGCTGCCGTAGTGATGGTCATTCCTGGAGGAACAGGTAGGCCAATATTGGTCATTTCGCATAACCCAGCACCTTTACCCCCGAGTAGTGAACGCATGTCAGCTCGCCCTTGGTTAAACAAATATACATATTTTATCATTGTTTATTAACTCCCTTGCGATAAATTTCCATGACCCTAGCGGCGGTCTCTTCCGTCGCTTTATTGGTAACATCAATAATCGGGCAACCAATTTTAGACATGATTTTTTGCCCGTAATCAAGTTCTTCAATAATACGCTCCATATTCGCATAGGAGGTAGATTGTTGTAAACCCATTGAGCGGAGCCGTTCTCTACGTATTTCAAAGAGCTGGGATGGCTTGATAATAAGTCCGATCACCTTGTGTGGCGGAACCTGAAAAAGCTCTGGCGGTGGTGGAATATCTTTGACGAGGGGCACATTGGCGGCTTTAATGCCTTTATGTGCTAGATACATACACAAAGGAGTTTTGGATGCCCGGGACACGCCAGTGACGACAATGTCAGCCTTAAGCAGTCCGCGGGGTTCTTTACCATCATCAAACTTGATGGCAAACTCGATGGCTTCAATCTTGGCATAATAGGCTTCATCGATTTTGTGAATGAGTCCTGGTTCATTGCGGGGGGGCAGCGGGGAGACTGTTTTCAGAGCATTGATGACCGGACCCATAATATCCACATGGACAAGACCTAATTCTATGGACTTAGACTCTAAAAAAAGTTTTAAATCTGGTCGCACCAAGGTATAGATGATAGCACTTTTAGTTTGTGATGCTTCAATCAGCACTCCATGAATTTGCTCAGTTGATTTCATATAAGGCTTGCGGTGAATTTCCATCGTTGACGCCTCAAACTGACTGAGGGCTGCTTTAACAACAATTTCGCCTGTTTCACCAATGGAATCAGATAATATGTAAATACCTGGTAGTTCGTTGTTCTGTAATGTTTGCAAATTAGATCTCCTTTGGTTTATCTTTCGGCTAACTGTACAAAAAGATAGGTAATATTAGTTTTTGTAAAACGTCCAATCACTTCAAAGGTCCTTTGATCACCAACTTTAATGAGTTTAACCACTGGCAAAGCATCGATTTGATGGTGTAATAACTTTTGTGCTGCCGTGAGTACGGATTCTTCTGGTGTTGTCAAAATAATATTCGGCATGCGCGTCATGATGATGTTAACAGGTAGTTCAGTACTATTTTTGGTTCCCATGGCAGCTTTTAATAGGTCTTTTCTAGAGAGGGCTCCGACTAACATGTTGTTCTCGGAAACGACGAAAATAGTACCTACATCATCCGTAAATAAAGTAACAATGGCATCATAGACGGAACTATTTTCCATTACCACAATGGGGCGAGAATAAACATCAGCCACTAAAATAGTATTTAATACAGAGACTTTTGGTTCTTCCATTCTGTGCTTGGTAGCATAATAACCAACCCTTGGTTTGGCCTCCACTAATTCGGACATTGTTAAAATGGCTAGATCAGAGCGGAGAGCTGCACGACTTAGTTGGAGCTTCTCAGCAATATGCTTGCCGGTAATGGGGCCCGATAATTGAATGATTTCTAAGATGCTAGTTTGTCGTGTCGTAAATGGGATCATGAATTCACCTGCCAAATTAAATATAGTACACTATTTAACGTATCTTATTATATAGTATACTGCATTAAAATAATAATACCTGCTTAAATAGTATATATATTTCTTTTTATTACAATATTCGACGGAAAATAGGAAAAAAATTAGCCTTTTAGAAAAAATGATTAAAAAACGACAGCCAATCTAAAAGGAAGCTTAGGATGAGAAAGTTGGGAATTGGCAAGGTAATTAAAAAGTAGTCATATTTATAAGAGGCTGAGAATAAGATAGGAAATGGGCTGCGGGAATCCTTGTAGCATGTTTAGAAAAAAAATGGGGGATTGATATGATGGGAAAAAAAGAATGTGTAGCAATGATTCTAGCGGGTGGGCAGGGGAGTCGATTGGGTAGTTTAACGAAGAAAATAGCCAAGCCAGCAATGCCTTTTGGCGGTAAATACCGCATTATTGACTTCCCTTTGAGCAATTGTCATAATTCGGGAATTGAAACAGTGGGTGTATTGACTCAATATCAGCCCCTAGCATTAAATAGTTACATCGGAATTGGCAGTTCGTGGGATTTAGATCGTAGAGGTGGGGGGGTATTTCTGTTGCCACCTTATGCCCGTGAGAAAGGTGCTGATTGGTATACGGGGACAGCGGATGCTATTTATCAAAATTTGAATTTCATTGATATGATGAATCCTAATTATGTACTCATATTATCAGGTGATCATATTTACAATATGGATTATTCCCTGATGTTAGAACATCATAAGAATCAAAAAGCTGAGGTGACAATTTCGGTGACTGAAGTTCCATGGCAGGAGGCTTCCCGCTTTGGTATTATGAGTGTCAATGAAACAGGGAGAATTAGAGAATTTTCTGAGAAACCCGTAGTACCAAACAGTAATCTCGCATCCATGGGCATTTATATTTTTAATTGGCGACTACTGCGCAAAGTTCTCGAAGAGGATAGTAGAAATAATCTTTCCAGTCATGATTTTGGGAAGGATGTCATTCCTAAGTTATTGGCTACCGATCACCGCTTAGCAGCCTATTATTTTACGGGATATTGGAAAGATGTAGGGACCGTAGAAAGTTTTTGGGAAGCTAATATGGATTTACTGGAAGAGCAACCTGAGCTTGATTTGTATAATCCCAATTGGCGAGTGTATTCGGTGAATGCGACACGCCCTCCTCAATATCTGGGGGTGACTGCTAAAGTGACACGTTCAATCATTAGCGAGGGGTGCTCTATCTTTGGCCAGGTTGATCATTCGGTGATTTTTCCGGGAGTACATATTGCTGAAGGTGCTTGTATCAAAGATTCTATTGTCATGCCCTATGTCACGATTGGTGCCCATGCTCAGGTATATCAGGCCATTATTGGACGAAAAACCATCATTGAGGCAGGGGTCATGATCAGTAGCGTCAATAAGCAAGAGATAACAGTCGTCGAAGAAAATAGGGACATTCTTAATGATAATAATATTTTGGCAAACAACATTATGGGAATACAAAAACAGGTGGGATGATATGCACAATGTAATGGGCATTATTAATCTGAACGATGGTCATGATTTTTTGAAAGAACTTACGCAAGGCCGACCCTTAGCGGCTGTGCCTTTTGGTGGTCGCTATCGATTGATTGATTTTATATTATCGAATATGGTTAATTCTGGAATGCAAAATGTGGGTATTTTAGTACAGGATAAATACCGTTCGTTGATGGATCATTTGCGGTCAGGCAAGGAATGGGATCTGGCGCGCAAACGGGATGGATTGTTTATTTTGCCACCGGGCAAATCTCACTCTTCAGGAGAGAATTACCGAGGAAATATCGAAAATTTTTACAATAATCTAGATTATATTGAGAGTAGCCGGCAACAATATGTGTTGATTGCTGGTAGTCATATTGTGTGTAATTTAAATTATCGTAAGGTCTTTAAATTCCATCAGGATATGGGAGCTGATATAACCCTGCTTTATCATGAGCATACTGGAGATGAGGAGTTGATGCAGTATAGTATTGTAGACTGCCAGGGGAATGGCCGTATTATAGATATAGCCATAAATCCATCCGACCCCTTATCACAAAAGGTTTCTCTAGAGATGTATATTATGAAAAAAGAATTGTTGGTAGCGCTGATCAAGGACTGCCGGGCACGAGGCGGTCTGGATTTCATTAAAGATATACTGATCAACAATATTGGTACATTAAAGATATATGGTTATCCTTATAAAGGTTATGTGGCTACAGTTGATAGTGTGAAAAGTTATTATAAACATAATATGGAATTATTAAATCCTGAAAAATGGGAAGAGTTATTCTTTAAATCTGGCCTGGTCTATACGAAAGTAAAAGATGAAGCCCCTGTAAAATATAAGGAGAATGCGAGAGTACTGAATACCATGATTGCCAATGGTTGTATCATTGAAGGACGTGTAGAAAATAGTATTTTATTTCGTGGTGTAACCGTACATAAAGGTGCTTATATCAAGGATAGTATTGTCATGCAGAAATGTGAGATCGCTGAAAATGCTGTCATCGATAATGTTATTTGTGACAAGAATGTTAGGATCACTCAGGGAAAATGGCTAAAAGGTGAATCCAATGAGCCGTTGGTTATTGAGAAGGGTAGCATCATTTAAGATGATGTAAGACGGCGCATGGAACAATAAGATGCCCTGTTGCTTATCCTTTGCGCCTTCCCGGTTCAAATGGGTGTTTTTTTATTTACGGAGGGAGGTTTTCCTGTTGATAGATAAAGAAAGTTTTAAAGAGGCTTATCAAAGGAAAGTTCAGACCATGTATGGTAAGAACTTTAGGGAAGTCAGCTTTAATGACCAATATGTGGCCCTTGGCAGTCTTATCCGTGATTATATTAACCCCAATTGGATGAAAACCAACAGGCAGTACAATGAAAAAGGTGAAAAACAACTGTACTATTTTTCGATTGAGTTTTTGCTAGGAAAATTGCTGGAAATGAATTTGCTTAATATGGGGCTTACCACAGTATGTACTGAGGCCTTAGGGGAATTGGGTATTGATCTGAACGACATGATCGGCGAGGAACCTGATGCGGGGCTGGGGAATGGGGGATTAGGTAGACTGGCAGCTTGTTTTCTCGACTCCATGGCAGCGTTAAGTTTGCCGGGGCATGGCTGTGGTATTCGTTATAAATATGGACTTTTTGAACAAAAAATAGTCAATCATAATCAGGTTGAGATGCCTGATAATTGGCTGAAAGATGGCTATATTTGGGAATATCGCAAATCAAATAAAGCAGTTGAGGTGTGGTTTGGTGGCAATATAGTCTGTAATGAAGAGCCAAATGGTAAAATACGCTACATCCACGAGCATTATGAGAGGGTATTGGCCGTGCCTTACGATATTCCCATGGTAGGTTACCAAAACAATACAGTAAATACCCTCCGCTTGTGGAGTGCTGAGCTAGCCGAAGGTGATTTTAACTTTGCATCCTATAATCGGATTGATTACCTAAAAGCCATAGAATACAAACACTCCGTGGAACGCATTTCTAAAATACTCTATCCAGATGATAGTGTACTGGAAGGGCGGTTACTCAGGCTTAAACAAGAATATTTTTTTGTATCAGCAGGATTGCAAAGTATTTTGCGACGGTTTAAGAGCAAAAATAATCAGATTAAAGAATTGCCTGAGAAAATTGCCGTGCATATTAATGACACCCACCCCGCCTTAGCTATCCCAGAATTAATGCGCTTATTAGTGGATGTGGAAGGTCTCAATTGGGATGATGCTTGGCAGATTACCACTAGGACAATATCCTATACCAATCATACCATTATGCCCGAGGCTCTTGAGACATGGGGGATCGAAATGTTCAAAACCCTCTTACCCCGCATCTATATGATCGTCCATGAAATCAATGAGCAGTTTTGCCGTGAACTATGGGATAAATATCCTGGACAGTGGGAACATATTGGACGGATGGCCGTTATCGCTGACGGTTTGGTACATATGGCTCGCTTGGCCGTCGTTGGATCTTATAGTGTAAATGGTGTGGCGGAGCTGCATACTGACATTTTACGCAGATATATTATGCATGATTTCCATAAGTATTATCCTTATAAATTTAACAACAAGACCAATGGTATTACCCACAGGCGTTGGTTATTGAAAGCCAATCCTAGACTAGCGTCTCTTATTACTAACACAATTGGTAATAATTGGATAAAATATCCCGTAGAACTCGTCGGGCTCTGTCAATTTGCCACAGATACTGCTTTTAAAGGGCAGTTAGCTGAAATCAAACTGGAAAATAAGCAGAGATTAGCAAAAGTTATTCAAGAAAAACATGGAATCCTTGTTAATGTACATTCTATTTTTGATGTTCAGATTAAGCGGATTCATGCCTATAAGCGTCAAATATTAAATGCTCTTCATATTATGCATCTCTATAACCAGCTCAAAGAAAATCCACACTTTGACATGATACCCAGAACCTTTATTTTTGCCGGCAAGGCGGCGCCTAGCTATCATATTGCCAAACAAACCGTTAAACTCATTAACATCTTAGCAACTGTTATTAATCATGATAAAAGTATTAACGACAAGTTAAAAGTAGTATTTCTAGAAAATTATAATGTATCCCTGGGTGAAATTATTTTTCCGGCAGCGGATGTCAGTGAACAAATATCCACGGCAAGTAAAGAAGCTTCAGGTACAGGTAATATGAAGTTTATGATGAATGGTGCCATTACCATTGGGACCTTAGATGGAGCCAACGTGGAGATTAAGGAAAGGGTAGGTGAGGATAATATTGTGATTTTCGGTCTTACAGCCCAGCAAGCTCTCCATTATTATGGCTATGGTGGTTATAGTGCTTGGGATGTCTATAATGGAGATATTCGCATAAAAAGGGTGATGGAGCAGTTAGTTAATGGTTTTTTACCAACTGCCAAAGAAGAGTTTAGACCTCTCTATCATTATTTACTGCACAATAATGATGAATTTTTCGTCCTCAGGGATTTCTCAGTTTATGCGGAGGCTCAATTATTGATGGAAGCAAAATTTAGGGATAGACAGCAGTGGTTGAATATGTGTGTACATAATATTGCCCATTCTGGTAATTTTTCCAGTGATCGGACCATTACTGAATATGGGGTTGGTATATGGAAAATAAAACCATCAATCATCCTTGGATAAGTGTCTGTTAGGGGTATACTAAACCGTATATCTCTCTTTTTTTATTGCTATAGAAAAAAATAATTGAATTTTCGTCAATAAATGACAAAAAAAACATCGATAGGTGCAGGGATTTTTGGATATAACAGGAATTATAACAATAATTCATTATTTATTCTTACGTACACTGAATTATTTTAGTAGATTTTAAACTAAGGGGGCATTTTCGTGTTAATCGATAAAGAAGAGCTTAAAAGCCTGTTCGTGAATAAATTACAGACCATGTTTGGTAAAGGATTTGAAGAAGCATCGAACAATAACAAGTATATGGCCTTGAGTTGGATTTTACGTGACCTCATTAGTAAAAATTGGATAGCCACGAACAAACAATACACCCAAAATCAGGTTAAACAGGTATATTATTTTTCAATGGAGTTTTTGCTAGGCCGCTTTCTTGACATGTATTTAGTAAATGGTGGTTTAAAAGATGTCTGCCGGGTGGCCCTGAGGGAATTGGGTATTGATCTAGATGAACTTGAACAACAAGAATCAGATCCTGGACTGGGTAACGGTGGCCTTGGTCGACTGGCGGCGTGTTTTATGGAGTCTATGGCGGCCTTAGGCTTACCTGGCCATGGTTGTGGCATTCGCTACAAATATGGTTTATTTGAACAAAAAATTGTGGATAATTATCAAGTTGAATTGCCAGATAATTGGCTCAAAGATGGTTATGTATGGGAATTTCGTAAGGCTGACAAGGCCGTAACTGTAAAATTTGGTGGAGTCATCAAGGAAGCTGGTAAGCCGGGCAACTTGACGTTTGTTCATGAGGATTATGAGGATGTACTGGCTGTACCTTATGATGTACCCCTTGTTGGTTATGACAATAAGACCGTTAATACATTACGGCTCTGGAGTGCGGAAGCCGTCAACGATAGTTTCGATTTTGCCTCATTTAATCGCGGTGAGTATTTGGAGGCCATGGGGTATCAGAACTCGGTTGGGCAAATCTCCAAGATCTTATATCCACAGGATGATTTTTATGAAGGGCGGGCTCTTCGCCTAAAGCAACAATATTTCTTCGTTTCAGCCGGCTTGCAGAGTATTGTCAGACGGTATAAAAAGACCTATTCAAATATGAAGCACCTAGCTGAAAAAGTGGCGGTCCATATTAATGACACTCATCCAGCAGTGGCTGTCCCTGAACTGATGCGCATCCTGATGGATGAAGAAGGTTTATCTTGGAATGAGGCGTGGGCCATTACGACGAAAACAATCTCTTATACCAACCATACCATTATGCCTGAAGCCTTAGAGACCTGGACAATTGAGATGTTTAAAAAACTCCTCCCACGGATGTTTATGATTACCAATGAAATCAATGAACGCTTTTGCCGAGGACTATGGGAAAAGTACCCAGGTGATTGGGATAAGATCAAAGGTATGGCCATTATTAGTGATGGCGTGGTTCATATGGCGCGTTTAGCAGTTGTCGGTAGTCATAGCGTTAATGGGGTAGCCCAAATCCATACTGATATCTTGAAAGAACATATTATGAAGGATTTTCACGAATTTTATCCCGGCAAGTTTAATAATAAAACCAATGGCATTACCCATCGGCGTTGGCTGTTAAAATGCAATCCGGAGCTTGCTCAGTTAATCACGGATTGTATCGGCCCCGATTGGATAAAAGAACCCAATCATTTACATTCTTTTACAAAATTTGCTGGAGATAAGACAGTACAGGAACGGCTACGCAAAATAAAACAGTCTAACAAAAAAGTACTGGCGAAATATATTAAAGAACACACTGGTGTCTCTGTAAATGTTAATTCAATATTTGATGTGCATATTAAACGGATTCACTCCTATAAACGGCAAATGCTTAATATCTTTCATATTATGGATTTATACAATCGCCTGCGGGAAAATCCTGAACTAGATATTGTGCCTCGGACCTTCATTTTTGCTGGTAAGGCAGCACCAGGTTATTATATTGCCAAACAGACCATTAAGTTAATTAATGTGCTGGCGTCCATGATTAATAAAGATAAACTGATCAAGAATAAGTTGAAAGTTGTATTCTTAGAAAATTATAGTGTTTCCTTAGGTGAAATACTGTTTCCGGCGGCTGATGTCAGCGAACAAATTTCCACAGCCAGTAAAGAAGCATCGGGGACAGGCAATATGAAGTTTATGCTAAATGGTGCTGTTACAATTGGTACGATGGATGGGGCCAATGTGGAAATATACGATGCTGTCGGTGAAGATAATATCTTCATTTTTGGCTTGACCAGTCAACAAGTTTTTGAGTACTACATTCATGGTGGGTATAACGCTTGGAATCAATACAACGGTGATCTTCGACTTAAGATGGTTTTAGAACAATTGGTTAATGGTTTCCTGCCTTATCAGAAAGAGGAATTTAGAGCCATTTATCAATCTCTACTCGCGAATAATGATGAATTTTTTGTTTTAAAGGATTTTGATTCCTATGCCAAGGCTCATGTAGCATTAGACAACAGATATAAGGATAAAGATAAATGGATACAAATGAGTATTCAGAATATCGCTCATGCTGGAATCTTTTCCAGCGATCGCACCATTCGTCAATATGCTAAAGAAATCTGGCATACAAAACCTGTCGAGATTCTCAGTCTGTAATTTGTTGGATCGGTAAGAATGAGGGAGATGATACTGTGGTGAACAATGTTTCGGAGTTAAGCGCTGAAGACATCTATCTATTTCACGAAGGAAGTAATTTCCGCAGTTATCAGCTTTTTGGATCCCATGTTGTTCATGTTAGTGGTGGTTGGGGGGTGCGCTTTACGGTTTGGGCACCCAATGCCCACCATGTGTCAGTCGTCGGGGACTTTAATGGTTGGCAGGGGCAGGAACATGGTATGCAACAAATACCTAATTCTGGGATTTGGCTGCTGTTTGTTCCAGAATTAACCCCGGGAGTCATTTACAAATACGAAATACATACGGGGAATGGTGAGACCTTACTGAAGGCTGACCCGTATGCTGTTTACGCCGAGCTTAGGCCTAATACTGCCTCTGTAGTCTTTGAGTTAGCTGGGTATGAGTGGCAGGATAAACAATGGCAACAGGCCAAAAAAGAGCCTGCGTATCAAAGTCCAGTACTGATTTATGAAGTGCATTTAGGCTCATGGCGACGGGGAGCAAACAATGAATTGTTGACCTACCGTGAATTGGCAGAACTACTGCCAGAGTATGCTGTGAGTATGGGTTATACTCACATTGAAATTATGCCCGTGGCGGAACATCCTTTTGATGGGTCTTGGGGTTATCAAGCGACGGGGTATTATGCCGCGACGAGTCGTTATGGGACGCCAAAAGACTTTATGTATTTCGTTGATAAGTGTCATGAGCAAGGCATTGGTGTCATTATTGATTGGGTGCCAGGGCATTTTTGTAAAGATGATCATGGACTCCGGCGTTTTGATGGGTCACCTTTGTATGAATATGCCAGCAGTGAGCGCGGTGAGAATAGGGGGTGGGGGACAGCAAATTTTGATTTGGGACGCACGGAAGTCCTTAGTTTCCTCATCTCCAATGCTTTGTTTTGGCTAGAGATCTATCACATTGATGGCATTCGCACCGACGCGGTTTCTAATATTTTATATTTGAATTATGGCAAGGAAGATGCTGCCTTTACGCCCAATAAATATGGTGGTAATGGTAATTTGGAAGGCGCGGCTTTTTTACGCAAGCTGAATGAAGTGGTATTCCAGCATCATCCTAGTGTACTTATGATGGCGGAAGAGTCTACCTCGTGGCCCATGGTGTCTTGGCCCACATATGCGGGAGGATTGGGGTTTAACTTCAAGTGGAATATGGGCTGGATGAATGATATGCTTCGTTATATGGCTCTTGAGACGGTACACCGTAAGTGGCAACATCATTTATTGACCTTCTCTTTTATGTATGCATTTTCGGAAAACTTTATCTTGCCCTTATCTCATGATGAAGTGGTCCATGGAAAAAAATCAATGCTCAATAAAATGCCTGGTGACTACTGGCAAAAATTTGCTAATTTACGTGCTTTTTACGGGTATTGGATGGCCCACCCTGGTAAGAAACTCCTCTTTATGGGGGGGGAATTTGGTCAATTTATTGAATGGCAAGAGCATGAGAGTTTGGACTGGCATCTGCTAACCCATGATAAACACAATAAGTTGCAAAGCTACTCCAGGGAGCTCAATCGGTTTTATCAACAGGAGCCAGCCTTGTGGCAAGTTGATGATAATTGGCATGGGTTTGAATGGATTGATTGTAGTGACTCCATTCAAAGTATTATCTGCTTTATGCGTAAGTCGGCGAAGGTTGGTGAGATGCTCATTGTGGTTTGTAACTTTACACCTGAGGTTCATGACGCCTATCGCATTGGTGTGCCAGAAATGGGCTTATATCAGGAAGTTTTTAATAGTGACTGGGAGCAGTTTGGCGGGTCGGGGCAACATAATGAGGAGCCATTAGTGGCAGAAAACAGGAACTGGCAGAATAAGCCATACTCCCTCGTCCTGAAGATTCCGCCCTTAGCCACCATATATTTAAAATGTTTACAGCAACAAGAAAATATAAAAATAATTCCACAACCTTTTTAACAGTGAGGAGTGTTTTATATGCCAAAAAAGAAGTGCGTTGCCATGTTGTTGGCAGGCGGTCAAGGCAGCCGGTTAGGAGTTCTAACACAAAAAGTTGCTAAACCAGCAGTGCCCTTTGGTGGTAAGTATCGGATTATTGATTTTCCCTTGAGTAACTGCTATAACTCAGGGATTGATACGGTGGGGGTATTGACCCAGTACAAACCACTGGCTTTACATACTTATATTGGGATTGGTAGTCCCTGGGATTTAGACCGCATTCATGGCGGAGTGTATGTATTGCCACCCTTTGTCAAAGAAGAGGGGGGTGAGTGGTATACAGGTACTGCCGATGCTATTTGCCAAAACATTCATTTTATCGATCGTTTTAACCCTGAGTATGTACTTATATTATCTGGGGATCATATTTATAAAATGGATTATTCCCTCATGCTAGACTTCCATCATGAACACCAGGCTGATGCCACGATCGGTGTGATTGAAGTGCCTTGGGAGGAAGCCTCGCGTTTTGGTATTATGACGACAGATGAAAAGTATCGTGTGACTCAGTTTGATGAGAAACCGGCTCAGCCGACAAGTAACCAAGCTTCCATGGGTATTTACATTTTTAATTGGCCCCTGCTCCGTAAGGCTTTATTAGCAGATGCCCAAGATGCCAGTTCAACTCATGATTTTGGTCATGATATCATTCCTAAGATGTTGGAGAACAAACAAAATCTTGTGGCCTACCCCTTTGAAGGTTATTGGAAAGATGTAGGAACGGTGGAAAGTCTGTGGCAGGCCAATATGGATTTGTTGGATGAAAAATCAGAACTCGATATGTATGATCCCAGTTGGCGTATTTATTCATCCAATCCCCCTCGGCCCCCTCATTATACGGCTGGGACTTCTAAGGTAAAAAATTCTATTATTGGTGAAGGATGTCTAGTCTTTGGTGAAGTAACCAATTCAGTTATTTTTCCTGATGTATACATTGGCAAAGGTGCCAGTGTCAAAAATTCCGTTATTATGGTCGGCGTACATATTGAAGAGAATGTGGTCATTGATAAGGCTATTGTGGGGCGTAAAGCCGTCATTAAACAAGGGGCTACAGTAGCGGCCCCCCAAGAACAGGCTGGGCAAGAAATTGTACTCGTGGCTGCTGATATGATTATTCCACCCCATACGACAATCGGAGCCAGTGTCTCTTGCCGAACCAATGAAGAACTCTGCGGTGAGGGGGAAGGAGAGTTATGATGGATGAGTTAATGGGGATTATTAATCTCAGTGAAGCGGAAGAATACTTAGGTGAGTTAAGTCGCTCACGGCCACTAGCAGCCGTCCCTTTTGCCGGTCGGTATCGATTAATTGACTTTGTGTTGTCGAATATGGTCAATTCAGGAATTTCTAATGTAGGAATTTTTATCCAACACAAATATCGATCCTTAATGGATCATATACGATCAGGGAAAGAATGGGATCTAGCGCGCAAACGGGACGGATTGTTTATTTTGCCACCCGCTTATACCAACAGCCCCTCCCAAATACACCGGGGTAATGTAGAAAATTTTTATAGTAATTTAGACTACATTGCAAAAAGTCGACAAAAGTATGTGATTATCGCTGGTTCTGAGATGGTAGGCAATTTGGATTACCGACAAGCCTTGGATTTTCACAAAAAAGCAGGGGCTGAAATTACTATTTTGTATACAAAGGCTAATTGCCATACCCGTGAGTGCCAGCGGGCTAATGTCTTAACGATGGATGATAATGCCCGTGTGAGTGGCATGAGAGAGTATGATAGCACGGGTGAATTTAAGAACATCTCCATGAAAACCTTTATCATGGAAAGAACGCTGCTCATGGAACTGATCAATGATTGTATTGCCCGTGGCGATTATGACTTTGTCAAACATTGTATTGTTAAAAACATTAATAAATATAATGTTTATGGTTATCACCATCAAGGGTATGTAGCCAGGATTAATTCAATTCAAAGTTATTTTAAACACAGCATGGAGTTATTAAATCCTCAAATCTGGAAGGAATTATTTTTTAAATCAGGTCTTATTTATACTAAGGTTAAAGATGAACCGCCAGCTAAATATATGATTGATGCTGATGTCTCCAATTCCCTCATCGCTACAGGGTGTTATATTGAAGGACAGGTTGAAAACAGTATTTTATTTAGAGGCGTAAAAGTACATAAAGGGGCATATATTAAAAACAGTATTATTATGCAAAATGGTGAAATCGGGGCAGGAGTCATATTGGAAAATGTCATCTGCGACAAAGACGTAGTGATTACGGCTAACAAGCAGTTAAAGGGAGAGTGTAATTATCCACTGATAATCAAGAAAGGACAGGTGATTTAGACTATGTTAAAAGTATTATTTGTAGCTGCGGAAGCGGTACCTTTTGCTAAAACAGGTGGACTGGGTGATGTGATTGGTTCATTGCCTAAGGAACTCAAGCAACAAGGGGTGGATGCCCGGGTCATTTTACCTAACTATCAAGAAATACCCGAAAAATATAAAAAACAAATGGTACTTAAAAATAAATTTCTGGTACAGGTTGGCTGGCGCCAGAAGTATTGTGGCGTCTTAGAATTCGTATATGAGGGCATAACCTTCTATTTTATTGACAATGAATACTACTTTAAACGTTATGGCTTTTATGGTTATGATGATGATGCGGAACGATTTGGATTTTTCTGCCGCGCGGTTCTAGAATCCTTAACGCGGATTGATTTTATGCCCGATGTACTTCACTGCCATGACTGGCATACGGGTATGGTTAGTGTGCTATTGGATGCCCATTATCGGGAGATGCCTGAGTATCAGCATATTAAAACACTCTTCACCATCCATAATTTACGTTATCAGGGCGTTTTTGATAAGGGAATCTTACATGATATCTTGAGCTTAGATTGGAAATACTTTACTCCTGAGGGCGTGGAGTTTCATAATGCCGTAAACTTTATGAAGGGTGGTTTGGCCTATTCGGATGTGATTTCCACGGTCAGTCGGACCTATGCTCAGGAAATTCAAGATCCATATTTTGGCGAACAACTGGATGGCTTTTTACGCAAACGTCAGGATGATCTGGTGGGTATTGTGAATGGCATCGATTATGATGTCTATAATCCAGCAACGGATCATAAAATCACGAGCAAATATGATATATCTTCCTTACCGAAGAAAAGTAAGAATAAATTAAATTTACAGGAACGATTGGGCCTGACCGTCGACGCTAACATACCAATCGTTGCCATCGTTTCTCGACTTGTCGGGCCTAAAGGGATGGATTTAATGGAAGGCATTTTGGTTGATCAGCTTAAGCAACTGTCGGTGGAACACTATGGCGCTCAGTTGGTCATCTTAGGTACCGGTGAAGTTCGCTATGAAAATTTCTTTAAATATATGGCTTGGCAGTATCCAGGCAAGATTTCGGCTAATATTTTATTTGATGATACCTTAGCGCGCCAGATCTATGCTGGGGCTGATATGTTCCTAATGCCTTCCCTGTATGAACCTTGTGGTATTGGACAATTGATTGCCATGCGCTACGGTTGTGTGCCGATTGTGAGGGATATAGGGGGATTACGGGATACAGTTGAGCAATATAACCAAAATACAGGTGCTGGTAACGGTTTTACCTTTGCTAATTATAATGCCCATGAAATGTTTGACACCATCAATACAGCAGTGGCTTTATTTAAGGATAAAAAGATATGGAATAAAATAATAGGGAATGCCATGAAGAGTGATTATAGCTGGCGGAATTCAGCTCAGCAATATCAAGAACTTTATAAAAAAATGATTGAGTAGTAAAGGTTTGATATTTCGTTAATGAATCAGAAGAAAGATTTTTCTTGCGGAATCAGGAAGGATATCACTTTCTTGATTCCAAGTAAGAACGACTAAGGCTTCTTTAGAATTTTAGTATCACGAAAGTGAGGGACTATTATGAATGAAAAATTTATAAGCCATGATTCTCAGGTGGAATTTTTCCGCAGCCCCTTTGGGGCTGTTTGTTGTAATGAAGAGCTCTTATTGCGTTTGAAAATCCAGGGACAAGATGTCCCCAATGCTGTTGTGCTAAGGCTCTGGCAAGATGATAGTGGGGAACAAAAGTTAGAGATGAAGCCAAAGCTAAAACAACAATCAGAGGATAGCCTAGTCTATGAAGCGCAGTTTATTATTCCTAACTCCACAGGAATTATATGGTACTATTTTATTATTACCATACAAGATAAAATCTATTATTATGGTAATCAGACGGACAGATTAGGTGGTAGTGGTCGACTCTATGACACCATACCCCCTGCTTATCAAATTACTGTATATAAAGAGGGAGCCGTTACACCGGCCTGGTTCAAAGAGGGGATTATTTATCAAATTTTTCCTGACCGCTTTTATAATGGGACGGGTCAGGTTTTACATCCTAAAAAGGATAGTGTTATCCATGGAAGTTGGGATAACCATCCCTATTATATTCGTGATGCCGATACGGGGAGAATTGTAGCCTATGACTTCTTTGGTGGCAATTTACAAGGGGTTATTGAGAAACTTCCCTATCTCAAAGAATTAGGGATTAGTGTCATTTATTTTAATCCTATTTTCGCCGCGCCCAGTAATCATCGTTATGATACGGGGAATTATAAAACCGTTGATACCATGCTAGGGGATAATCAGGTATTTGCCCAGCTGTGCAGCGCCGCCAAAGCAGAAGGTATTGCGGTTATTTTAGACGGTGTCTTTAGCCATACGGGTAGTGATAGCATTTATTTTAATAGGGATGGTCATTATCCGGAAGTCGGTGCCTATCAGTCCCAAGAATCTCCCTACTATCAATGGTATCGGTTTGATGAGTTTCCTGATAAGTATGAATGCTGGTGGGGCATTGATACCCTACCCAATGTGGAGGAAACTGAACCATCTTATATTGATTTTGTCATTGAAGGTGAAGGCAGTGTCATCAAACAGTGGCTACAGCTGGGAGCTAAAGGCTGGCGATTAGATGTAGCTGATGAACTGCCGGACTCCTTTATCAAAAAGATCTACAAAACTATGAAAGAAATGGATGAAGAGAGTATTCTAATTGGTGAAGTATGGGAAGATGCTTCGAATAAAGAAAGTTATGGAAAACACCGACAGTATCTCCAGGGAGAGGAAATGGATTCAGTCATGAATTATCCTTTCCGCCAAATTACCTTGGATTTTATGCTGGGTAGGATGGATGCCTATGCTGTCCATCGGGCGCTCATGAGCCTAGCGGAAAATTATCCTCCTCATAATTTTTATGCCATGATGAATTTAATCGGTAGCCATGATGTGCCTAGGATATTAACATTACTTGGTGAGGCGCCGCCTGCTGAGAGTTTGACTGTTGCCCAGCAGGCTAAATATCGTTTGCCTCAGGAAAAACAGCAGTTGGCTATTGCGCGACTCAAAATGCTAGTATTATGGCAAATGACATTTCCTGGTGTGCCTTCTGTCTATTATGGTGATGAGGCTGGCGTGGAAGGATATAAAGATCCTTATAATCGCAGCACATATCCCTGGGGACAAGAAAATGTTGAACTACTATCATGGCACAAACAAGTCATTGCCCTGCGGAATGGATATGATGTGTTTAAAACAGGAAAATGGATTTCCCTGCCTGCTCATGACCAGGTATATGCCTATATCCGTACCATAACCAATGGGCAGGATATTTTTGGACAAAGTAAGCAAGATAATACAGCCATCCTATTATTTAATCGCAGTACTGAGGTAATTACAGTGCAACTGCCAGTGCGAACCTGGTGTTATGGCATCATGCTAGATCTGTTACATGATAACCAGCATCTTCCCATCACTGATGGCATACTGACAGTTAGTTTACAGCCGTTGGAAGGTAAAGTCTTATTGCAACTGGAGAAAAATGCTTTTCCTCGTCAAGCTGGTGTGCTGATGCATCCCACATCCCTGCCCTCTCGATTTGGCATAGGAGACTTAGGTACAGAAGCCTATGAATTTGTGGACTTTTTGCATAACAGCAAACAGAGTTTATGGCAAATTTTGCCAATAAATCCAGTGGGTTATGGTAACTCACCCTATCAATGTCTATCAGCTTTTGCCGGCAATCATTTATTGATTTCCTTGGATAAATTAGTCCGCGACGGCCTCCTGCCGGAAAGGACGCTGAAAAATTATCCCCGATTTAATGCTGATAAGGTGGAGTTTGATCTCGTACAAAGACATAAAGAAAAGTTACTATGGCTAGCTTTTCTAAAATTTAAGAAAGACCATACACCAGTGGCCTATAAAAAATTTGCCCTTGACAATAGCTTTTGGCTGACGGATTATGCTTTGTTTATGGCCCTAAAAAAGAATTTTTCCGGGATAGCATGGAATTTATGGCCTGGAGAGGTTGCTACAAGAGACAAAAAAACATTGGAACAGTACGGATTATTATTGTCTGAGATCATAGACTACCATAAATTCCTGCAGTTTATTTTTGCCATGCAATGGCAGGAGCTCAAAGAGTATGCTGGGGTCCATCATATAAAAATTATTGGGGATATACCTATTTTTGTGGCTCACGATAGTAGTGATGTCTGGGCCAACCAGCAGTTATTTGATTTGGATGAGACTGGTAGCCCTTTGACGGTGGCTGGTGTACCCCCAGATTACTTTAGTTTAACAGGACAACTATGGGGCAATCCTCATTATAACTGGCGGGAAATGGCGAAGGATGATTATCACTGGTGGCGGCAACGCCTGCAGGTCACATTGCAGTTTGTAGATATTGTCAGGGTGGATCATTTTCGTGGCTTTGAGGCTTTTTGGGAAATACCAGCTAAGGCTGAGACGGCAGTTGATGGCCTTTGGGTTAAAGGGCCAGGTGCTCATTTCTTTAGTGTGCTAGAAAAATATTTGGGGGAATTGCCTTTCATTGTGGAAGATTTAGGGTTTATTACACCCGAGGTGGATGAGCTTAAACAACAGTTTTATTTTCCTGGTACAAAAGTTCTGCAATTTTCTTTTCATTACAGTGAAAGTGGTTGCTTGGCAACGTTTAGTTGTGAGAAAAATTGTGCCTTATATACTGGGACACACGATAATGATACCATCAAAGGTTGGTATGATAAGTTGCTCGTTGGCGAGCCTAAGTTGGCAGCCTGTCTGCAGGGGTGCCTAGAACGGGAACTTACTATGGATGATAGTCGATCTGAATCAGTATACTGGAGATTGGTGGAATTCACCTATCATAGCAATGCCAATACCTTGCTTGTGCCACTACAGGATATATTGTGCCTTGGCAGTGAGGCTAGAATGAATTTTCCTGGTACAGTGGGTAACAATTGGCATTGGCGTTATGACAAAAAAGTATTAACCAGTGAGCTAGCTGCCAAATTGGCCGCTTTGGTGGAAAAATACCAGCGATAATCAGGAAAAATGACAATGACCACTCAAGGGGACGGTTCCGGCGAGTCAAGAGGGAAATAATAGAATTTTCCCATAAAACCATTGACGGCATATAAAGATCGGGGTACAATATAATCAATACTGAACCGGCACGGTATAGATTGAAGGAAGTGGTGATTATATGCAGTTTAATCAAGCTACTGATTATGCTTTTCGCGTAATTATGTACTTAGCTGGCGTGCCTGAGGGGAAAATTGTCAATAGTCAAAGGATTGCTGAGGAACAAAATATACCCGTTGGTTTTTTGCAAAAAGTAATGCGGGCTTTGACTAAAGGGGAGGTGGTAAAATCTTATCGTGGGATGGATGGTGGTTTTTCCTTAGCAAAACCACCAGTGGATATTAGTCTCTTAGATATTATTACCATTATGGAAGGATCCGTTGATTTGCAACGATGCTTAAAGGACAATACTAGTTGTAACAAAGGTTGTACAGCTCAATGTCCTGTGCATGCGGCCTTGGCTGTGATACAGACTGATTTTATACAGGCCTTGGCCAAGACTAATTTTGCTAAGATGGTTAACAATGGATAATGTGGAAAGGTAGGGGACGAGTGTGGAAGAATTATTATTAGGGCGTTGGCAATTTGGAATTACGACAATCTATCATTTTCTGTTTGTACCACTAACATTGGGCTTGACGGTACTGGTGGCTATCATGGAAACCATGTATGTGCGGACCGGTAACCAACTGTACAAAAAGATGACCCAGTTTTGGGGTAAATTATTTTTGGTGAACTTTGCCATGGGTGTGGCGACGGGTATTGTTCAAGAATTTCAGTTTGGTATGAATTGGGCGGAATATTCTCGGTTTATGGGTGATATCTTTGGTGCACCTTTAGCATTAGAAGCTTTAACGGCATTTTTTTTAGAATCAACATTTCTTGGGTTATGGATTTTCGGCTGGGATAAGTTGTCCAAGAAAGTACATTTGACTTGTATTTGGTTAGTGGCCTTTAGCAGTAATTTATCAGCTTTTTGGATACTGACCGCTAATTCTTTTATGCAGTCACCTGTAGGCTATTCCCTGCAAAATGGGCGGGCGGAGATGGTTGATTTTCCTGCTTTGATTACCAACCCCTATGTATGGGGACAGTTTCCCCATACGGTACTGGGTGGATTGGTGACAGCGGGTGTGTTTGTTTCGGCCATTAGTTCCTATTATTTATTAAAACAAAGACATTTAGAAATCTTCCGTCCTTCGGCAAAGATTGGTTTGGTTTGTATGCTCATTAGTACCTTCTTAGTCATGGGTACAGGGCATTTGCAGGCTCAATATTTAGGAAAACACCAACCTATGAAAATGGCAGCGATGGAATCTTTGTGGGAAACGGCTAATCCTGCCCCCTTTGCCATTGTAGCAGTAACTGATGTCGCCAATAAACGCAACTCTTCAGAAATCGGCGTTCCAGGCGTATTATCCCTGCTCATCTATGATGAAATGAAGGGTGAAGTAAAAGGCCTTAACGAGTTGCAGGCTGCAGCAGAAGTCAAATATGGACCAGGTAATTATATGCCACCAGTGACTCAATCTTTTTGGACTTTCCGTATTATGATTCTCGCTGGTTTATGGATGGCGGCTTTATCAGCATTGAGTCTGTTCTTGCTATATAGAAACAAGTTGGAAACCAATACAAAAGTGCTGACACTGCTCCTGTGGAGTTTACCTGTTCCGTATATTGCTAATTCCACCGGTTGGATTTTGACCGAAGGCGGTCGTCAACCGTGGATTGTTGTGGGACTACAAAAAGTAAGTCAAGCCATATCAACGAATTTGACCCGGGTTGATATCTGGATTTCATTAATTGGTTTTACAGTGCTGTATGGCGTACTAGCCGTAGCAGCCATCTATTTAGTCCGCAAGTTTGTCTTAGCTGGGCCTGTAGAACATCAACCTTCTCTCAGTAGGGCAACTAAGAAGGAGGCCACATTATGGAACTAACAATTGTATGGTTTGTATTAGTGGGTGTATTATTTACGGGTTTTTTCTTTCTAGAAGGCTTTGATTATGGTGTAGGCATGTTATTGCCATTCTTGGGTAAAAATGATGTGGAACGTCGCATTATTATTAATTCCATTGGTCCAGTATGGGATGGTAATGAGGTTTGGATGATTACAGCAGGTGGCGCTCTGTTTGCAGCTTTCCCTCATGTCTATGCCACCCTGTTTAGTGGCTTTTATTTGGCACTGTTCCTCATGCTTATGGCTCTAATTGTGCGGGCCGTAGGTTTTGAGTTTCGCAGTAAGGATGAAAGTCCGGTTTGGCGTAGTACTTGGGATTGGATGATTTTCATCGGTAGTGCCGTGCCAGCCCTTCTCTGGGGTGTAACGGTTACCAATCTCATTAAAGGCGTGCCGATTAATGCCAAAATGCAATATGCAGGTACTTTCTTTGACTTGTTAACTCCTTATACATTAGTGGGTGGCTTAGCCTTTTTACTGGTATTTTTATTCCATGGGGCTTTGTTCTTGACACTAAAAGTGGAGGGAGAATTAATTGAACGAGCGCGACAGATGGCGACAAAGATCGGAGTGGTTACAGCCGTTGCCTTTTTATTCATGGTGGGTTTAACTTATACCAATACAGATTTGTTTAACAGCTCTGTGGCGACGATGGCTTTATTAGGGGCCGTAGTGGTATTTGTTCTGTCTTATGGATTGACATGGGCGCGGAAATTTGGTTGGGCTTTTACCATGAGCAGCCTAGCCATCGTCTTCACTACCATCGCTTTTTTTAGTGGTCTGTTCCCGAGGATTATGGTATCCAGCCTCAATCCAGCTTGGAATTTGACGATTTATAATGCATCTTCCAGTGCTTATACCTTAAAGATCATGACCTTTGCCGCAGTGTTATTAGTACCCATTGTCTTGGTCTATCAAGGCTGGACCTATTGGGTATTTCGTAAACGTGTTAGCGCGAAAAGTTTAGAATATTAATAAAAAAAAGAGCGGCTTGATAGCCGCTCTCCCCTTATTATTGAAACAGAGACATTTTTTTTGTATATCTTGTAAGTTTATGATATATTTGGAGTGGTAAAAGTACTAATAATTTATTTTACATTATAGAATAAGGAGCTGCGAATATGGGAATAAAAACTGTGGATAGCGATATTACTAATCTTCCCAGTCAATACAACAATTTTTATCATGCCATTATAAAATTCATACCTGTGACGAGAGTTTTTGCTGATCCAATTAGAACCTTGGCCTATGGCGTCGATGCCAGTTTTTATCGCCTTTTGCCGAAGTTAGTCATCAAAGTAGATACTCCAGAGGAAATGGCAGATATCTTAAAGCTTGCCAATGAGATGAAAGTGCCTGTAACTTTTCGCGCGGCTGGTACAAGTTTATCAGGCCAGTCCATCACTGATTCAGTGCTCTTGGTGGCCACCCACGGTTGGAGCAAGTATTCCATCAGTGCTGATGGGATGCTGATTTCCCTGCAACCAGGAATTATCGGCTCTGATGCTAATGATTATTTGAAGCCTTTTTCCCGCAAAATTGGCCCTGACCCTGCTACCATTAATAATGCCATGATTGGCGGTATTGCTGCCAATAATGCTAGTGGTATGTGCTGTGGTACAGCCGATAATAGCTATAAAACAGTAGCTGATATGAAGATCATTTTTGCCGATGGTACGACCTTAGATACAGCCGATGTTACTTCACGCAACCAGTTTGTTGCCACTCATCCTAAAATGATTCAAGGGATTGAACAGTTACGTGATGAAATTAATGCAAATGAAGAGTTAAAGCAATTAATTAAACATAAGTTTAAAATTAAATGTACGACGGGGTATGGCATAAACTCTTTTGTGGATTATGTTGATCCTTTTGATATCATTAAACATTTAATGATTGGTTCAGAAGGAACACTGGGTTTTATCAATGAGATTACCTATAAAACCATTATTGACCATGCCCACAAGGCCTCTGCATTAATCATTTTCCCTGATATGAAAACTGCCTGCTTAGCAGTGATGAAACTTGACCGGAAATTAGTGGCTGCTGCGGAACTGATGGATCGGGCTTCTCTCAGATCGGTGGAAGACGAAGCTGGTATGCCTAATTATCTAAAAACCTTGGATGAGCATGCTGCTGCGCTACTCGTCGAGGTCCGTTCGGAAACAAAAGAGGGGTTAAGTTATTTCATGCAAGGGGCTAAAGAATGTTTACTGTCCATACCAACCGTATTGCCCATTGCTTTTACTGATATAAAGTCGGAGTATGATATATTATGGCATGTTCGTAAAGGTATTCTTCCAGCAGTTGGTGGTATGAGAGTACCAGGTACGACCGTTATTGTTGAAGATGTGGCCTTCCCTAAGGAAAGATTGGCAGAAGCCATTTTGGAACTTAGAGAAATTATGGATAAGTATAATTATAGCGATGGTATTATTTATGGACATGCCTTAGATGGCAACGTGCATTTTGTGGTTACTCAGCATTTAGATACAGAGAAAGAAGTCTTGCGGTATAAAGGCCTCATGCAAGATGTTTGTGATCTGGTTGTGGACAGATATCATGGTTCCCTCAAAGCCGAGCATGGTACAGGACGTAATATGGCGCCATTTGTAGAACTGGAATGGGGCAACATTGCTTACGATATTATGCGTAAATTAAAGCAAGTATTTGATGCTGATAATACCTTAAATCCTGATGTTATTATTACGGAAAATCAGTCTATTTACCTGCAGAACTTTAAACCTATGCCCATGGCGGATGATATCATCGATAAATGCATTGAATGTGGTTTTTGTGAAATTAACTGTCCTTCGAAGAATCTAACACTTACGCCTCGCCAACGGATTGTCGTGCAACGTGAGATTGCCCGCCTTAAAACAACAGGTGAAGATAATGAACGCCTCAGACGTCTCGAAGAAGATTATGTTTATTTTGGTGATGAAACATGTGCTACGGATGGCTTGTGTCAAACCAGTTGTCCTGTAAACATTAACACGGGAGAATATACAAAAACAGCGCGGGCTAGGCACATGGGCGATAACGGAAAATCCATTGGCCGCTTGATTGCCAAGAATTTCTCCACCGTAACCACCATGGCTAGACTGGGTATGACGACTGCTAACATGGCTCATTCCATCTTGGGTACATCCCTTATGACGAGCATAACAAAAGGCATGCGCTCCCTCAGTGGTAATCACATGCCAGAGTGGACCCCGACCATACCGAGAGCTGGCAATGTGCCAGATCCTGCTTTGTGTCACCCTGGTGTCTCAGGCCGCACTGTTGTGTACTTCCCTAGTTGCGTGAGCCGGACAATGGGGGGCGCGGCTACTGGTGATAAGGATCAACGCCAACTCAGTGCCGCCATGATTCACCTCATGGAAAAAGCCGGTTATAATATTGTGTTCCCCGCTCATATGGATAAATTATGCTGTGGCATGCCTTTTGAAAGTAAGGGGCTGTTTGAGACCGCTGATAATATGAGCAGCGAGCTGGAGAAGGAACTCATAAGATGTAGTAATAATGGGGAGTATCCCATTGTTTGTGATACCAGCCCTTGTATTTATCGCATGAGAAAAGTCATGAGTAAAACATTAAAAATGTATGAACCTTTAGAGTTTATCCATGATTATCTTATGGATTTGCTGCAATTCAATCAACAGCAGGAAACAATTGCTGTTCATGTTACTTGTAGCTCAACAAAACTAGGGCTAAAAGAAAAATTCAAAAAAGTAGCTGAGGCCTGTGCGAGCACTGTGGTTATGCCTGCCAAGGTGAGATGTTGCGGTTTTGCTGGGGATAAAGGCTTTGAAGTGCCTGAACTTAATGAATCAGCTCTGTCTGAACTAAAAGACTGCTTGCCAGCTGATTGTAATGCGGGTTATTCCAATAGTCGCACCTGTGAGATGGGCTTATCACATCGTAGTGGAATTAGCTACCAATCTATTGTTTATTTAGTTGATCGCTGCACAGCGGCAAAGTAAGAACAGGTCAGGCTATGCAAAAGTGAAAACGATGCATAGCCTTTTTCTTTTGTGGTAAAGAATGGGTAGGTTATATGAATAAGGGAGTAGTAATATGGTTGATAAACGTCTTATACAACAACTGAAAAAACATAGACAACAGTTTTCACTTCTTGTGGGACTGGCTGTTAGTGGTGGAGTATTAGTTGTATTGCAGGCTGATTATCTCGCTAAAATTATAAATGGTGTATTTATAGATGGCTTAGATGTATCAGGGGTCTGGCGATGGATGAGTCCCTTATTTGTTATTATGATGGTACGTTGCATGGTGGTGTGGTTTATGGAAGTGTCGGCCCATAGCTTGGCTGCTAGTATTAAGACAGATATTAGGGAACAGCTACTTCATCGTTTGCTGGGCCTTGGCCCGGTATATGCCGGACATCAGCAAACCGGTGAACTGGTGAATGTCTTGGTGGAGGGGGTCGAAAATTTAGAACCTTATTTTGCAAAATTTTTGCCACAGTTGTTTACCGCATTATTGGTGCCCATGATTATCTTGACTTGGGTTATTCCCTTGGATGTGAGTACCTCTATTATTTTGGTGGCGACAGCCCCCTTGATTCCCATATTTATGATACTGATTGGCCGTATGGCCGAGAAATTAAATCAGCAGCAATGGGAAACTCTGTCCCGCCTAAGTGCCCATTTTCTGGATGTATTACAAGGGCTGACCATCCTGAAAATTTTTGGCCGCAGTATTGAGCAAGTGCAGGTCATAAATCGTATGAGCACCGAGTTTCGGGATACGACCCTGGGTGTATTACGAATCGCTTTTTTATCAGCCTTAGTGTTAGAGCTCGTCGCGACGTTGAGTACCGCGTTGGTGGCTGTGACCATTGGTTTAAAGTTATTATATTTTAAAATAGAGTTCGCTCAGGCTTTTTTCTTATTATTACTGGCTCCGGAGTTTTACTCCCCCCTGCGTCAGTTAGGCACTCATTTCCACGCTGGGATGGCTGGAGTGGCGGCTGCCGACCGTATTTTTGATATTTTATCAGTGCCAACGACCCAAACTGGTGGTGCCCTTAGTTTGCCACGCCAAAGTGAGGTGGGGATTGTAATTGAAAATGTCCATTATGCCTATGAAGATGGAAACCGCCCTGCATTACAAGGTATTTCCTTGGAAATAAAACCAGGGCAACAGGTGGCGTTAGTGGGGGCTAGTGGTTCTGGGAAAAGTACCCTGGCTAGTCTTTTACTACTGTTCATGGTGCCAGATCAGGGGAACATTTATATGAATGGAATTTGTTTGTCTGAAATCAGGCGGGCCGATTGGTTAACACATGTGGCCTTTGTTCCTCAGGCTCCCCATTTGTTCCATCGAACAGTGGCTGATAATATTTCTTTAGGCAAAGAAGCTGCGTCATTACTGGAAGTAACTCAGGCCGCTAAGAACGCTGGTGCCCATGAGTTTATTATGGCTTTGCCTGAGGGCTATCATACGATGGTCGGCGAGGGGGGACAGGGACTCAGTGGCGGACAATGTAAACGCTTGGCCATTGCCCGGGCTTTTTTGCAAGATGCTCCTTTTTTAGTATTAGATGAAGCTACTGCTGGTCTTGATCCTCACAATGAGGCGGTGATTGATGAGGCCCTTCAACGGCTTAAAGTGGGACGTACAGTGCTCATCATTGCTCATCGCTTATCCACCGTATACAATTCCGACGCCATTATCGTTTTTGACCACGGACAGGTGGCTGAAGTGGGTAGGCATGATGAATTAATGAGGGCCCAGGGATTGTATTACCATTTAGTCACCGCATTTAGAGGTGTGGCATGAAGATTTTTATCCGTCTGTTACAAATAATGGGTCCTGCCTGGCAAACCATGCTTGTTGCCGTTTTTTTTGGTTGTTTAACCATTGGTAGTAACATTGGCTTACTGGCGGCTTCCGCCTATCTTATTTCTAGTGCGGCTTTGCATCCATCCATTACGGCCTTGTCGACAGCCATTGTGGGGGTGCGGTTTTTTGGTATTTCACGATCCGTATTTCGCTATTTAGAACGATACCTCTCTCATGATGCTACCTTTCGCCTATTAGGAGCGATCAGGGTGTGGTTTTATACCAAGTTAGAAAGATTAGCTCCGGCGCGATTGATGGAGTGGCAGAGTGGAGAGCTCTTTAGTGCCATTGTCGGCGATGTGGAAACCTTAAAAGAATTTTATCTGCGAGTTCTAGCGCCGCCCTTGATTAGCCTCGTCGTACTGGGTGCTACTTGTTTGCTACTAGCCCAATATAATATAAAATTTGTCTATGTGCTGATGGGTGCCTTTATCTTGGCGGGCCTAGTTCTACCTATTTGCTTACAAAGAGTACAAAAATCCACTGCCCGAAAATTAGTTGCGACGCGAGGTGAGCTTAGAACCCAGTTAATCGATAGTATGACTGGTATTGTAGAATTGACTGCCTTTAACCAAACTGGGCGGCAGGCCGGGCTGATTGGTGGCATTCATGAGCAACTACTGGACCTGCAAAGTCAGGTGGCAAAAATGTCGGGACTGACGGAGGCATTAGGTTTATTGATGGTAAATAGTACGGTTTGGGTCATTCTGTGGCTCGCCATACCTTTAGTACATAATGGTAGTCTTGAAGGCGTATACCTAGCTGTGGTAGTGTTAACGGTACAAAGTAGTTTTGAGGCCGTATTACCCTTGCCTTTCGCGGTACATTACTTAGAAGAGAGTATGGCAGCAGCGAGTAGGTTGTTTGCCATCGTTGATACTGAACCAGCTGTTCTCGATGAGGCTGATGGTATGATGGATATACCTGATATACCTGATACACATATCGCAGTGGAAAATTTAAGTTTTTGCTATCACTCCCAAGGGCCCTTGGTACTCAACAAGATATCCTTTGCGGTTGGTGCTGGACAACGGTTGGCTATTGTCGGTCCCAGTGGGGCCGGAAAAAGTACGCTACTACATTTATTTTTAAGGTTTTGGGATTATCAGCAGGGGTCTATCCGTTTAGGTGACCATGAGTTTAAAGAGTATAGTGGAACAAAACTACGGACCCTATTTGGGGTAGTATCTCAGCAGACGCACTTGTTTAATGCTACTATTCGGGATAATGTTCTCCTTGCTAAACCCCATGCTAGTGAAGAACAATTTGATCAAGCCATCAAGCATGCTGAACTAGGGGATTTTATTGCCCAGTTGCCTCAAGGTTATAATACCATGGTAGGACAAAATGGTTATGCCCTATCAGGGGGACAACGTCAACGGATTGCCATTGCCCGTGCCTTACTTAAAGATGCTCCCATCCTGATTTTGGATGAACCCACCGTAGGCCTTGATGCTGTAACTGAACAGCTAATCATGGCAACCATTGAAAAGTTGATGATGGGGCGTACCACAATTATGATTACACACCGCTTGACAGGTCTAGAGACGATGGATGAAATCCTTGTACTTAATGCTGGTCGTATTGTTGAGCAAGGGCGGCAGGTTGAACTATTGGCAAACAAACAATTATTCTTTCAATTATGGAAACTGCAGCATGATGTCTTATAGGGGTAGAAGCCTTTAAAAACAACGATCTTCCTCATCGTGTCGATCAGACTAAAGCAAGGGGATAGGTCCCTTGTTTCTCTATACGGGTTATGGTGGAAAAGAAGTGGAGACTTTTTCTTCTTTTGCTTGTTAAATTTCAGATTATATAAAGGAATATTGTTAGAAAAGGGAGAATCATATACATATAGATTATAATTTTAAGGGAGTGATGTAATTGAGTAGTCGTCTTATAAAAGTACTGGTGATTGTTTTTTGTTTAGTTGGTGTGAGCAGTTCAAATGTATTTGCAAAGTCAATGAATGATATGGCGCATAAGCCAATGAATGATATGCTATACAATGGACTGGCACGTAATGATGTGGATATGGTTAAAATAGCTGTTGATAATGGCGCGAACGTTAACTACAAACGCGGTTCCCAGTCCCCATTACATATTGCAATTGATCTTAAAAACATTGATATGGTCTTGTACCTATGCCAAAAAAGTGCACTGATTGACATCGGTATCCTTGGCAATGGTCTCAATAACAAAACAGAATTAATACATGCAGCCAGTGTGGATTCCCTACCATTAATTCAGTTCTTCATTGGACAAGGCGAAAATGTAAATGCTACGGATAAATATAAAAATACTACGCTGCTGACTGTTTTACAGTCAAAAGAATCAAGGGTGGACGTTCTTGAAAAAGTAAATTACTTAATTTCCCAAAAGGCAAATGTTAATAAGGCAAATAAGGATGGATATACTCCATTGATGGCAACTGCTAATAATAGTGGTGATAGTGAAGCAAATATAGCAATCGCTAAAGCCTTATTAACAGCGGGAGCAAATGCTGACAAAAAAGATAATAAAAAAAATACGGCTCTACAATATGCGGTAAATAATAATAATAAAGAAATGGTTCAGCTGCTACTGACAAATTACCCAAATTAAACGGGCGTAGCTAAGCAAATATGGAAGGGACCGTGGGGACTCTAATCTTACTACATTTTGACCGCTCCTTCGGATAGGCGGTCTTTTTTCTTATGGTACAGATGGGGGTGATAAATTGACTGACGCGTTGTATTTTGTAGAAAAACAATGCCCATTATGTGAGGAAAAACTTGAGGTGGCATGTCTACGTTCACGTTTACCCCTCATTAAGCAGGATACGGATTTTTGTGCTTATTATAAAGAGATAAATCCTTATTATTATACGGTCTGGGTGTGCCCACATTGCGGCTATGCCGCACAAGATGTTGACTTTGCCCAGGTTACAACTGGGGTGGCAGCAAAGATACATGATTTTTTAGCGAGCAGAGAAATAAAAGTGAATTTATGCGGAATAAGAAGTCGAGAGCAGGCCATTGTTGCTTATAAACTAGCTATCTTTTATGCTGAGTTGGTTGCAGTTAAGGCTAGTAAATTAGCTGGGCTGCACCTCCGGTTAGGGTGGCTGTATCGTGAAGGGCAGCAGGATGATGAAGAAAAGATCATGCTTGCCAAAGCTTGCGCCTATTATGATCAGGCATTGGCCAAAGAAACCATGCCGCTTGGTAATTTATCGGAACTGACGGTGATGTATCTTGTTGCCGATTTGCTACGACGTACAGGGGAAAATGAAAAAGCTATGTTATATCTGAGTCAAGTCGTAACCAGTCCCCTAGCCAAAGACGAAAAACGGGTTGCTGATTTGGCCCGTAATCTGTGGCAGGAAATGCGGGCAACAAACCGTAAGCAAGGCCTTAGTAATGGGCAAAAAAGACTTGGCAACTAATAAGTGCCAAGTCTTTTCTGATAGAGTCCTTATTTAGTCATCCACGTAGGTAGCGAGAATTTCTCCCCAATATAAAGTGTGATAATCTTCATCGGCATACCATTTCTGTTGTAAGTCGGTCGTGAGTCGTTCGGCTGACATTTGTTGCTTATAGACGACTTTGCATTCATAATGCAGCCCACAATCGGCAATGACCGGCGTGGAGATTTTTTTCCCAGGGACAGTTATTAAATTGGCAGCGGACAGTTTGTCTATGTCGCGACCTGACTTTGAACCACAGATGCCAAGAGCTTTGCTCATATCCTTAAAGGGGATACTAACTGTAAATTCACCGCTTTTTTCAAGACATTTATAAGTAAAGCGGGAATGCCTAACCATAGCCATAAATACGGGCTTTCCCCACATGAAGCCAATGCTGCCCCACGCAATTGTCATTGTATTAATGGCTCCGTCAACAGCAGTGGTTAGAAAGGCACCTTTACTCAGAATGTCCGTTACTTGATTGGCATATTCATTGTACGCTACATCTTTACTCAATTTTTTTCCCTCCATCTAGAATGTTTACTTTATTAGTGTATTACTTTAGTATTCTTTATTTAATATATTTTTCCTGTTATTTAGGGAATTAATAGATAATTATCTATTATGAGTCATCTTAAGTAACAATTACTAAGGATTAAAGGGCAATAAAGGACATTTTAAGAAAAGAGTGTTTGCTCCAAAAATACACTTGACTTTAAATGCGAGATAAAATATAATAAATTAACGTTAATATTTGAACATGATGAAAGGGAAGCTAAGTGCGCAGAGTGTACAGAGAGCCGACAGTTGGTGTAAGTCGGTCATTTTGACAGTTAGTTCCGCCCTAGAATGGCTGATGATGAATTAAGACGGGTTCCGCCCGATATAGCGGCTAAAGATGGCCGTAAAAGGCAATTTGGGTGGCAACGCGGGAATAGTTCTCGTCCCTGTATGGGATGAGGGCTTTTTTTATTTACCCCCACAGCGGGGCATACTATAGTGACCCTAGATTGGAAATTTGTATATTTTATAATAATAATATGGAGGATTTAATATGAAAATTTTAGTAAGTGATCCAGTTTCAACCGAAGGTATCGAATTGTTGCAAAAAGAATATGAGGTGGATGTTAAAACCGGACTACCAATAGACGAATTAATTCGCATTATTCCTGAGTATGATGCCTTGGTCGTACGCAGTGAGACGAAAGTTACCAAAGCCGTTCTTGATGCCGCTATTAACCTTAAAGCAATTGGTCGCGCTGGAGTTGGCGTTGATAATATTGATGTAATCGAAGCAACGAAAAAGGGTGTTATTGTCCTCAATGCTCCAGAAGGAAATACCGTAGCAGCAACAGAACATACCATGGCGATGATGCTGGCATTAGCTCGGAATATTCCCCAGGCTCATGCCAGTTTGAAGAATGGTCAATGGTTGCGAAGTAAGATGATGGGTGTTGAAATGCGGGGCAAAACCTTGGGTATTTTAGGACTTGGTCGTATTGGTAGCGGTGTTGCTAAACGGGCCCTGGCCATGGAAATGAATATCGTGGCCTATGATCCCTTCATTAGTGCCGATCAGGCTCAGTCAATGGGCATTAAACTTGTTGAACTAGCAGAAATTTTTCCCGTGGCTGATTTTATTACCCTCCATTTACCAAAAACAGCAGAAACAAAGAATCTTTTAAATAAAGAGACCTTCGCTAAGATGAAGCCGGGTGTTCGTATTATAAATTGTGCTCGTGGTGGCGTAGTTAATGAAGGTGATTTAGCTGAAGCTGTAGAACAAGGTATTGTGGCCGGGGCCGCTATTGACGTTTTTGAAAAAGAGCCAGTTGACTTTAATAATCCACTCCTCAAGCTTGATAAGGTTGTCGTTACCCCGCATTTAGGGGCTTCTACGGCCGAGGCTCAGGTTGGTGTAGCAGTGGATGTGGCTAACGCTATTATTGCCGTATTAAAGGGAGAACCTATTTCTACGGCTGTTAATATGGCACCCATTCAATCTCATGTACTAGAAGTCATTCGTCCTTACTTCACCTTGGCAGAAAAAATGGGCTGTTTAGCCATTAATTTAGCTGAAGGTCGGATTAATGCCATTGATGTGGAGTATAATGGTGAGATTAGTGAAGTGGATATTAAAATGTTGACGACGGCAGTCATTAAAGGACTTTTAAATTCTATTTTGACTGAACATGTTAACTATGTTAATGCTCCTGGGATTGCCAAGTCCCGTGGTATTAAGGTGCGTGAAGTAAAAAGCAAGGATACGGCCAATTTTGCTAATTTGATTACAGTAACAGTACATACCGATAAAAAAAGCCATGTTGTAGCAGGAACTTTATTCGGTACTACCGAAGGTCGAATTGTTATGATCGACGGCTATCGCGTGGATGTTGATCCTAAAGGGTGGCTCATCGTTGGACCACATATCAACAAACCAGGGATTATCGGTAATGTAGGTTCAGTTCTCGGGAATGCTGGCATCAATATTGACAGTATGCAAGTTGGACGTACGGAAATTGCTGGTACCAACATTATGGTTATGGGTGTGGATTCTGATATTCCGGCAGACGTAATGCTGAAATTTAAGGCCGTTGATGGCATCTTAGATGCCAAGTTAGTTAATTTTAGTGCAGTATAGGAGGAATTATTATGGCTAGTATAAAACCTTTTTGCGGGCTTCGGCCTGTAACTGAGCTAGCGGCTCAAGTTGCTTCATTGCCTTATGATGTGATGGATTCAGCTGAGGCTAGGCAAATTACCGTCAATAATCCTAACAGCTTTTTGCGCGTCACCAAGGCGGAGGTTGACCTGGATCCCAGTATTGATATTCACTCAGAGGTCGTGTACGCAAAGGCTGCAGAAAATCTTCAAGACTTTATTGCCAAGGGGATTTTAGTCCAGGATGAAAAACCATGTTTTTATGTTTACAAACAACAGATGGGCACCCATAATCAAGTGGGTTTGGCTGCCGTAGCATCGGTAGAAGAATATCAAAAAAATATTATTAAAAAGCACGAACTGACCAGGCCTGATAAAGAGCAAGATCGCATTAAAAATATCATGGCCACTGAGGCCCAAACAGGTCCTATCTTTTTGACATATAAAGCCGATAATACCATTAATGCGTTAATGGCTCAGTGTATGGGCAAAGAACCAGTGTATGATTTTACGACAGAAGATGAAATTCGTCATACGTTGTATATTGTAGACGAGGTCGCTAAAATTAAGGCCATTGAGCAAGCCTTTGAACGGATTGACACCTTGTATGTAGCCGATGGCCATCACCGCTTAGCCGCGGCTAGCCATATCTATGATACTAAGAAAAAAAATCCTGGGCATACTGGTAATGAAGCCTATACAAGATTTTTAACAGTTCTTGTACCTCATACTATGACCAAGATTTTGGATTATAATCGAGTGGTTCAGGATTTAAATGGCTTATCAGAAGCTGATTTCTTGACGAAGGTTCAGGAAAAATTCACCATCGAACCATGCACACGTCTGTCTTGTAAATCTGAGTATCCTCATTATTTTGGTATGTATCTGAATAAAGCTTGGTACAAAATTGTGGCGAAACCTGGAAGCTATGATGAAACTAGCCCCATTGGTAAACTGGATGTCACTATTTTGCAGGAAAATCTGTTAAAACCAGTGCTAGGTATTATTAATATCCGTACTGATAAACGAATTAATTTTGTGGGTGGCATTCGTGGTATCAAGGAATTGGAACGGTTAGTGGATAGCGGTGCCTATGCTGTGGCGTTTTCTATGTTTGCCACTTCCATAAAAGAATTAATGGCAATTGCTGATCTTGGGGAAATTATGCCGCCTAAGTCAACGTGGTTTGAACCTAAACTTCGCGATGGAATGGTAGTGCATTTGATAGGAGAGAAGAAGTAACATGAATAATCGTATTTTTAATTTTAATGCTGGGCCGGCAACACTGCCTTTAGAAGTGCTCATGGAGGCTCAAGCAGAATTACTAAATTATCAGCAGACGGGTATGTCCATATTGGAAATTAGCCATCGCTCTAAGTCCTATGAAGCCATCAATGCTGAGGCTGAGGCTAATATGAAAGAACTTCTGGGCCTGGGCGATAACTATCGGGTATTATTCCTGCAAGGTGGAGCTAGTACCCAGTTTGCCATGATACCCATGAATTTTCTGCCAGAAGGCCGCACGGCTGATTATATTCTGACAGGGTCTTGGTCAGAGAAGGCCTTGAAAGAAGCCAAACTAGTTGGCAATACCCATGTGGCGGGGACTACGGCTGATGGTAATTATAAACGTATTCCCCGTATGGATGAAATTCAGTTAAGTGATAATCCAGCTTATGTGCATATTACATCCAATAATACTATTTTCGGAACACAATGGAATGAACTGCCTAGCTTTGGTCAGGTACCTCTCATTGCCGATATGTCCTCGGATATGTTGAATAAACCCTTTGTCGCTGAAAAATTTGCCTTGATTTATGCTGGCGCACAAAAAAACTTGGGACCCTCTGGGGCAACCGTTGTTATTATTCGGAATGATTTGTTAGAGAATAATCCTAAAAATATTTCGGCCATGTTGCGGTATGAAACACATGCGAAAAACAATTCCATGTATAATACGCCACCAGTATTTTCAGTGTATATGATGAATTTGGTATTACGGTGGTTAAAAGCACAAGGTGGCCTGGCGGGCATTGGTAAACGCAATGTAGCCAAAGCTGGTCTCGTGTATGATACCATTGATCAAAGTGGCGGTTTCTACCGTGGTCATGCGGATGTGGATAGCCGTTCTTTGATGAATGTGACGTTCCGTTTGCCGAATGAAGAACAAGAAAAGAAATTTGCTAAGGAAGCTGAAGTGGCTGGTCTTGTGGGGCTCAAAGGCCATCGTTCAGTAGGAGGCCTTCGGGCGTCCATATATAACGCTATGACGTTAGCTGGCTGCCAAGCCTTAAAAGATTTTATGCTGGAATTTCAACAGAAAAACGGGTAAGTGAATAAGGTTCTAATCCTTATAAGGCGGGAGTACAGGATAACCTGTCTCCCGCCTTACTTAATTATTATATTTGTTGCAGGATTATCTGATTATTGGACACAATATAATATAAGTGGTTATGTATAGATGGCCCGATCAGTATGATAAATCATCAGGTGAAGGTAAATCCATAGTATCCTTTGTTATGGGCAATACCTCAATTTTTAAAGTAATTCCGCCGATGGCAGGTGCTAGGGTATTAAAGACGGCTGTATAGAGCAGGCCAAAAAAAACTGAGATCAGACCTGACATTAAGGCGATAAATGTACCACCGAGGATGCCAATCGCAGCCCGATCCATTAGGGCGAAGGTTAAACCAATGATACTGCCGATACAAATACCGCTGACAAACATAATAAAAAATATAGGCCCATAAGCCAGACGCGTAATTGTATGATTATACATGAAATCACCTCAATCCTAATTTAAAGGAGGAGAAATGAAATGGCGAGTGAAATTTTTGATATTGCCATTATTGGCGGAGGTCCAGCAGGTCTATCAGCAACGATTACCGGACGTATTCGCAATAAAACCATTGCCTTATTTGAACATATGGATTTTAGTAAAAAGTTGCAAAAGGCTCACGTCGTTGATAATTATCTGGGGATGCCCCAAATCACCGGTCAGGGTATGATGCAACAATTTGTATCCCACTGTATGGCTCATAGTCCCACGCTCATTAAAGAGAAAGTCAACAATATTTTCCCCGGAGATCATGTTTTTACCATCCTAACGCCTAAAGATACCTATGAGGCACGGACGGTCATTATTGCCACTGGTGTTGTGGCTACTACATTATTTAAGGGAGAAAAAGAATTTTTAGGACGGGGTGTTAGTTATTGCGCCACCTGTGATGCCATGATGTACCGAGGCAAAGATGTAGCGGTTATTTCTTATTCCGATGAAGGAGAGCAGGAGGCTGATTATTTGCGGGAATTATGCCGCACAGTATATTATCTTCCTCAATATAAGGAGCCCACTACCATGCGTTCGGACATCAAAGTGTTGCATGATAAACCGAAGGCCATCACAGGCGATGTGGTGGTAGAAAAGTTGGTGACGGGTACCGAAGAACTACCTGTTCATGGTGTGTTTATTATTCGCCAGTCGGATCCTGTGGAAAATGTCTTGCCCGGTCTAGAACTGGATGGTGAGGTTATAAAAGTCAATCGGGATATGTCTACCAATATTCCTGGTGTGTTTGCGGCTGGTGATTGTACGGGCAAACCTTGGCAGATTGCTAAAGCCACTGGTGAGGGATTGGTAGCAGTACTCAGTGCGATTAGTTATTTGGGGAAAAAAGATAAATAAAGTAAGCAGCCTGTAAACCATAATGCGGCATAACCAAACAAGGGAAAGATAATAGCAATCAGATTAGAAAACCCAGCATGACTGCAGGCACAGCTAAGGATAATCAGTAGCAGGAGGCTATTGCTCGTTGTCAGGCTGGTCGCTGCTGTAAGTTTAGTGGCGCAGCCGTATAGACTGGCTAGTCCGGTGGTATACATGGCCGCCACAAAAATCAGTAGATAACTGGTGTAATGCAGGGGATGTTGTAAACTGGCAATATACAACATGGGTATTTCCATCTCTAAGGATTGAGGCCAATGGATCATTACCACAAGGGTTAGTAGGCCAGCGAGCATCATGAGGAGTAGCCCTCCTGCTATACTGCCCAGGATGCGGGCTGATCGTTGGGGTATACATGGCCCCAGGGGGGCGAGGACCGCAGCGCTCATCATCAGATTATACGAAAGATACAGAAAACTGGACAGTAGCCAATGGGGAGCCGGTAAGTCCGTGGTCTGGGGCGTGACATGAATGATGGATAGACTTAATTCATGGTGTGATAGAGAATAAAGTCCAACCAGAAGGACTGTCATTGTCAGTAAGGGGGTTATAATGAGATTAGCAGTGGTTATGCCTTTCAATCCATAGAGTGTGGTAAACATCAGGCAAAGGGCCATGATGCCCACGCCAAGGTTGTAGGGGAGAGTAAAAGTATCGCGGCAGAGGGTTCCTGCACCTGCGAGCATAATGGTTAAGACACCAAATAAGAAAAGGGTAGTGACACCATCTAAGAATAGGCCCATCCTTTTACCGCATACATAATATAACAACTGATGGAAACAGGTAGCTCTGATTTTGTGGCCGATCTCTAAAATCTGAATACCTAGCCACGATAATAACAAACCTGTTACAACTAGCCCCACCAGCCCCATGCTACCATAGATAACAAAAAATTGAGTAAGTTCTTGACCTGAGGCGAAACCGGCACCCATAATGGTACCCGCATAGGTAGCAGATACTTTGGCTATATTTAGTATTGTACGAACGGTCATGGCATCACTCCTTCGATCTAAAAGTCTAGCTACTTTCTTTTTATGTTAGGGGATATAAAAATATGAAGGAATTATCAAAAATAGTTGAATAATAGGTATTGTACAGAACTGGGTGTCATAGGATAGATCATGAGCATGCAGGTGGAAATGCTTTACAATAAATGGTGCCTATTGTAGAATATAAGTATATGTGGATTTAAAGCACTCTAGTCCTATTCTGTACGGGTCTCTCGTTTCTGGATAGCAGGCGGGGGTTATTTGCCGTATTTTAGTTTATATTAATGGGAGGTTAGTACTATGCTTGATATTAAATTTGTTCGGGATAATATGGAAATAGTTCAGCAGGCATTGATCAATCGTGGAAATAATCTCAGCTTAGACGAATTTTTGGCACTAGAAAAAGAGCGACGGGTATTGCTCAGCCAGGTCGAGGTGCTTAAAAATAAGCGTAACACTGTATCCCAGGAAATCAGCCAATTAAAACGGGCCAAAGAAAATGCTGACGAGTTAGTAGCCGAAATGCGCCTAGTTGGAGACCAGATTGCCGGGATTGATGCTAGGATCAAAGAGGTAGAAGTAAAACTGCAGATGATTACCATGAATATTCCTAATATGCTCCATCAGTCTGTACCTATCGGACGGGATGAGAATAGTAATGTGGAAGTATCTACTTGGGGGACACCGCCTGTTTTTGACGCCCCGCCACTGCCCCACTGGGAAATTGGTGAAAATCTGAATATCCTTGATTTCGAACGAGGCGCAAAGGTGACTGGCGCCCGATTTACTTTTTATCGTGGTCTAGGAGCGCGGTTAGAGCGTTCTCTGATTAATTTTATGCTTGATACCCATACTCGTGAACACGGTTATACGGAATTTTTCCCACCTTTTATTGCCAATAAAGACAGTATGATGGGTACAGGGCAATTACCTAAGTTCGCTGATGATATGTTTAAATTAGAGGGGCTAGACTACTACCTGATTCCAACGGCAGAAGTGCCGATCACCAATTTTCACCGTGGTGAAATTCTTGATGGCAAAAATTTGCCCCTGTATTATACTGCATACAGTGCTTGTTTTCGCGCTGAGGCGGGATCGGCAGGCCGCGATACCCGAGGACTGATTCGTCAGCATCAGTTTAACAAAGTAGAAATGGTTAAATTCGTTTTGCCGGAAGAGTCCTATAACGAACTAGAAAAATTGACAAAAAATGCGGAGCGTATCTTAGAGCTATTAGGACTTCCTTATCGCCGAATGTCCCTGTGCAGTGGCGATGTAGGTTTCTCATCAGCCAAAACCTATGATCTTGAAGTATGGCTACCAAGTTTTCAAACTTATCGAGAAATTTCTTCCTGTTCTAACTTTGAAGATTTTCAGGCTCGCCGCGCTGACATTAAGTTCCGCCGTGAACCTAAGGCCAAACCTGAATTTGTACATACGTTAAATGGCTCGGGACTCGCCATTGGCCGGACTGTGGCCGCCATTTTAGAAAACTACCAACAGCCTGATGGCTCGGTTATTGTACCTGAAGTACTACGCTCCTATATGGGCGTTGCCGTGATTGGTAAATAAAAAAAGAGGTAGTTAAAAAAATATTATTTTTTAACTACCTCTTGATTGATTCATAGGCTTATCGGATTTTCTTCGATACGAGTGGGCGCAAAAAAACTTGCGTTAGGAGAAAATAGTTGTTACAATAAGATTAAAGTAATTACTAGATGATAATTACTTTAATGTGGACGTGAAAATTTAATAGAGTGAAATATCTTCAGGGCAGGGTGAAATTCCCGACCGGTGGTAAGCAGTTTGCAAGCCCACGAGCCGCAAGGTTGATTTGGTGTAATTCCAAAGCCGACAGTACAGTCTGGATGAAAGAAGAGAAGGTAAACGTTTTTATATTTGTATGCCGTATCTAGGTTCCCGAAGATGTTTCGGGAACCTTTTTTATTATAAGCATTAGGAGGAGATTTACGATGGTTTATTCACAGACCCGTTATTTGACGAAAATCGGTATATTATCAGCAATTGCTTTCATATTAATGTTTTTTGAGGTGCCAGTACCCATGATGCCCAGCTTTTTGAAGCTGGATGCCAGTGAATTGCCAGCGCTTATTGGTGCTTTTGTATTAGGACCCATGGCTGGCGTTTTTGTAGAACTCATTAAAAATATATTGCATCTTGGCAGTAGCCAGACCGTGGGGATTGGTGAAATGGCTAATTTCTTAGTTGGAGTATCTTTTGTTGCCCCAGCCGGTTACTTTTATCAAAAAAATAGTAGTCACAAAGGGGCTGTTGTGTCACTGGTCGTGGCGACCTTTTCCATGATGGTCTCAGCATCCTTACTAAATTATTTTGTCCTAATTCCTTTATATCAGACTGTGCTCCATTTTCCCTTGGATAAAATGATCGCCTTGGGAACTGTCGCTAATCCTCATATTATTGATTTGGCTTCCTTTATTGCCATGGCAATTATCCCCTTTAATATGATAAAGGGAGTGATTATTTCCATATTTACCATGATGATTTATAAAAAGATTTTCCCCATGTTGCGTGAGGGATGAGGGAAGATTAACTGGATACTCTTTTTCAAGTATTTGAAGTTATAATATTGCAATTATTGGCTTAGAAGCCTATACTAAGGGCAATCCGATCAAGGGTGTACAGCGGAGTATTATCTCATTCGATAACCGCATGGATTAGATAGAATTGGTGGCAATGAGCGTAGATGATAGGGGGATTTTAAAATGAAAAAAATTGGATTTATTGGGTTGGGTACCATGGGATTACCAATGGCGAAAAACTTATTGAAAGCTGGTTATGAACTGACTGTCTATAATCGAACACCAGGAAAAACACAAGAACTAGTAGAGGCTGGAGGAAAAGTGGCTACATCTCCCGCGGAAGTAGCCAAACATAGCCAAGTGGTTTTTACCATGTTGACAGCTGATCAGGCCGTGGAAGAAGTTGTTTTAGGGGCGGGGGGGATTATGGAAGGGGCATCAGCAGGTTTGATTGTCATTGATTCCAGTACCATTTCGCCAACGACTAGTAAAAAAATTGCCAATGTACTTGGGAAACTGGCGATCGAAGTGCTGGATGCACCTGTAACGGGCAGTGAGCCCCAAGCTCAGCAGGGTATTCTTACCTTCATGGTCGGTGGGAAGAAAGAAATTTATGAAAAATGCCAGCCCCTACTCAAAGCAATGGGCAAGGATAGTATTTATATGGGGCCTAGCGGTGCAGGTTCCTATACTAAACTAGCCAATAATATGATGGCAGCCATCAATATGGTTTCTTTCGCCGAAGCGGCAGTGTTCGCCGCTAAGGCTGGTATTGATCCACAACTATTTGTACAGGTGATAAGCGGAGGCGGTGCCCGCAGTGGTCAAGTTGACAATAAGGCAGAAAAAATCATGACAAGAGATTTTCATCCCAACTTCGCAACCAATCTCATGTACAAAGATCTGGGTCTTGCCAGTGATGTTGCCAAAGAATTTAATATCCCATTTCCCGTTTTGGCCATCGTTAAGGAGATGCTCAGCATGACCATCGCCAAAGGACATGGTCAGGAAGACATGTGTTCGGTAATTAAATGCTATGAGGAATGGGCCCATACTGAGGTTCGAAAATAAGATAGATCATAAAAGGCTCCTAAGGTTTTTGCCTTGGGGCTTTTTTGGTTAAAAAAAGTGGAATAAGGATATTTATGAAAAAGTCAGTATTTTCAGTTGATTAATTTGGAATCCTAGGTTATAATAAAAACAACTTGTATGAGGAGTAACAACTGACAAGTATCGTAGAGAATAGAGGGTATTATCATTGCAAATTCATAGAGTAAATATTACACAACAAGTGATTGAATATCTAAAAAAAAATATTGAGAATGGTACCTGGGCGGTTGGAGAAAAAATTCCGTCAGAAAATAATCTAACGGAAATTTTAGGCGTAAGTCGCGCGAGCATTAGGGTCGCTATTCAACAGTTTATTGCCTTAGATGTATTGCAGAGTCTTCACGGGAAAGGTACCTTTGTAAGGACGAACAATATTGTGGGAGTTAGCAATAACGTAACCGCTATTAATGAAGCTAACTATGATGATATAAGTCAAGTTTTAGAATTTAGAAGAATCATTGAGACTGAGGGTGCTTATCTTGCTGCGCAACAGGCAACAGATGAGACCATCAATAACCTAGAAATATATCTAAAAAACATGAAGAATAGTATAGGTCAATCAGAAGAATTCGTTAAACAAGATATGCTTTTTCATGAAGAAATTTGCCATGCTACTGGTAATCATTTATTGGAAAATTGTTTAAAAGAAGTTTTCCAGCAGACGGGGAAAAATCACAAGCAGATGAATGAGGCCTTTGGTTATCATGATGGAGTTTATTTTCATACGTTGTTGTTGAAAGCCATTAAAGATAAAGATGCTAGAAAAGCAAAGAATTTGATGAAAGAACATTTGCAACAAGCCATCGAACGGATAAAGTTAGATTAAAAAAATATAGTAGCTATATTTTTTTAATCTAACTTGTCAGACGACCTACAACTTATAGGGAATATAAAATTATGCTACGATATAAAGGAGGAAAAAATGGCAACTATCATTACAAACGTTAAAGTAATTCTTACAGCGCCTGAGGGAATCAATTTGATTGTCGTAAAAGTTGAAACAAACCAGGATGGACTATACGGTTTAGGGTGCGCAACCTTTGCCTATCGGCATAAAGCGGTGCAGTGCTTGATTGAAGAATATCTAAAGCCTCTTCTCGTGGGGAGAAGTGCCGAAAACATTGAAGAATTGTGGCAGTTGATGCATCAAAATGCCTATTGGCGTAATGGCCCCATCGAAAATAATGCCATCTCTGGTGTGGATATGGCCCTATGGGATATCAAGGGGAAAATGGCGAATATGCCATTATATCAACTCTTTGGTGGCAAGTGCCGTGGCGGGGTGCCCATCTATCGTCACGCTGATGGACAGGATTTAAATGAGTTATGCGAAAATATTCAAAAGTATAAGGAACAAGGCATCACCCATATTCGTTGCCAAAGTGGCGGTTATGGTGGCGGAAATTATGGCAAGGCGCCTGCCAATTCACCCAGTGGGGCATTGGACGGAATTTACCTTGATAGTAAAAAATATATGCGAGATACCCTAAAACTATTTGATGGTATTCGGAGTAAAATTGGCTTTGAGATTGCCTTGTGCCATGATGTTCATGAACGGTTAAAACCCATTGAGGCTATAAAATTTGCCTGTGAGCTAGAGAAATATGACTTATTTTTCCTGGAGGATGCCATTCCCCTAGAAGATGGTGAATGGATACGACAACTTCGTGCCAAGACTATAATTCCCCTGGCTCAAGGTGAATTATTTAACAACTCATATGAATGGAAGTCCTTGATTACGGAGCGCTTAATTGATTATATTCGTGTTCACCTCAGTCAAATTGGTGGCATTACACCAGGTCGAAAATTACAGATTTTTGCTGAACAATTTGGTGTCAGAACGGCGTGGCATGGTCCAGGAGATATGTCCCCATTAGGGCATGCCGCCAATATTCATATTGATATGGCAGCGCCGAATTTTGGGGTGCAGGAGTGGTCAGGGACAGAGCCACCGAATTTTGTTATACAAGAGTTAAAAGGACCACGGGAAGCGTTACTGGATGTATTCCCTGGCTTGCCAGAGTATAGAAATGGATATGTATATGCAAGTGATAAGCCGGGGCTAGGGGTGGACATTAATGAAGTCGAAGCGGCCAAATATCCCTGTGAAAAGACCGTGACAACTTGGACGCAAACAAGGCTGATTGATGGAACATTGCAAACACCATGAGAAAGAGCTAGATCCAATCAATGAGAGGTTCACAGAGGTGTGGCGGCGTTAGCAGGAGCGGAAAACTAAAATTGGGCAGGTTATTTTTTTCTTCCACTATAGCCAAGTGGAGGAAAATGTAAAAAGGACAAGGCGAAAAGTCTTGCGCCATAGAATCTCTGGTATTTTCGAGAATACTTCAACTAAAAAGGAGACTTTATTATGGAAATGAAACAATTGGCTCCAGCACGCTGGATAAGACTGATTCCATTAGCGTTCATCACTTATAGTTTGGCGTACCTTGATCGGGCAAATTACGGATTCGGAGCTGCTGCTGGGTTAGCAAGTGATCTGCAGATTACTCCGGCCACATCTTCGCTATTAGGGGCCTTATTTTTTCTGGGATATTTTTTTTTCCAAATACCTGGCGGAATTTATGCGGAAAAACGTAGTTCGAAGAAACTCGTATTTTGGAGTTTGATTTTATGGGGTATTTTTGCGATTGCAACGGGCATGGTTAATGATATTTCTACGTTATATGTGATTCGCTTTATGTTGGGTGTGGCGGAGAGCGTTGTAATGCCAGCCATGCTTGTGTTTTTAAGCCATTGGTTTACGAAAAAAGAACGTTCCAAAGCTAATACCTTTCTTTTTCTCGGTAACCCTATTACAGTATTATGGATGTCGGTCTTATCTGGCTATTTAGTTGACTCTTTTGGGTGGCGGCAAATGTTCATCATTGAGGGGTTTCCAGCGATTCTGTGGGCTTTCGTTTGGTGGATGGTGTTCGTAGACCGTCCCCAAGATGCAAAGTGGCTGACAACAGAAGAAAAAGAAGATCTAGAACAAGCTTTATTGGAAGAACAAAAAGGGCTGAAACCTATTAAGAATTATGGCGAAGCTTTTAGATCAGGTAAAGTCATTGCGTTTTCTTTCATACATTTCTTCTGGAATATTGGGATGTACGGGTTTATTATGTGGCTTCCATCCATTCTTAAAACGGCCTCGAACATGGGCATTGTCGCAACGGGCTGGCTTTCGGCAGGGCCTTATGCGTTAGCGGTGCTGTTTATGCTCACGGTGTCATATTATTCGGATCGTAGTCAAAATCGTAAAGGCGTTGTTGTGACATTTTTGCTCGCTGGCGCAATTTGCTTCTTTGGATCGTACGCCATTGGTACGTCTAGTTTCTGGTTGTCCTACGTCCTGCTTGTTATTGCTGGCGCTTGTATGTATACTCCTTATGGACCCTTCTTTGCCGCGATTCCCGAAATTATCCCGAGAAATGTGGCTGCTGGTGCAACGGCGTTAATTGTTAGCTTTGGAGCATTGGGTTCCTTTGTCGGGGCATATATCGTAGGGTATTTAAACGGTGCTACTGGTAGTCCAAGCGCATCATATATGTTTATGGCAGGCTCATTGGTACTGGCGGTACTTATCGCAGCTATGACCAAGTTCTCAACAATAAAGACATCGACAGAAGCTATTTCGGGATAAACTATTTGTATTCATTTGATTGTCCTTCGATTGGTTTAAGCCTATAATTGAAAAAACAGGTCTTTTATTTGATTAAAAAAAGGGGTGTCATTATGAAAATGTTTAATATTAAAGGGAAAAAAGCCATTGTAACAGGTGGTAGTCGTGGCCTTGGTTATGGGATGGCGGAAGGTTTGTTGGAAGCTGGCTGTGAAGTAGCAATTATTGGCTCTTCAGATAAAACTCTTGGGGTAGCAGCAGCTTTTGTTGAAAAAGGTTATAAATGTTATGGCGTAAAAGCCGATTTAAGAGATCGTCCAGAGAACTACCGAGCATTTGCTGATTGTCTGGCAGCCCTAGGAGGCGACGTGGATATTTTGGTGACAGCAGCAGGCATCCAAAGACGACACAGCGCCGAGGATTTCCCCATTGAGGAATGGGATGAGGTTATGAGTATTAATCTTCATTCCGTATTTATTATGTGTCAATTGGCCGGACGCATTATGCTTAAAAAGGGCTATGGGAAGATTATTAATGTAGCTTCCATGGCTTCCTTCTTCGGTGGACAAACTGTTCCAGCGTACGCAGCGGCCAAGGGCGGTGTAGCACAGTTGACTAAAGAACTATCAAATGATTGGGTCGGTAGAGGGGTTAATGTGAACGCCATTGCGCCAGGATACATGGCAACGGATATGAATGATGCAATTATCAAGAATGAGACCAGATACCAGCAAATTTCGGATCGGATTCCTGCCAACCGATGGGGAACTGGCGATGATATGAAAGGGACAACAATCTATTTGGCCTCAGCGGCAAGTGACTATGTAAGTGGGACGATTATTCCTGTTGATGGCGGTTATCTGGTCAAGTAGGGATAACGCCAGCTGAGTAAGTACTTTAAAGTCCACCTATCGACTTAACTGACGATGGGTGGATTTTTAGATTCTAGTAAAACTATTTTTAAATAAATGAGTCATTGAATAAGTAATGTTTAAAAAAAAATGAAAGTATGATATTATAATGTTTATTCCCAAAGTTAGATATTATAAGGAGAGTTACGTGAGCTTTTTATCATACGGATTAACAGAATCTCTTACTATCTTGCAAAACAAAGATCTCAGATTTTTTCTATTTGCTCGTATTAATACAACCCTAGCCTATCAAATGTTGACGGTGGGCGTGGGATGGAAAATTTATGACCTGACGGGAAGTGCCTTTTATTTAGGTTTGGTTGGATTGATGCAATTTTTGCCCATGGTTCTGCTGACATTACTGGTGGGGCATGTAGTGGATCGTTATGATCGTCGGAAAATTATGCGTGTCTGCCAAGGACTCGAGGCGGCAGGAGTTTTACTCCTAGCAGTAGGTTCTTATACAAACTACTTAACAAAAGATAGCATCTTACTGGTGGTGTTTCTCATCGGTGCCGCCCGCGCTTTTGAGATGCCATCCATGCAGGCCCTGCTCCCGGGGCTCGTGACTCCACAGATTTTTCCTCGCGCCATCGCTTTGGCTTCTTCATCCCAGCAAATCGCCACGATTATTGGTCCAGCCATCGGCGGGCTTTTATATATTAGTGGCCCTACGACGGTGTTTACAATTGTTTGCATTCTTTATCTGTTATCTAGCATTTTTATTGCCTTTATTCAAAAAAATCCGCCCATTCCTAAGCGTGAGCCGGTCAGTATGAAGTCGATTTTTGCTGGTATTACCTTTATTCGCAGTAAGACCGTGTTATTAGGGGCTATATCCCTCGATCTTTTTGCGGTATTGCTGGGTGGTGCCACGGCTTTATTACCAGTCTATGCCAAGGAAATTCTTTTCATTGGTCCCGTCGGTTTGGGTATCCTGCGCTCTTCGCCCGCAGTTGGCGCACTAGTAATGGGGATATTTTTGGCCCATAACCCACTAAAAAGACGGGTGGGGCGTACCATGTTTATTGCCGTTATTGTTTTTGGGGCAGCGACGATTATTTTCGCTCTTTCTACATCTCTTATCCTATCGGTCCTAGCTTTAATGGTTCTTGGCGCGGCGGATACTATTAGCGTTGTGGTTCGTTCATCTTTAGTCCAACTCCAGACGCCAGACGCCATGCGTGGACGTGTTAGTGCGGTTACTTCTTTGTTTATCGGCACTTCCAATCAACTAGGGGAATTTGAGTCGGGCTTATTGGCCGCCGCTGTGGGAGCTGTACCCTCCGTACTTTTTGGCGGAATAGGTACCATCATGATCGCCCTAATATGGATGCGTGTATTCTCCAAACTTGCCAAGACAGAGACATTAGAAGCATGTTGAAAAAACTAGTAACGTTTTTTGCTTGATATATTATTACCAGCAGAGTAGAACCTTTCGTCTTAGGATGAGAGGTTCTACTTATTTATTTCTATAACTTGATCCCAAATATGACAAAAGACTGACTGAGATTATGTCGCTTATAGTCGTTTGTACGGTAGAATGACAGCAACAGATGTAGTACTTATGCAACGTTTGTTGCCCATACTGCTACGTTTGTCTTAGAAAATAAAAAGATAAAGCTAGGTTTTTAAACATTCTGATAATTGGCATGGTTCTTGCAATAGTTATAGTATAGGAATTACTGTTAGGGAAAGTGGTGGGAGACAGTCAATACTAATAAAATAGCTTTAGCCGTATCTGATTATCGTTGAAAGCCAAACGATTAGAAATAGGTGTTGGGGTAGAGACTAAGGTGTAAATGAAAGGAGTATAAAGTGCAAATTAGAAAAGGTGGAGTTGTATCTAAATTATTAGAGGATGTATATATTCCTAAAATGTTTGATGCAAAACAGATATTCCCTAGGGAAATTATCACGCCAGCACAAATATCTGGGGTGGTTTTTGCCGAATTATCTAAAGAAAAAATTTTCCCGCAAATTAAGTCGGGGATGAATATCGCAATTACGGCAGGCAGCAGAGGCATTGCCAATGTGGATGTTATTACGAGAGCAATCGTAGATTTCGTAAAAACCCAGGGCGCAAAGCCTTTTATTGTTCCAGCTATGGGCAGTCATGGGGGAGCATCGGCTGAAGGACAGATAGAAATTTTAGCTGGTTACAATATTACCGAGGAATCGATGGGATGTCCAATAAAATCCTGCATGGATACTGTGCTGCTCGGAACTTCAGAATTAGGAAAACCCGTTTATTTAGATAAAATAGCATATGAATCAGATGGGATTATTGTATCTTGTCGTTTAAAACTTCATAATGCCTTCCGCGGTGCCTATGAAAGCGGACCTTGTAAAATGATGGTAGTTGGCCTAGGCAAACAAAAAGGTGCAGAGAGTGTTCATAGCGATGGTATGGGGAAAATTGCTGAAAATTTACCGGCCAATGCCAAAGTAATCCTTGAAAAAGCCCCTATTTTATTAGCAATTCCTTGTATGGAAAATGCCTATGATGAAACCTGTAAAATAGAAGCCATTCATAAAGATGACATTATGACGAGAGAACCGGAATTGTTAACTTGGGCCATGTCTAATATGCCCCGCATCATTGTTGGCGAGGGCGATGTACTCATTGTTGACGAAATTGGCAAAAACTTTAGCGGCACTGGGGTCGATCCCAATATTACAGGGACCTTTTCTACAGAGTATGCAACGGGTGGTGTGCAAGTACAAAGAACATGTATGTTAGACCTTACAGACTGTTCCCATGGCAATGGATTAGGTACGGGTCTAGCCAGTGCGATTACAAAACGATTGTTCGATAAACTAGATCCTGAAAAAATGTATCCCAACTGCCTGACAAGTACGGTATTAAAGTCAGCTGGCATTCCCATTGTTGTGGCAACAGATAAGGAAGCCATTCAATTATGTATACGAACTTTAAATAATGTAAACAAAGAACAAGCAAAAATTATTCGAATTCCCAATAGTCTTCATATTGGGCAGATTATGTTATCGGAAGCTTATTATGAGGATGTTATTCAGGGGAAATATGCAGGATTAGAAGCTGAAAATGAACCACAATACTTAGAATTTGACGGTGAAGGAAAGTTGATAACTTCTATTATGAGTGAGTAGGAGTGTAAAATTTAAAAGCCAGCAACACCTCTCATCACGGGATGAGAGGTGTTGCTGCAAAGGGGAGGGGATGCTGAAGAGGAGTCTTTTATCATGCTGATAATAAAATCATGTAATGTAATATGTTTTTTCGCAACGGATGGGATTGATTTTCAGAATAAATATCTACTAAAAGCAGGAGGAGTTTATCTATGTCACAACCTATCGAAGTTATTGCAAAACCAAGTAGTAAAGCAGGAAAAAGAACCAATTATCGTTGGGTGGTCATGGGACTGCTGTTCACCGTATGGACTGTTGCCTGCGCCGATCGGGGCAATATGGGGATAGCTTTACCCTATATGAAAAAGGAGTTTGGCCTTAGTAATACAGAAGCTGGAGCAATCATTGGTTTATTTGGTACTACTTATGCTATCATTCAAATTCCAGTGGGGTTATTTTATAAGAGGGTGAGTAGTAAAGTTACCGCCATACTATTTCCTGTATTCTTAGCCATGACATCCCTATTTACGGGCCTTATGAGCACGACTTCATCCCCATTATTGCTCAAACTGTATCGTGTCGGTCTTGGCTTGGGTGAAGGGCCATTAGGTATTGGCTGTACAGATATTATTAATCGTTGGTTCCCACCTCAGGAAAAAGGCACAGCTACAGGTATATGGATTGCCGCATCTAAGTTTGGTCCGGCCTTGGTGCCGATTTTTGGTGCCATTATTATTGACATGTATGGCTGGCGTGAAGTCTTTTTAGTTTGTGCCATACCGGGTTTTTTGTTAGCTATTCTCTGGCCTTTCTTGGTAAAAAATTCACCAGCAGAAAGTAAATTTTGTTCACCGGCCGAGGTGGAATATATTCAAGATTGTGATGCTACTCCCATCAATGTAGAAAGTACAAATCCAGCGGACCGTAAAAAATATAACTTAGCATGGCTGGATAAGTTAATTCGGACTCAAGTGGTGACACCTTTAACAAGTATTCGCCAAGTATTTACTTCTTGGAATATTTTGGCCAGCGCTTTTGGTTATTTTGTGGTAAATGGCATAAGCAATACGTTTATGTCTTGGATTCCCATGTACCTTGTTACAGTTAAGGGGTTTACCACCATCAAAATGGGGTTTGTTGCATCAGCACCATTTGTGGGGGCTGTTATCGGGAATCTGTTAGGTGGTTTGATTTCCGATCGTTTTCTGGAGAAACGGAGAAAACCCATGATGATGCTGAGTGTTATTGGCACTATATTCACCCTCTATGCCCTTGTTTATGCGCCGAATAGTCCTCTCTATTTGGGGGCAATGCTGATGCTAGCGGGCATAGTATTAGGTCTTGGTTATGCTGGCTATGCCGTATATCCTATGGGTCTAGCTACGAAAGAAACATTTCCCCTTTGTTATGGGGTTATTAATACGGGGGGGCAACTTGGCACCGCCATTACTCCGGTAATCGTGGGTTATCTCTTGGATCATTTGAGTTGGGATAGTGTATTCTTGTACTTGTCCTTCAGTTCCATAGTAAGTTTTATAGTTCTGGCAACAACTGCTGAACCGGCTAATGATGCGTCTTGTGAGATAAGAAAATAAATATAATCTTTATAAATAGGAATATATTATAAAGATTTCATTGCAGATAACCAAGCTACTTCATACATTAGGTAGATGGTTGTCGGATAAAATTTGGAAGCGGACTAAAAATGGTAAAATTGCGCAGGGGTGTTGCCGTGGCTGGTTTCCTCATATCGGCTTTCTGTATGATCGCTAGTGGTATCCTTATCATTGGAGTTATTCTTTGGACGAAGATTAACCCTGAGTTGACTCTTGTTGAAGAGCTAGGGTTATTAGATGAAGCTGGGGATGGGAACAAGGGTGTGAAAATATAAATTTGAAGTGATGGCATAAAGTGGTACAATGATATATGAGGGCACAATATCCTTTATATTTAATGATGTCTATTAGTGAATTAAATTAATAGAAAAAAATTAAAGAGGAGAGATAACAATGGAAAAACCAGTAGTTGCTCAAAAATCGCCTATCGCTGTTGATGTTAAAAAAGGTCAAACTTATTATTGGTGTGCATGTGGGAAAAGTTCCAGTCAACCGTTCTGTGACGGGGCACATAAGGGAACTTCATTTGAGCCACTAGCCTTTACCGCTGAAAAAGATGAAACCGCTTATATCTGTGCATGCAAGCATACTAAAACGCCTCCATTTTGTGATGGATCACATAAAAGTCTTTAATAGAGAGTAGAGAAAATGTCAGCCAACCATGTTGTAACATTGTTGGCTGACATTTTTTATTGTTTCATCGGAACAAAATTGGACATAGTAAGGTGGAAGACATCATTTAATCATCGACGCTAGAATGTTGTAGCCTCAAAAAATAGATAAAAAGGGGATAATGATGGAAAAGAAAAAAATAATCTATGTTGTTGGTTTACTCCTCGTCGTAATTTGTTCTCTCGTAACCTATTACCAGTTGAAGAAGCCACCTGACGTGGCGCAAGCTGCAGAAAATCGTTATAAACGGGGACATAATATTCCTGGGAAGTTGTATTGGGCTGGCAGTGCTCAAGATAAAGAGGTTGCCCTTACCTTTGATGATGGGCCCGAAGGAGAATGGACGCCAAAAATCCTCGATATACTCAAACAAAAAAATGTGAAAGCTACATTTTTTGTGATTGGTAAACAGGCGCAAAAGTACCCGGAACTGTTACGACGCATGGATGAAGAAGGTCACGTCATTGGAGATCATACCTTTGATCATAGGGATTTAACAAAATTGGACGCCCAGCAGGTAGACCTGGAAATTGAAAAATGTGCCAGCATCATACATGGAACTATCGGCAAGACGCCGAGGTTTGTCAGGCCCCCCTATGGTTTTCACAATACAACTGTCGATAATGCCGTTTATTCCAAGGATAAAATAATTGTCTTGTGGTCGCTTGATACCGAAGATTGGACGGGCTTAGACGCAGCAACAGTGACCGCTCGAATCGTGCCTAAGATGAAAAATGGTTTTATTGTGTTGCAACATGATGGGGTTAATCCAAAGCTGAGCGGAAGCGTTCAGGCCTTGCCTGACATCATTGATGGGCTACAGGCGTTAGGCTACACTTTCGTTACGGTCGCCCAGTTGTTAGATTCTGAACCCTATCAGTGAGGAGCTGTTATTTATCATCTCTTACTTTTTCGGCTATTGCCATAAGAATCTTAAGTGTATTATAGATAGCCACAGAACCTTAGTTTACAGAGGTTGGTGGCTATTTTGCTTTGGAAACGGATTTTAGCATCTTTAATTCACAAAAAATGTATTTAATGATATGATTAAAATGGAAAATATTGAATTTGCTTTTTAGTATAAAAAAAGTGAATCCCCAGAATTCCTTGCTCTATATTTACGGGAAAGGGAGATAAAGTAGTTTATGAAGAGAATTGATAGAATTTACAATTATATTAGAGAAAGTTCACAAAAATATACGGTAGGGCAATTATCCGGTCACATCGGCTTTGATGCTACTGAAATCTCCGAGCAACTAGATATTTTGCGTAACAATGTGAGTATGGAACTCAATGTGCTTTTTAAGATGGATAAGATTATCAAAATAACAAGTAGACCCGTTTTATATTTTGACAAAGAAGTTTTAGAAAAATTATGTGGTAGGAAGTTGGGTAAGGGACCCATCGAAGTTGCTAAATTAGAAGAAATTATCATGATTGAGGAAGATGACTCGTTAGAGAAAAGTCCGTTTAAATATTTAATCGGGGCCAATGGTAGTCTGAAAAATCAGGTTGAGCAAGCTAAAGCTGCCATACTTTATCCGCCCAATGGACTACATACTCTAATTGTAGGGCCAACGGGTGTCGGTAAAACATTATTTGTAAATATGATGTACAGCTACGGGAAATATGAAAAAAAGCTCAAAGAAGATGCGCCATTTAAGATCTTTAACTGTGCGGACTATTACAATAACGCCCAATTACTCGTATCCCATATTTTTGGGCATATGAAAGGCAGTTTTACAGGGGCTGATGTGGATAAACCGGGCCTCGTGGAAAAAGCCGATGGTGGGATTTTATTTTTGGACGAAATACATCGCTTACCTCCCGAGGGTCAGGAAATGATTTTTTACTTTATGGACACAGGGACTTTTAATCGACTGGGTGAAACCGACCGCAAACGGAAGGCCAATGTCCTTATTATTGGGGCGACGACAGAAGAACCAACATCGTTGATGAAAACCTTCATTCGCAGAATTCCCATTGTGATTACGTTGCCGCCTCTTGATGAACGTCCATTGCAAGAAAGTGTGGATATTGTCAAATTTCTTCTTTCAAATGAAGCACATCGGGTGAATAAGTCCATAAAAATTACGGGTGATGCTGCTAAGGCTCTGATCGGCAGTGTTTCCTATGGCAATGTTGGCCAATTAAAATCAAATATTCAGTTGGTCTGTGCAAAATCTTTTTTGAATGGCATACATAACAAAGATTATATTGAAATTAACTTCAAGAATCTGCCAGACCATATTAAAAATGGCTTATTGTCATTAAGTGCCAAGAGAAAACAGATGGAAGAATTGGGGGAATCTTTGAATGAACCAATTCTGATTACGCCGGAAGGACATAAGGTATTAGCAGAAAATGATCCTTATGAACCGCCCTTTAATTTGTACAAAATAATAGAAGATAAGGCCGCCTTACTCAGAGAGGAAGGTATGAGTGAAATCCTTATTAAGAAATTTATAACGGTAGATATTAATTTGCATATTAAATCCTTTTATAACAAATTTGATAAGCGGATTAGTTCCAGAGAAAAAATGTTGAAAATTGTAGATGAAAATTTGCTGGAATTAGCCGAAGAAATCCAAGAATTAGCGAGGAAAAGATTAAAAAAAGAATATAACGATCAATTTTTATATGCATTAAGCCTACATTTGAGTGCATTGTTTAAGAGGCTTAAAAGTAATCAGTCGGTACAATATACTAACATTGAAAGCGTAATAAAGGACTATCCTAATGAGTTTGAGCTAGCATTGGAAATTAAAACAAAAGTCGAGGAACGCTACAATATCGAGATTCCAAAAGAAGAACTGGCCTATTTTACCTTACTGTTGACCTCCATTCAAGAGGAACAACAGGGGGGGCAAGTTGCCATCATTGTGGTAACTCATGGCAATAGTACGGCAACTTCCATGGTGGAGGTAACGCAAAAATTATTTGGTTACAGTAATTTAGTAGCTGTGGATATGCCCCTGGAAGTCAGCCCCAAGGATATTTTGGATAAAATAGTAGAAAAAATTCAAGAGTTTGATAAAATAGATGGTTTATTACTTCTGGTGGATATGGGATCATTGACCAGTTTTGAGACCATGATCATGGAAAAAATCAAGATTAAAGTAAAAACATTGGATATGGTTTCTACGCCCATGGTATTGGAGGCTGCGCGAAAAGCCAATATTTTGGGGATGGATTTGGACAGTATTTATAATTCCCTCAAAAAATTTAAGGGGTATGGCGGTATTATTGAGAAAAGTCATCCTTCTCATTCGGATAAAGGCGTTATTCTAACCATTTGTACCACGGGTGAAGGGGCGGCTATTAAACTAAAAGGGTTAGTGGAGGATAGTCTTCGCAATATAACGGATGAAGAGATTAATGTCATTGCCATCGGTATTCAAGAGGTAAAGCTTCGTGTCAAAGAAATTGAGCAGCAGCATAAAATATTGGCGTCCGTCGGTATCACCAATCCTCATATTGATGTTCCATTTATACCCATCGATGCACTAATTGATGGTCGGGGAGAAAGAATGTTGAAAAATATTCTTAAAAATGATGATTTTACAATCGTTGAGAAAGGGCATAATCTAGTTGTCAGAAACCTTTGTCAAGATAGTTTACAGCAACTTCTCACCTATCTAAATCCTCTTAAAATCATTAGTGTATTAATGGAATTTCAAAGAGTATTAGGGAAAGAATTAAAAAGAGAGTTTAGTAACTCCATGCAAATTAAACTCATTATCCATTGTGGCTGTGCCATTGAGAGAATGGTAATAAAGGATGGACTTAGCTATAAAGGTGATCGCAGTACTATTGATGGTGAACTGATAAAACATATACAAAAGGCTGCCGAAATTTTTAATGATAGCATCCAGATTGAACTGACGGAAGATGAGATTTTGTATATTGCAGACATGTTATAAGAGTAAGTGGTCTGTAGAATAAGGAATGGATAAGGATCCCCCATGTTATTTGCATGGGGGATTTCTTTGATAGTGAAAAAGAATGATTGGTCGGAACGGTGCAAAGGGCAGAAAGGGTACACGGAAAGGCACATTATGATTGCTTTTACGTTCTTTGTGCCTTACGGTTCAAGGGATTATATATTCCAAGGATGTTATAACGTTTAGTATTTTTGATACACTTAATGTTTATTTTACAGAAATAGAGTATCAATATTAATAAAAGTGTATTAAAAAAAGAAAATGTCTGGATAAAAGACCGTTAACAGGACAGTATAAGACTGATACACAGACTTGGCATAAGAATTGCATATATAATACTATGAAATCAATCATGTTTTATGGAGGTGGAATAATGGTAGCAATTGTTGTAGGAACACATGGAAATTTTTCTCGAGAATTAATTAGAACTTGTGAAATGATTCTCGGTAAAAGAGAGAACATTGCGGCAGTTACTTTAGAACCTGGTGAGAGTACGGACGGTTTAGTTGAAAAATATAAAAAGGCTGCAAAAAGTTTAGATGCCACAGATGGAATTATGTTTATCACTGACTTATTTGGTGGAAGTCCATATAATGCTGCATGTAAGATCGCAATGGAAGAAGATAATGTAGGTGTTGTTGCCGGTGTTAATTTATCCATGGCGTTGGAAGTCTTTAGTCAGCAAAACGCTTCGGTAGAAGAAATGGTAGAAATAGCGCAAACTGCTGGTAAAGAGGGGATTCGGTCTTTTAACAAAATGGAATTAATGAATCATGAAGAGGAGGATTTATAAATGAATATTGTATTAGCGAGAATTGATGACAGATTGATTCATGGACAAGTGGTCACGGTTTGGACAAAAGAGACAAAATGCGAACGAATTATCGTATGTAATGATGACGTCGCGGCTGATACCATCAGAAAAACTCTTTTGACCCAGGTGGCTCCTCCTGGTATCAAAGCTAGTGTTGTTGATATTGACAAAGCCATTCGAGTTTATCAAAATCCTAAATATGCTGAAACACGTACACTACTCTTATTTACTAATCCAACAGATGTCTTACGGATGGTAGAAGGAGGCGTGGATATAAAGAGTGTGAACATTGGTGGTATGAGTTTTAAAGAAGGAAAAAAACAGATGACCAAAGCTGTCTCTGTGAATGACGAAGATATCCAGTCTTTCCGTAAACTGAATGATAAAGGAATTGAACTTGAGATTAGAAAAGTGGCCTCTGATTCAAAGATTGCTTTAATGTCCATTCTAAAATAGAAAGGACAAGAAGATAATAAATAACATAATAGGGAGGGCTAACTATGGAAATCAGTGGAATCCAGATGGTTCTAATTTTTATTGTTGCTTGCATCGCCGGCATGGGGAGTGTACTTGATGAATTTCAAACACATCGACCACTTGTGGCATGTACGGCAATCGGTGCTGTACTCGGAGATATGACAACAGGTATTATTATTGGTGGTACATTAGAAATGATCGCTTTGGGGTGGATGAATATTGGTGCAGCCATGGCGCCGGATGCGGCGTTAGCATCGGTAATTTCTACAATTTTAGTTATTGCAGGACATCAGAGCATTGGCGCCGGGATTGCTGTTGCCATGCCCCTCGCGGCAGCTGGTCAAGTATTAACAATTTTTGCTCGAACCATTACCGTCTTCTTTCAGCATCAAGCGGATAAATATGCTGAGCAGGGGAACTTTACAGGCATTGATATGTGTCATCTTATCGCCTTATTTCTTCAAGGCTTGCGTATCTCAATTCCTGCCGTCTTAGTAGCCATGTTTATTGGTACAAGTGCAGTACAAGCCTTATTAAATTCCATTCCGCCAGTCATAACAGGCGGATTGCAAGTGGCCGGTGGATTTATCGTTGTTGTTGGTTATGCAATGGTTATTAATATGATGGAAGCTAAGTATTTAATGCCTTTCTTTTTCCTCGGCTTTGTTTTCGCAGCCTTTACAAGTTTCAATTTGGTTGCCTTTGGTGTAATTGGTGTTGTTTTTGCCATATTGTACATTCAATTGAATCCTAAATATAATGTAGTTTCAGGGGCTAATGTAGCATTAGGTCAATCTGCAGCCGCCATCGATAGTAGTTTAAGCGATGATTTGGACGATTAATAGAAAAGGGGGAAATCGAAATGAGTGTGCCAGATAAAAAAATTAAACTAACCAAGGGCGACCTTTTTAATATGTTTATTAGATCTAACCTTCATCAAGGATCTTGGAATTTTGAGAGAATGCAAGCCTTAGGATATTGCTTTAGTATGGTGCCTATTATTAAGCGCTTATATAAAGGGGCCGATCGGGTTGCTGCTTTAAAAAGGCATCTTGAGTTTTATAATACCCAACCATTCGTTACAGCGCCCATTTTGGGCATCACGGCAGCCATGGAAGAACAAAAAGCAAACGGTGCTGCCATTGATGATGGAGCCATTAATGGTATCAAAGTAGGTCTTATGGGACCTTTAGCTGGTGTTGGTGATCCAATTTTTTGGGGAACATTAAGGCCACTACTAGCAGCCTTGGGGGCATCAATCGCTCTGACCGGGAGTATTCTGGGGCCATTATTATTCTTTGTGTTATTTAATGTTGTGCGTTTAGGAATCAGGTGGTATGGTATTGAATATGGTTATAAAACAGGGACAAATATTATTAAGGATATCGCTGGCAACCGATTGCAAAAATTGACAGAAGGCGCTTCCATCTTAGGACTATTTGTCATGGGAGCCCTGGTTAGCAAGTGGACATCGGTGAATATTCCTGTTGTTGTCTCAACCATTACCATGCAGGATGGCAAAATCGCTATTACCACCATACAAGATATCTTTAATCAATTAATGCCAGGTTTGGTACCCCTGCTCATGACTTTTGCATGCATGAGTTTATTGAGTAAAAAAGTCAATGCCCTCTGGATTATCTTTGGTTTGTTTGCCATCGGTATCTTTGGTTATGCTTTTGGCTTATTGAAATAGTTATAAAACGACAACAAAAGAAAGATTGTATTTTGGGATCAGGCTTGACTTGCGCTAATGAGTCAAGAATGATCCCAACTTTTTTTCTGTTATGAGAAGGGGAGTCCCTTGGGATTGCCGAATGTAGTAGTATGGTAACTGCTACAGACAAGTACAGGGCGGTTACTTTTGCACACTGTTTTAAATCAATAAAGGAGTGATGAACCATGGATTTTATTGAGCAAATGAAACACAAGGCGAAGACGGATAAAAAACGTATTGTTTTACCAGAGGCTTCAGATTTGCGCGTGATTCAGGCAGCTAGCGTAGCGTTACAGGAAGGAATCGCTGAGATTATTTTGATCGGCAACCCAGCAGAAATTCTGCGGATGGCCGGTGATCTTGATTTAACAGGGGCCATCATGATTGATAGTGAAGTAGGGGAAAAAGGGGCAGAATATAGCGAGGCTTTCTATGAGTTACGTAAAGGGAAAGGTATGACCCGGGAAAAAGCTAAGGAAATTATGAAAGATCCAGTTTATTTTGGCATGATGATGCTGCAACTGGGTGATGCCGATGGACTAATTTCTGGTGCGGTGCATTCTACAGCGGATACACTGCGACCAGCCTTACAAATCGTTAAAGCGGCTCGTGATACCAAACTAGTTTCTACGTTTTTTATTATGGATATTCCAGATTGTGAATATGGTCAAAATGGTGTTTTATTATTTTCTGATTGTGCGCTAAATGAAAATCCTGATGCCCAGCAACTTTCAGAAATCGCAGTGGCTTCAGCACGGACCATGGAAAAATTACTCGGGATAAAACCCATCGTCGCCATGTTGTCCTATTCTACTTTCGGTAGTGCCAAAAGTACACTGACCGAAAAAGTGGTACAGGCCACTCAACTAGCTAAGGAAAAAGCCCCGGATGTGCTGATTGATGGTGAGATGCAGGTTGATGCTGCCTTGGTACAAAGAGTGGCAAACTTAAAAGCACCCCAGAGCAACGTGGCAGGGCAGGCTAATGTATTGATATTCCCAGACTTAAATGCAGGGAACATTGGTTATAAATTGACAGAACGTTTGGCTAAAGCCAAGGCTTATGGCCCTATTACCCAAGGACTAGCCAAGCCAATTAATGATTTATCAAGAGGATGCAAGGCCGAAGATATTGTCGGCGTCATTGCCATTACAGTGGTACAGGCCCAGGGGTAAGAAGGCAAAATAATAATAAGAATTGACGATCTCTAAGTGGACTTGACATAAAAAAAATTATATTGTATTATTTATAGTGTAGATACACTATAAATAAAAGAAGGGATTCATATGACTAGGGTAATCTATGCTAAGGGTGGGTCAAAATGTAATTGTATGAATATCCGGCAAGCATCACTGGCCATTACACACGTGTACAATGAGTTTTTGGCTCCCAGTGAACTGCTGATCAGTCAGTATTCAGTACTAAAACATATCAATGGTTTGGGCCCTATCAGCGTCAGTCATTTAGCCATCAAAATGAAATTAGATAGAACAACCCTTGTTAGAAATCTTAAATTACTAGAAGATCGAGGTTTAATTTTGGATATTGCTGCCGCGGGTGCTCGCAATCGCCAATTAAAATTGACGGATGCTGGCGTAGCAATCTTAGCAACAGCGGAGCCTCTTTGGCTAGAAGCACAAAGCTATCTCGAAGAATATTTAGGCAAAGATGACAGAAAGACATTGACCAATTTACTTTTAAAAATTGAGGCACTTGTGCCTTAATTTTTAAAAGTTTAACGTGTAGATACACGTTAAATGAGTTAGACTAACTAAATGGGAAAAGTAATAGCTTGTTTACTTAACGATTTTATTACTGGAGGTAAAGCATGAAAGAATTAATAAAAGCTGCAATTAAAAAATATGTATTAGAAAGTACAGACAACTGGTTCCCAGAAATTAATGACCATTATTATGATGAACCCATTATAAAATTTGCATCTGCCGATGATCCTTTGTTTGTAGAGTATAAAACAATCATCGGCAAAGATCATTTAACACCGGGTGAAGCCTTTGAAATGGCTTTTGGGCAAGATAGTTATCGCGGTGGGACTGTTATCAGCATTGTATTACCTATCAGTGAACCGATCAAAAAAAGTAATCGTAGCCAACAGGATTATGGATCAAGAGAATGGGCGCTGCTCCGTTCCTTTGGTGATGAAATATTTATTAAGAGATTTGTTCACTATGTAGAGAATTTTTTAAGTCAACAGGGACATCGCACCATAGGACCCTATGGTGCTGAATGGTTTAAAATTCAGGGCTCAGAGACGGGACCCATTTCAAATTGGTCCGAGCGTCACATTGCTTATGTGACCGGGCTTGGAACTTTTTCAATCAATGATGGGTTTATTACTGAAAAAGGAATTGCTATTAGGTTAATTTCGGTTGTAACGGAGCTAACACTGACTCCAGATAGTAGAGTCGCTAAACAACATACCGAGAATTGTTTGCTTTGTAGTAAGGATCTATGTGGAGCCTGCATTGCCAGATGCCCTGTTCAGGCGATTACTAAAGATGGTCATGACAAGATAAAATGTTGGCAATACGTTTATGGCGAGGAATCAAAAAAAAGAGGGGTAGCTTACGGCGGATTTGAAAAGGCCGGGTCAGGGTGCGGCTTATGCCAGACGAAAGTACCTTGCGAAAGTGAAAATCCCATGAGATTTACTTGATTGTTAGGGTTATGGATAGTGTAGACCGATTCAAAAGTATCAAAAAATAAAAACAGAGGTGTATAAATGAATTTGGCATTACTAACTGTTGATAATAATTAATTGCTTTATGAAAATGGATGATGATCAACGCAGGTTTTCTTATAAAAAGTGGCGAATAAGTAATACGCTTACGTATGCAACATTTTAAGACATAGGGGGAGATTATTTATGACAGAAAATATTTTAGTAGAAAAAGATGCTCAAGAACAGAAATTGAGCTGGGAAGGGTTCATAAAACAAGATGTACTAAATTTTATGATGCAACATAACTTACAAGCCATTACTGTTGATGATGGTGCTGGCAAGAAAGGTGTTATAAAGCGCACCGCGAAAGGTGACTTTTCCGTTCAAATAACGTCAAACGAAATACTGTAAAAGAAGAATGATTGGGCCGACTTCAATAAAATTGGAGTCGGCTTATTTTTTTTGTGCTTTGTCATCATTCTTATTATTTCAGCAGAATTTCAGTTTGATTTGTTATACTTAACGAACAAAATGACCCTATAAAAGGAATCATGGGAGATATGGATATGAGAGAGTTATTAAATTTGAGTACAAAGGTTTACGATGAGGTCGCAACACGAAATTATTGGCGTAAGATGGTTTTTCTTATTAGAACGCTGGCCCATCATAAGCAAATGATGAAATTAATTGAGTTCTTTGAAATAAATGATCTCAGGCGTGAGATCGCGATGGCCCAGCCCTGTATTTTTGAGCAAGCTACTCGCCAATGGTTTTATCACCAATCTAATTTTTCAGAAAGAACTGCAATTATAAAAAAACATTATTTATATGTTAATGCTCTCTTTACAGAAGAGGCATTAAGGAAGATCTACCTTGGGGATGGAATTACACTGTGGAGTCAGGACTATCAAAATGAAACTCTTTCCTTGAGTCTACAATTTAATCGGGGCAGCCACGAAAAAGAGGGCTTAATGGCTATTTTGCTTAAGTTGGGGGAAAAGAGGATTTATCAGGTCATATTTTGGTTAGCGCCAAATCGAAAAAATGAAATGGCGTTGTGGATTGGTGCCTTGCAGGGCTCCCAGGGGGGATTGGAAATATCTCGTGGTCTGACAAAACTTTTTCATGGTTATCGAACGAAAAATTTTATTCTTCATGCCTTATGTACTGTTACCCGTCAATTGGGGCTGAAAAAAATCTACGCAGTATCAAATTATGGGTTTTATGCTAATAATCACATGCGTCTTGATCGAAAGCTAAAAACGTCCTTAGACGATTTCTGGCAGGAAGTCGGGGGAAAAGTATCCAGTGATGCACGATTTTTTGAGCTACCTACTTTCGAGCTACGAAAAAATATCGATGCAGTCGAATCTCATAAACGCAGTCAGTATCGGAAAAGATTTACCATGCTTGATGCAATGGATTCGACAATGATAGAATCCTTAGAACAATATCTCAAAAAAAATAATTTTTCCGGAGTGACTGTTGGATTTCCACTTTCTCAGGCCGAAAAAGCCTAGTGATATTTTCAAATGTAAAATGGCACAAGAAATAAGCCGTAGAACTTCATAGTACATTAAGCATAGATAAAATCCGGGCTGGCTATAACCTTCATGTGATAGAAGGTTATAGCCAGTTTTTTAATAGGTGTACCATTGTTCCGAAGACTTATTTTTGACTTGATCATAAGTTCGCGTTAGTATAAGGATAAGAGTAAGGATGATTCTTTGTTTTCAGCCTGGGGTGAGGCCTAGCCAAAGCCAAGTTTTCTTTACGTAATCAGAAAGTATAACACTTTCTCAATTACAAGTAAGGGCAACTAAGGCTTCGGCCAGCGCTAAGGCTTGGTCGAGGCCAAGTTTTCTTTATGGAAAAATAACTGAGGGATTTAGAGATGAGGTGATTAACGTAGAAACAAGGATTTTATTTGTAGCGCCATTTGCTAGCTTGGCAACATTGGCAGAGGAAGTGGTAGTGGAAAGGTTCGCCAGTTCGGCACATCTTATTAAGGTTGTCAAAGGCGATTTACAAGAATGTATTGCCATTGTTAAGCAAGCTGTGGAAGATGGTGTGGAAGTTATCGTTAGTCGTGGTGGTACAGCAACGTTGATTAAAAACAATGTAAATATTCCCACGGTGCATATTCAAGTGACGGTAATGGATGTATTACGTGCCTTGCGAAAAAGTGGTGAATATCCTGATAAAATTGGCATCGCAGGTTTTGAAAATGTGATTTATGGCTGTGAGGATTTAGCGACCTTGCTGGGCATTACTTTTGTAGAAATTGCGTTGAAAAATGAAGATGAGGCCCCAGAAAAAATTGCCGCTGCAGCACAAAATGGTGTAGAACTTATTATTGGTGATGCAATATCGACAAAATTAGCGGCCCGCATTGGTGTGCAGGGGGTACTGATTCAATCGGGTAAAGAAGCCATTTATAAAGCCATCAATGAAGCAGAATTAATTGCTCACATTCGACGTGAAGAACAAGAAAAAGCCGGGCTTTTACGGACGGTGATTGATACGTCGGTGGAAGGTATTATTGCCACAGATAGCAATGATAAAATTACGATTTTTAATCCCATGGCCGAGAAAATTTTTCAAGTATCTCATCTAGAGGTGATTGGTCAGTCATTAGCAACCGTCATTCCCCAATTAGTATTGCCGAAGTATGGTGATGATATGGGGAAAATGGCGGATGTACAACGTTTCAACGATAAAACCCTGACCATAAAATATAGTAAAATTAAAATAAAAGATGAAAATATTGGTATAATTTATAATTTTCAAAATGTATCCCAATTGCAACAATTAGAACAAAACGTCCGTAAGAAACTCCACACCAAAGGTTTGGTGGCACGCATAAAAATGTCTGATATTATTGGTTTATCGCCAGCTTGTTATGCCTTAAAACGCAAGGCCGCCAAGTATGCATTAACTCAATCAACGATTTTAATCACGGGGGAATCGGGTACTGGCAAGGAGATGTTGGTGCAAAGTATCCACAACGTGAGTACCCGGGCCAATGGCCCTTTTGTCGCGATCAATTGTGCAGCCTTGCCAGAAAACTTACTGGAAAGCGAATTATTTGGTTACGCGGAAGGCGCATTTACTGGAGCAAAAAAAGGTGGCCGTCAAGGTTTGTTTGAACTGGCTCATGGTGGCACACTTTTTTTAGATGAAATGGGAGAAATGCCCCTCGCTTTGCAATCAAGATTACTGCGTGTATTGCAGGAAAAAGCCGTCATGCATTTGGGTGGTGATAGTGTCATTCCCGTGGATGTACGTATTGTGGCTGCGACCAATCAAAATTTAGCAAAATTAATCGCAGAAAATAAATTTCGCCAAGATCTCTATTACAGGCTTAATATATTGCGCATTCATATGCCCTCATTGAGTGAGCGGATAGAAGATATCCCTTTATTAGCCAAAGAAATGATCAAAACAATGAGTCATAACAATAAAAAGATTACGGGGATTAATTTAGAAGCTAGGGACTATTTAAAGCAACGTGACTGGCCGGGAAACATTAGACAATTAGCTAATACGATGGAACGCGCTATGCTCTTAAGTAGCGGACCAGTCATTACCAAACAGGATATTATTGAAGCCTATGATGAAGAAGGCGAATCAGTAGGCGAAATGAGCAAAGAAAAGAGTACGAGGATAGATAGTTTGGCGATGGCTGAGCAGAATACGTTAAAACGTGTGTTAGTCGAAGAAGAATATAATTATAGTCGTGCGGCAACTCGGTTAGGTATTCATCGTACAACCTTATGGCGAAAATTAAATGCTAAGGCAACAAATAAATAATTTGTTGCAAATTGCATTAAATACGTTGCATTATGCAACGTATTTTTTTAATTAAGAAAGAATAAATGTAGCATTATTAGGGAAGATCATGTTGGCACGAGAATTGCAATAATAGAATAGTGAAGTTCACTGAAGAGAAGGTGATATAAATGATAAAATTAGCGGTTGTTGCGGACGATATAACGGGTGCCAATGACACAGCATTACAATTTTCTAAACATAATATCAGTAGCAGTGTGAGAATTGATTTTGATGAAAGCAAACTATTGAGAGAAACTGCTGATGTGATTGTTATCGATACGGATAGCCGAGATATTACACCGGCGGCAGCTTACGATAGAGTGACAGCCGTTTGTGTGGCTTTACACAATAGTGGTGTACAAAATATCTATAAAAAAATTGATTCCACCCTAAGGGGGAATCTTGGTGTTGAAATTGAAGCGGTAGCAACAGTCTTTACACCAGATATAGTTGTTATAGCGCCTGCCTTCCCTAGTAATAAACGTGTAACTGTTGGCGGGTATCATTTGCTAAATGATATACCAATTGAATTAACCGAAATTGCCCGCGCGCCCAAAAGCCCTGTCAATGAATCGCGCATCGTAGAATTATTGCGAAGACAAACGAATGTTAACATTGGTTTAATTTCACTCAATGTGATTATGGCCGGATTAGAAACCGTGAAACAAGCAATCAAAGATTGCTTGGCGCGTAATGAACGATGGATTGTTTTTGATGCGGTATTGGATGAACATTTAGGACTTATTATCAGAGCCGCCCTTGACTATCATAAAATCTTATGGGTAGGGTCGGCGGGATTAGCCGAGCAGTTACCTGGTTTTTATCAATGGTCAGCTGGACCAGAACACATAGGAATTTCAGCAACAGGGGCTGTAGTAGTGATCGCCGGCAGTGTAAGCAAAGTCACTCAAGGGCAGATCAGTGTTGCGCTGAATTTGCCGAATATTCAATTGGTTAAAATGAATGTAGCCAACCTCATCCAAGCTAGAGAAGTAGAAATAATCCGATGCGTTACTCAAGTAAAAGCTTTATTGGAACAGGGAAAAGATATACTCATTGCCAGCGCTGTGAATGATTGTGACGTTGCTCAGGGGGTAACAGCAGGGGAAAAGCGGGGGCTCAGTGGTATTGAGGTGAGCGAACAAACGGCGGTTGCCTTAGGTGATATTGCAGCTCAGCTAACAGAATGTCCAATGGCTGGTATGGTGCTTACTGGAGGCGATACCGCAATTCATGTGTGCCGATCCTTAGGTGCCGAGGCCATCGAAGTAGTAGAAGAAGTAGCTGTGGGAATTCCTCTCGGTCGCTTGGTAGGTGGCCGTTGCCATGGATTGCAAGTGGTAACAAAAGCCGGTGCTTTTGGTGATGAAGATGCATTTGTGTTATCCATGCAGGCTATGCGCAAAGCCGGGGGAGAAAAAGAAATGAATGTAATTGTAGTGGATGTTGAACGAACTAAATCTTTAGCCTGAAGAAAGAAGATAGGAGGAGTAAGGATGAAACCGATATTAGGAATTACCATGGGTGATGCAGCTGGAATTGGCCCCGAGATTATTGTCAAAGCCTTAGTCGACAAGGGAATATATGATATTGCCAGACCTGTGGTTTTTGGCGATAAAAAGATAATGGAACGTGCCATCAAAATTATCGGTGTGGACTTAGCATGTAAAGCTATCCAAGATCCAAGTCACGGGGGCAAGGAGTATGGCACCATTGATGTTGTTGATTTAGATAATTTGCCCGCGGATTTACCCTTTGCTCAAGTTGATGCCCGGGCAGGTAAAGCTGCTTATGAATATATTGAACAAGCTGTTGCTTATGCTCTAAAAGGGGAAATTCACGCCATCGTTACTGCGCCGCTCAATAAAGAAGCATTAAATCTTGGTGGTAATCATTATCCAGGTCATACGGAAATACTTGGCAGCTTGTCGGGACAAAAAGATTATTCTATGATGCTGGTCAGTGGACCCCTTAAAGTCATTCATGTATCAACTCATGTGCCACTTAGAAAAGCTTGTGATCTTGTCAAAAAAGATCGTGTACTGCGCGTCATAAAATTAGCAGATGAGACCTTAAAGATGATGGGTATTGAAAATCCACGCATCGCTGTCGCCGGACTCAATCCCCATTCGGGTGAACATGGACTTTTTGGTACTGAAGATGAACTGGAAATTAAGCCAGCTGTTGAGGCTGCAAAAGCAATGGGTATGAATGTGACGGGACCTGTTCCGCCAGATACGGTTTTTTATCTAGCGGCCATCAAAAAAGAGTTTGATATTGTCGTGGTGATGTATCATGATCAAGGGCATATTCCAATCAAAGTATTAGGCTTTGAAACAGGTGTTAATGTAACAGTGGGATTGCCCATCATTAGAACGTCCGTTGATCATGGAACGGCTTTCGCCATTGCAGGGCAAGGCATTGCCAACAGTCAAAGTATGACAGAGTCTTTATTACTGGGTGCACAAATGGCGAAAGTGAAATTTGCCAATCTTTAAAAGGCCATTATATTAAATGAGATAAATTGTTAAGCTGAAAGGATGATTATTATGTTTAAACCACAAGGTATTATTGCTCCGATTCTGACACCATTGACCCAAGACGAAAAATTCAATGAGCAGGAAATGCGCAGTCAAATTAATCGGTTAATCAACGCCGGCATTAGCGGCATCTTTGCTTTAGGGACAAATGGTGAATTTTACGCATTTTCAAAAGAAGAAAAAATTGAAATCATTAAAGTCACGATTGATGAAGTAAAAGGCCGCGTACCTGTCTATGTTGGTACTGGTTGCGTCACGACGCAAGAAACAATTGAATTGTCGAAAATCGCCGAGGAATTAGGGGCTGATGTATTATCCATCATATCACCCTATTTTTCGGGCATTTCACAAGAAAATTTATATGACCATTTTAGCAGTGTTGCAGAAGCAGTTAAGTTGCCAATCTTATTGTATAACATTCCAGCTAGAACCGGCAATAACATTGATTACACGACAGTAAAAAAATTAGCAAAATACGAAAATATTATTGGTATTAAAGACAGCAGTGGTAATTTTGATAACACCTTAAAATATATCGAAAATACAGATCCGCGTTTAAGTGTACTGGCGGGCAGTGATTCCTTGATTCTTTGGACATTGATGGCTGGCGGTACGGGGGCAATTTCTGGTTGCTCTAATGTATTCCCTGAATTAATGGTTAGTATCTACGACTTATGGTCACAAGGCAAAATGGTAGAAGCCAATGAAGCTCAAAAGAAAATCAGACCTTTCCGTAATGTGATGCAAATGGGTAATCCAAACTCTGTTGTTAAACGGGCCGCCAACTTACTTGGTTACCCAGTAGGGCCAGGCCGCGCACCTTCAAATTGCAATAAACCTGAAATTGACGCAGCCTTAGTGAAAGTCTTTGAATTGTACAAATAATATTCAACTTTAAATACATTAGAATCATTTCATCATAGTAGTTGGAAAAGAGGATTGGAGGATTTATTATGAGTGGAGTCTATTCATTGTTAAACATCGGGAAAATTGTCGCTGGAGCTGGTTGCATAGCACAGATAACCGATATTGTAGCTGATTATGAAGCTAAAAACGTAGTGATTATTACAGATCAAGGCGTTTGGAATTCTGGGCTAATCGAAAACCCAAAAGCTTTACTGGAAGGGGCGGGGGTTAATGTTCATATTATCAATGACACGCCACCGGAACCAACAGTGGATCAAGTCAATGCTATCTTTCAAGCCGCCCGGGCCTTTGAATGTGAAATGATTATTGGCATTGGCGGCGGTAGTTCCATGGATGCCGCCAAACTAGTGTCCTTGTTGCTGACTAATGATGTAAATCTACGGGAATTGGTCAAAGGAAAAGCCCAAATAAAACGCCGTGGTGTACCGACCCTTATGATTCCAACTACGGCAGGCACGGGCTCGGAAGCAACACCTAACGCCATTGTATTAGTACCAGAAGAAGAATTGAAAGTTGGTATTGTTAGTGGGAAAATGGTGCCAGATTGTGTTCTGTTAGACCCAATAATGACAATTAATTTACCTAAACACATTACAGCCAATACGGGCATGGACGCCCTGTGTCATGCCATTGAATGTTATATTTCGAAAAAAGCAAATCCCTTTAGTGATACATTTGCCTTAAAAGCCATTACTTTGATTTCTCGTAGCATTCGCACTGCCTACAATGATGGTCATAATTTAGTAGCTCGGGAAGATATGCTGCTGGGCGCCATGTTTGGCGGTATCTCCATTGCAACTTCTAGTACCACTGCTGTGCATGCCTTATCCTATCCACTAGGCGGAAAATATCATATTCCCCATGGTTTATCCAATGCCATCTTATTACCCGGGGTGATGAAATTTAATTTAGATGTTTGTGAGGAAAAATTTAAGGATATTGCCATCGCCATGGAACTGGATCTTGCTGGTTGTACAACGAGACAAGCAGCGGAGAAAATGATTGACAATTTATATTCCATGATTGAAGATCTTGACGTGAAATGTGATTTACAAGCAAAAGGTATTAATGAAGCTGCCCTTGATGGTCTCATTGAAGCAGCTGCTAAAGTAACTCGTTTATTGGATAATAATCCAAAAGTCGTAACCAAAGAAGACATGAGAGCCATTTATAAAAAATTATTATAGTATTGAAAAAAATGATAGATGTTTTTGAAATTTAGATTCTAGGACATCTATCATAAAACAAATTATCAGAGTACTGGCATTATTTGAAATTCACTTATTTTAAGATTTAAATAAATTATAAATAAGAGGAGTGTTAACATGAAAGAGTTTAGTTCAGCAGATACTTTTATTATTGTTGCCATGATGATCTTGTATATCGTAGGTACTTCTTGGTTAACAATGAAATTGCGTAGTAAAAATTCTGAGCAGTTTATGGTCGCATCCCGGGCTATGCCAGCCCTTGTTGTTGGTGTTCTGCTCATGTCAGAATTTATTGGTGCTAAATCTACAGTTGGAACGGCCGAATCGGCTTTTAAATACGGAATGGCGGCGGCGTGGTCTGTCTTAGGTGCATCCATAGGTTATTGGTTATATAGTCTTTTCATGGTTAAACGCTTGTATGGATCAGGCGAGTTTACCATTTCTGGGGCTATTGCTCAAAAGTATGGTAAATCTACCAAATATGCAGTTTCCATTATTATGATATATGCTTTGCTTTTAGTAAATGTTGGAAACTACATTAGTGGCGCGGCTGCCTTGTCGACTGTCATGAAAATGAGTTTGCCAGTCTCCATGTGCATTATCGCTGTGGTGAGTACCTTCTATTTTGTGTATGGTGGTCTTAAAGGTGTTGCGTATGTTACTGTCTTGCACAGCTTTGTTAAGTACGTAGGAATTGGGATTGTTTTATGGACAGCCTTATCTTTGACTGGCGGCATTAGTCCAATGGTAGAAAAAATGCCAGAATTCTACTTTACTTGGGATGGTAAAATTGGTGGGACGACCATCTTGGCGTGGGTCATCGCTACTGTTGGTGCCATATTTTCCACCCAATTTGTGGTGCAAGCCATTTCCTCAAATAAAAGTGCTGAAGAGGCCAAGAAATCAACCCTCTATGCGGCGGTATTCTGCTTACCCTTGGGGTTTGCTTTGGCCCTTATCGGTGTAGCTGCTAAATACCTTTATCCAGACATGAACGCCCTTTACGCATTGCCGGTCTTTATGCAAAGTATGAGTCCATATTTAGCCGGAATCGTGGCGACCGCCCTTGTGGCCTCAGTATTTGTTAGTGTAAGCACAGTTGCTCTAGCCATTGCTTCGTTAGTCGTCAAGGATTTCTATGTACCTTTTTATAAACCTACTCAAGAAAAAGAATTTAACATGACGCGTATCTTCTCCGTAATTATTGGATTCGTACCCTTGATCTTCGTTTTCTTCGTGCCAGAAATTCTAAAACTATCCTTCTTCACTCGGGCCATTCGCTTATCAATTTCAGTAGTGGCCATGATCGCCTTTTATTTACCCTTCTTTAATAGTACTCGCGGTGCCAACTTAGGAATATTAGGTGCAGCCGCATGTACCAGTATATGGTATCTGATGGGCGATCCTTATGGTATTGATAATATTTATATTGCTTTAATTTCTCCCGCAATCGTCATGCTGATTGAAAAATTATTTCATTGGAATAATAAGGTTCATACAGCAGATCGTAATTAGTCTGGTAAAAAATATGGAAGAAAAATTAGCATGAGCAGAAAACAAGAACGCCCATTTGCAGAAGTGGGCGTTCTGGAATTGAAAAAATAGGGGCGATGATGTTGAGTACTATAGAAAAAAAAGATAGTGGGATTACCCAAGGTGAGTTATATCAAGTGGCAAATGATTCTGAAAGAGTTGAGGCCCTATTACCAAGCTATTGTGTACAGAGTCATGCGTCGAATATTATGCCGCTCGACAATGGAGATTTTTTATGTGTTTGGTTTGCAGGAACTCAGGAAGGAATTGCAGATATTTCAATTTATATGTCCAGACTGGGTAAAGGGGAAACCACGTGGTCAGAACCAGTAAAGGTATCTGATGACTCTACGCGGTCAGAACAAAATCCGATACTGTTTTCGGCTCCCGATGGTAAACTATGGCTATTATATACGGCCCAAAAATCAGGAAATCAAGATACAGCGATTGTTCGATATCGTATTTCTAAAGATAATGGATATACTTGGGGAGAAATAAAAACTTTATTTGATACGCCTGGGACTTTTATTCGTCAACCAATTGTGGTTTTAGATAATGGAGATTGGATTGTCCCTATCTTCTATTGCCGTGTCATGCCGGGTAAGAAGTGGGTTGGTGATGACGATACCAGCGCAGTAAAAATTTCTACCGATAGTGGAAAGACGTGGACTGAGTTCCAAGTGCCGAACAGTACAGGATGTGTCCACATGAATATTGAGAAACTTGACGATGGAACATTATTGGCTTTGTACAGAAGTCGCTGGGCAGACAATATTTACATGAGTGGGTCGAAAGATAATGGTCGCACATGGACAGAACCTGTTCCGACAGAACTTCCGAATAATAATTCATCCATTCAGTTTACAAAATTGCGGAATGGACATTTGGCCATGGTTTTCAATAATATAAGTGCGGCAAGTTCCAAAGAACGTAGACTTTCCTTGTACGATGAAATTGAGGATGAGGATACTACGGCGGAAGAAGAAAAACCAGCTGTTGTTGTCGAAATAGATCCTAATAAAAAGACGACATTTTGGGGTACGCCAAGATCCCCTATGACGATTGCCATTTCAGAAGATAACGGAAAAACCTGGCCTTATAAGAGGGACATTGAAATTGGTGATGGTTATTGCATGACGAATAATTCAAAAGAAAAATTGAACCGAGAATATTCCTATCCATCCATAAAACAAACCTCCGATGGGAAAATCCATGTGACCTTTACTTATTTCAGACAGACTATAAAGTATGTGAGAGTGACAGAAGAGTGGGTTAGGGGGTAAAATAGTCAAATGAGAAGAAGAGACTGTCTTTGTTGAAAGAAGCAAGGGCAGTCTCTGAAAATAAAAAAGGCAGGTAGATCATCATGATTATAGGACAGTTATCTAATATAGAAAATGAGTTGGCTTTATATCCAGCAGGATTACAAAGTGGTTTAAAATTTCTCTTAGAAACAGACCTCTCCCTCTTAGCATTAGGGCGGCATGAAATTCTGGATAGTAGAATTTACGCTATGGTTGCAGAATATGAGACACAGCCCAAAGAACAACGTAGACCTGAAGCACATGAGAAATATCTAGACATACAATATATTTGTTCAGGACAAGAAATGATAGGTTCTGGTCCGGTGGTGGCCGTTTCCCCAGTTGATGAAGATTGTCTCAAAGCCAGGGATGTTATATTTTATAAAGGTCTTACAGCAGAGACTGAAATTATCCTGTCCCAAGGAATGTTCGCCGTTTATTTTCCCTGGGATGCTCATCGCCCCAATTGCAGTGCTGGGGAAAAAGCCTGCCAGGTTCGAAAAGTAGTGGTGAAAATAGCGATGAGTGCTCTTGAGACCAGTGTATAATATATTATTTTTGCAGAATCAGAAAGTTTAGCAAAAGGTGGAGAAATCATGCTTCTACAAAATCAAATAGCAATTGTAACGGGTGCAACGAGAGGTATTGGTAAGTCAATTGCTTTAACATTAGCGAAACAAGGCGCTTGTTTAGTAATCAACGGGAATCGTGAGGACTTATTAAATGAATTAGCCTTGGAGGTTGAAAACCTTGGGAAAAAGTGTTTAGTGCAGGTGGGCGATATTTCAGATCCTACCATCGCAACTAAAATTGTTAAGAAAACCATAGACGCTTTTGGTCGCATTGATATTCTTGTCAATAATGCGGGAATTAATAAACGTATTCCAACATTAGAAATGACGTTGGATGATTGGCAAAGGGTAATGGATGTTAATTTGAACGGGACATTGCATTGTTGTCGAGGGGTATTGCCACTGATGATTGAACAGAAATACGGAAAAATTGTTAATGTATCTTCTTCTACCGCTAAAACGCCTCATCGGAATGCGTCTCCTTCTTATGGTGCGTCAAAAGCAGGTGTGAATTATCTTACACAACATTTGGCCTTAGAAATGGCAAAACATAATATATATGTCAATGCAGTTTGTCCTGGCCCTATAGAAACTGATATGAGTACACAGTGGACTGAGGAATATCGGCAACAAGTATTGTCGAGAATACCATTAGGTAAGCTGGGAATGCCGCAAAATGTAGCTGATGCAGTTTTATTTTTGGCTTCAAGTATGTCTGATTTTATAACAGGTGAAACTATTAACATTAATGGTGGAACATATATGAATTAAAATATGCTAATTCGGGATTGATTGCAGGGCTGCTAATGGTAACGTCTTTGGCATAATATAAACAGTTAGATTATACCAATTATGAAAAACAAGAGGTCGAAACACTCGACCTCTTGTTTTTAGATTTTAGTGAGACTAAAAGAGGTTGTGATAATTGATGATCCATCAAATCACAGTCCAATAGGGTAAGAATCTTAGATACTTTAGTTTGTACCACCTGTTTTCATATATTTTAAAGGGGAATATGGAGTTATATGGAATGGTTACAAGTGATCTCATTTATTAATTACAGCTCAGAAAAAGTGGGTGGCACAATAACTTAAAAGTTAAAGGAGATATGAAATGCTGAAGAATCTGTCTTATCGAGCTAAGCTGTTGCTATTGATTATGCCAGTAGTCATAATCGGTCTCATTGCCGTTGGTATATCGGCCTACATAGGGATTAACAGCCTAATTGAGGATGAATTAAGTAAAAGTATGTTATCTACAACGGGCAAAACGGCAGATGATATTAATACTTGGCTTAAAGGGCAAGTGGCAATGCCAGAACTCATTGCTTCCACTCCAACAGTGAAGGCCATCGGCACTGGTGATGTCACTTCCCTTGATGCGTTAGAAATGAATATGGGCAAGCAACTCCTGGGGAAAAATTCTGACATTTACTTTAGCTTTTTTATAGCTAATCGCAATGGGGAATCTAAGGCTGTTAATAAAAAAGGCAATGATTATACTTTTACAACAAACGATATAACAAGCAGGGAGTATTTTAAGTCCATTATGTCTGGCGGTCAATCGCAAATAACCCCGCCGCTTATGGCAAGTAGTGGCTCCCCTGCCATTTTTATGGTAGCTCCAATTCAAGATGAGAAAAATGCCCCCCAAGGCTTGGTTGCGATTGGTATATCACTCACGGCAGTACAACAAATAGCCGATAATCTAAAATGGGGAAAAACAGGCTACGGTATTATGATCGCAAAGGACGGAACTTATATTCAACATCCAGATAAAGAGTTAGTGATGAAAAAGAAAATAAGCGAGTTTGATGATCCGGCTGTCAAGGAACTAGGTAAGCGAATGCTTGGGGGCGAGGCAGGGTTTTACCGTTACACATTTAGGGGTGATCCTAAGATCGCTTTTTTTCAACCTATTCCAATCTCAGGCTGGTCAGTAGCGACAGTGGTGTCAGAAAGTGAATTTTTCGCCCCAGCTACTCATATGATTAAGATGTTGGCAGGTTCCATTATCCTTATCATGTTATTGGTTAGCAGTGTCATTTGGTTTGTCGCAAAACGGATGACTGAGCCAATGAATGTTTTGGTAACCTACGCTAAGGAAATCGCCCAAGGCAACTTGGCGGTCAAGACCATTGAAATTACATCAAATGATGAAATGGGGCAGTTGGCTGTTGCATGTAATGATATGACCGAGAACTTACGGACCCTAGTTAAGGCTATTGCACAGACGACGGACCTAGTGGCGGCATCTTCAGAAGAACTAACCGCTAGTGCCGAACAGTCATCGGTTGCCGCCAACCAAGTGGCTGTATCAATTACCGATGTTGCCCAAGGTTCAGAGAAACAACTGCAAGTCATTAATGCCACATCTAAAGTAGTAGAACAGATGGCAGTTGGTATTCAACAGGTAGCTGAAAACACGAATAATGTTGCAACAACGTCAAATGATGCAACAAACGCGGCTAACAACGGAAGCAAAGCCATTGAGAGTGCCATTAAACAAATGAAATATATTGAAGAAACGGTAGAAGATTCGGTCCATGTGGTGGCTAAACTTGGTGAACGTTCGAAAGAAATAGGACAAATTATCGATACCATCTCCGGAATCGCCGGTCAGACCAACTTGCTGGCTTTAAATGCCGCTATCGAAGCAGCGCGTGCGGGAGAACAGGGGCGAGGCTTTGCCGTAGTAGCGGAAGAAGTAAGGAAGCTGGCTGAGCAATCTCAGGAGGCGGCTAAACAGATTGCTGGGTTGATTGGTGAAATTCAAACAGATACGGATAAAGCCATTTCTGCGATGGATACTGGCATGCGGGAAGTAAAAGTTGGTACTGATGTTGTCAACAATGCCAATCTACAATTCAATCAAATCGTAGCCCTCATTGGAAAAGTATCAGAGCAAGGGCAAGGTATAGCTACCGCTATGCAGCAAATGACGAGCTCAAGTCAGCAAATGGTAGAGAACATTGGACAACTTGATGAAATTGCAAAAGATACTGCTGGACAAACACAAACAGTTTCCGCAGCAACTGAAGAACAATCAGCATCAATGGAAGAAATTGCTGCATCGAGTCAAGCGTTGGCACATATGGCAGAAGAACTGCAAACTGCGGTAAGAAACTTTCAAATATAATTTTTAATTTATATTTTGAGAAGTTCTCTCTCAAGGAGTTCCTTCGTAGTATTGGAGTAATTCACTAACCGTTACAAACTCATAGCCGCGGGCGCTAAGACTGTCAATAATAAAGCTAAGGGCTTCAGGGGTCGATGATGGATATTTTCCATCATGTAATAAAATAATACTGCCTGGTTTGCTATCTTTTAATACCACGTTGATGATGTCGCCGACGGGAGGATAACGCCAATCGTAGGGATCAACAGACCATAAAATAGTGATATAGCCATTATCACGGGCTATTTGTAAAATGGTATCATTATACCCCCCTCCGGGTGGGCGAAAAAGAGTGGGTTTTGGTGCTACTTTTAAAATACTTTGTTCGGTTTGAGCCAGCTCTTTTTGAATTTCATTCTTACGTAGTTTAGTTAGTGTAGGGTGACTATAAGTATGACTACCCACTTCATGTCCGTCAGCTATTTCTTGCTGTACTAGCAGGGGAAATTTCTCAACTTGCTCTCCCACGACAAAGAAAGTCGCCTTTATGTTTTTTTCTCTTAAAATATCCAAAATTTCAGGTGTAGAATCAGTAAGAGGGCCATCGTCGAATGTTAATGCGACGACTTTATGAGTAGTCGGTACTTGCCGAATGATAGGTGATATATCGACCAAATGGTCTTCAATTTTCGTGGCCATCATTAACGTAAATAACAGCAAGATAAACTGACTTTTCATAAGAGACGAAAGTTTCATAGCGCATACACCCCTTCTAGCCACATATATGCGGGAAACCCCTTTAATAGTATCTAAAAATGTACCACCATGACAAAGATAGTGTGTTTTTTATAAAAAAAATGCACTGAAATAAAGGATTTTTAAGATAAATAGTTAATTAAGTTAATTAACTATTTAGTTATTATTTAGGGGGATGATGTGTAATGAATAACCAGAACAATTGCTTTTACTGTACTAAAGATGAGAAATTGACTGATATTATGATTGAGATTTGTGAATTGGAAGGGTCTATTTTATACCTATTTAAAGAGCAAACGTATAAAGGACGATGTGTAGTGGCTTATAAAGAACATAAAAGTGAAATCTTTCATCTAACAGATGAAGAGCGAAATGTATTTATGAAGGATATAGCGCGAGTGGCTGCAGCCTTAGATAAGACGTTTTCACCTAACAAAATTAATTATGGGGCTTATGCCGATAAAATGACACATTTACATTATCATATTGTACCTAAGTATGAGAATGGTCCAAGTTGGGGAGGTACTTTTGACATGATGCCTGCCGAAAAAGTATATTTAAGTGATCAAGCATACCAAGAATTAATTGGTAAAATTAAAGAAAATATTTAGTAACAATGAGCAGATTCTCAAACCTTCTTGCGCCGTAAAACGTCAAGAAGGTTTTTCTTTAATTCGGTTGTTATTGGTAGTCGTTAAGTCCCATCTTTATTAAAACATATTGTGACATAATGTGACTTATGTTACAATATTACTGTAAATTATTTAGCAATTTTACCCATATTTTAAAGGGAGAGATGAAAAAAATGAATAAAAAAATGATGTCGCAAAAAATTGTCACCAGTCTCTTAGCAGTCACATGCATTCTTACAATAGGAGGCAGTATCTTTGCAACGAAAGCAGCAGCAGGCAAAAACCAAGATGAAGGTTTTTCCGTGGAAGCTAATTATTTTAACCCTAGTTTAACCTTTGCTGTTAAAAGTTCTTCTATTGCTTTTAACGGAGGATCAGTTGATTTTAAAAATGACCTAGGTATGACAGATAAGAGTTTTATGGATTATCGTATTCATTTTGGTGATGGTTTTCGGGTTTCCTACATGAATATAGGTTATGCTGGCAATGGAACTCTTTCCCAATCTTTGACTTATCAAGGTAATACATACAATGCGAATGCAAACGTTACTTCCAATCTTGATTTAAAATACGCACGGGTAACATTTATTAAACCAATTACTCATTTTTTTGGTATGACGACGAAACTGTTGCTTGATTTAAAAGGTTTTGACATTAGCGCGCAGGTAACAGGCATCGATTCAACCACACACACAATACAAACTGGACAAAGAAAATTCCGTGGTGCCATTCCGACTGTTGGTTTTGCCGTTGATAACCAACTAGGGGATAATGTAAAGATCTATACGGAAGTAACTGGATTGCCTTTAGGTAAATACGGTCATTTTTATGATGGGGAAATAGGCGTGAAATATGAAGCTCCCAATAATATTTCAGTTGCCGCTGGGTATCGTTCCTTTGATTTAAATGTTAAAGATCCATCAAATGGGGATCATGTACAATTTAAAATGGCGGGGCCATTTGCCAACGCCGAATATAAATTCTAATTTCGCAAAAAAAAGCCTACAAACCGTACGGAACGGATTTGTAGGCTTCTTTCTTTGAAATCACTCCACGATTACGATGGGATCACCATTGCTTAGGTTGTCGACGTTACTGGTGATCACCAACGCTTGTTCGGGCAAGGTCGCAGTAATTTCGATAAAATCGCCCAAGGGTTCCCCCATACTGATCTGTTGACGGATGGCTTTACCATTGTCTGCTAGGTAGATATAATGTAGTCCTTGGTTGTCATTAAAAATAGCTGTTGCTGGAATGGCGAGGACGGTTGCTGTTTTGCCAGTATTGATATGAACAGTAACGGACATTCCTGTTTTTAGTAAGCCGCCCGTATCATTAGTGACTTTGATATGGGTCCGGAAGGCTGGAATATTGTTTATTCCCAGTTCGGGATAGATGGTAACCACTTGGCCGAGCAGGGCTTGACCCGATACTTCGATTGTCGCTGGGGTACCTAGATGGACTAGATACAGATCATTTTGTTCAATGGCAATGACGACCTGTACTTCGCCGCTATCTAAGACCATCAGTTGTTGTCCTGTTTGCACAGCCTTATCTATGACCGCGGACAGGCCCGTCACTATGCCGTTGATAGGCGCACTGATGGTAGCGAAACCACCGGATGTTGCTGTAGTAGTGCCTGTTATCGAGGAATGTGTAGTTTCTTGGTTGCCCGCTAAGCTTTCCTTTAGCACTTGGAGGCGGGCTGCGTCATTTTCTACTTTACGTCTAGGAATAGCACCCTTTTCATACAACTGTTGATCGCGGTTGTATTCTTTTAAGGCATTGTCGTAATTGGTTTGTGCTTGGGAATTCGTGCCTACACTTTGATTTGAAACGATGATTTCGCTCTTTGTGGACGGCTCTGCGGAGCCGAGGAGTTTGACCAAGGGCTGACCCGCCTTTACGGGTTGGCCTTCGGTTACATAGACTTCGCTGATCTGACCAGAAAATTCCGTAGCAATGGGGACGGAGGTAGGACTTTGTATAGAACCAGTACGCACAATGGGTATTGGTTTATTCATAGTACCGATCGGCATAGCTGTGACATTAACGGGGGTTCGTGGAATAATGTATTGAGTCCAAGGTGTAGCTGGGAGCAGTCCATAACGGGCGGCCAGCATGAGTGCCACCAGGAGTAGGGATGCTGCCAGTCCAAGGGAAGTGCGATACCGCAAAAAGTTTTTTATCACAATTGTCATCTCCAATAATGATAGTTTCAACAACTACTATGTTCACACCTCTTTTACCCCAAGGGTAAACCTTAGCCGAAAGTGGGCGTCTCTTTAAGAATACCACTGATTTCTTATTAAAGACACTAATTTCGCAGTTTTTCCCTATAAAGCTACAAGAACGATTATCTCTTATATGGATTGAATTAAATATTCTAGGTGGCAATCCTCCAGGATAACTAATATTCCATTTCCGGCAGACTGGCAATAAGGCTACTCAATTCTGTACGGAACCGTTTGCTCAAAAAGAAAGCCATATCCCGCAAAGGGTATGGCTTTCTTTTTGAGCAAATGCTCTTCCCTTAATTATTCAAAAACATCATGATGACATCCGATTCAATCTGACGAGTCAGCTGATCATGGGTTTGATTTTCCCGCCATTGACGATCGTTCCAATCCCGGTCATTTTCATTGTCCCGGCGTTGTAATTCTCGCTCATGTCGTTGCATTTCTAACTCATTTCGATATTGACGCTCATTATCTTGGCGCGCATAACGTTCGTGCTGCTGGTTTTCCCGCCATTGACGGTCATTCCAATCCCGGTCATTTTCCTTATCACGTCGTTGCATTTCTTGTTTATGTCGATTGTTCTCCTGCCAGTGGCGATCGTTTTGTTGTTGTTGCCAATCGTTTCTTGGTGAAGCCTCTAAGATGGTTGGGTTTAAGGCAAATTGAGCAATGCCAACCAATAACGAGTAGACAATAACTTTCTTTACTATTTTTTTCATAATGAAACACTCCTTTTACCTATTTCTAATTAATGTTTCCATAACGTAAGTTCGTTGCTATGTATGTTGGGATCTAATGAAATTTACCTTATCTAAAGTATATCAAATAAATGTGACAACTTGATGACAAGGAAAAGTGAGTCAGTAGATGTCGACTTTATTCACTGTCACATTTTTGTCACACTTACATGTTAAAATAAAGATAGTGAATAAAGGAGGAATACTTTATGAACATCTTAAGAAAAAAAATAATGATTTACTCACTGGTAGGCATTATGCAAGTCGGTATTGGTGCCAGTATAGGGGCAAATGTAATAGAAGCTTCACCACTACATACTGATGGTACGCCACAAATTGTACAATTAGATCGACATGATGGAAATGATCGACGTGAGGAACGGCGTCATCAAGAAAATAGACGGCATCAACGTGAGATGCAACGGCGTCATCATGAAAGCGATCGGGATTGGAATGATCGTCAATGGCGAGAAAATCAACGTCATGACAATACCATGAATGAAATCGCAGCTGGTATCATCGGGATCATCATTGGTTCCGCCATCAACTAACAGATTAGAAAATCCCCATTTGGCATATTTTGCCTGATGGGGATTTTCTATTGTACCTTCAAGAGTCTGCAAATATTTTTTTAGCCCAGGCGAGACCTGTGGGTGAAACTGCTAATCCACCTTGGGATGTTTCTCGTAAGGAAGAGGACATGGCGTGACCTACTGCGGCCATGGCATCAATGACCTCGTCAACGGGTATGACACTTTTTATTCCAGCCAAGGCCATTTCAGCTGCAGCCATGGATACGGCCACGGCTCCCGCATTTCGTTTGACGCAAGGCACTTCCACCAGTCCGGCTACCGGGTCACACACTAGACCTAACATATTTTTTAAGGTCATGGCTACCGCCTGTCCTACTTGGTCAGGGCTGCCACCATATAACTCTACCGCTGCCCCAGCGGCCATCGCCCCAGCTGAGCCACACTCCGCCTGGCAACCGCCTTCCGCGCCTGCTAAGGTTGCTCGTGAAGCAATGACCATCCCGATTGCGCCAGCCACGACTAAGGCTTTAGCCAGTTTTGATTGACTACAAGCCTGGGCTTCACCCAAGGAAAATAATACGGCGGGTAACGTACCACTAGCGCCCGCTGTGGGCGCCGCGACAATGCGTCCCATGGAGGCATTGGCTTCGCCTACCGCCAACGCAATCATGATGGCCTTGGACATAACAGAGCCCACAACGCTTGCCTTAGGGTGCTCCCGCCGATAGTTTTCCACTAATTTGCCATTGCCTCCAACTAAGCCGCCCATAGATTTTATGCCACTGAGGCCGATTTTTATGGACTGCTCCATGACCTCTAGTAGGCTTTCCATACGAGTTAACAATTCTTCTTGGTTTATATCTAACTCCTTAGCTTGCAAATCTACACAGAAATCGCCAAAACTCATATTTTTTTGTTGGGCAAGTCCAATCCATTCTTGTAACGACAATTTTTCTTCCACGTCTTGTCCTCCCTTCCCTTAACTTAACTATCCAATTGAATACGACGCACAGAATCAATATGAGGCAATTTACGGATGACTTCCAATTCGGCATCCGCCACAGGTTGATCCGTTTCAACAATCATGGCTGCCAGGCCACCCTTTTGTTTACGGAATACCCTCATTTGGGCCACATTCACACCATGAGTCGATAGAATGCTAGTCACCAATGCAATGGCCCCTGGACGGTCATTATGCATGGTTAAAATGGCGGGAAATTCGCCGCTGAATTCTACGGGGAAATCATCAATATTGGTAATGGAAACGCGACCACCACCAATGGATGATCCTATTACTGTACAAGTATGGCCAGTAATACCTGTCAGCCAAAACTTAACAGAATTAGGATGAGCTAAATCGCCTAAATTTATTTCTTTGAAAGAAAGAGTAATCCCTGCTCGCTTCATAGCCTCAAAAGATTTTGGTATCCTGGCATCATCCGTCGCCCAACCCTGAATTCCTGCCCCTAGAGCCAAATCCGTGCCATGTCCCTTATACGTCTTGGCAAATGAGCCATGCAAGCCAATGACAGCCTCTTTCACGGGTTCCCCTAGGATTGCCAGTGCCAACTTACCTAACCGTACAGCACCAGCCGTATGGGAACTAGAGGGACCAATCATCACTGGACCAATCACATCAAAAATATTCATTGCTTTTTCATCTCCTTCATCATGACTAGGATTCCCCTAAAAATGGTTTTCAAATAGCCCAATACTAGGCTCCACGCTGCATTTATATAAGTAAAATTAAATACTCCAGCGAGCACCAACAGATAGAGTCAAAAAAGGGGATCATTTTGATCCCCTTTTTGTTAGGCTTTAGTTGCCGCAACTTCTGGAAGGGCTGCATCACATTGACCAGCTAATTTTTTGTAACCAGCCAGTCGATTGGCGGCATCTTTTTCTGTTTGCTCAAATAAAGTTCCAGCTATATCGGGGAATTGCTTTTTCAATGAAGAATAACGCACTTCTCCCATGAGAAATTCTTGGAAGTTCATGGTTGGTTCTTTGGAGTCCAAAATAAAAGCTTGTTTGCCAGCATCTTGTAGCTCTGGATTGTATCGATACAATGACCAATAACCGCTCTCTACGGCCCGCTTAGCTTCCAAATGACTACACCCCATACCAACCTTTAGACCATGGTTGATACAAGGAGCATAAGCGATAATAAGGGATGGCCCAGGATAAGCCTCGGCCTCGGCAATGGCCTTAATGGTTTGATTTTTATCAGCACCCATGGCAATTTGTGCCACATAGACATAACCATACGTCATGGCGATCATACCCAGATCTTTTTTCTTGGTACGTTTACCACTGGCGGCTAATTTGGCAATGGCCGCTGTAGGTGTGGATTTGGACGACTGACCGCCCGTATTAGAATATACTTCCGTGTCAAAGACTAAGACATTCACATCTTGCCCCGAGGCCAGTACGTGATCCAGGCCGCCAAAACCAATGTCGTAAGCCCAACCATCACCACCAAAGATCCATTGAGACCGTTTTACCATAAAATCTTTATTTTTATAGATTTCATTAAGGAGGGGATGATTACCTTTATTTTTTTCTAATAAAGCAATGAGTTTGTCAGCTCTTTCGCGGGTATTGTTACCTTGGTCTTTATTTGCTAACCATTCGGCGCAAAGGGCTTTAAATTCTGCTTCCATGGGCAAGGTAGCCGCTTCTGTAATATCCTGGGCTAATTTTGCCCGGAGCTGTTTGACACCCAGTAACATGCCCAGTCCGTATTCAGCGTTATCTTCAAAGAGGGAATTTCCCCAAGCAGGTCCATGGCCTAAATGATTTTTGGTATAAGGCATGGATGGTGCACTAGCGCCCCACACGGAAGAACAACCAGTCGCGTTGGCCACCATCATTCTGTCCCCAAATAATTGAGTGACCAGTTTAGCATAAGGCGTTTCCCCACAACCGGCGCATGCACCAGAGAATTCAAGGAGTGGTTGTTCAAATTGGCTGCCCTTCACCGTGAGGGGGTTGATAGGATTGACCTTTGGCGTTATTGCCATAGCATAATCCCACAAGTCGGCTTGTTCCAGTTGGGTTTCAAGGGGTTTCATTTCTAAGGCCTTTTGTTTGGATGGGCAAACCTGTGCGCAGTTACCACAGCCGGTACAATCATAGGCTGAAACAGCAATGCGGAAGTTCAGACCTTTGGCGCCGCTGGCAGTTTTACTAACGAAACCCTTGGGCACGGTTTTCATTTCCTCGTCAGTCATCAATATGGGGCGAATGGCGGCATGGGGACATACATAGGAACATTGATTGCATTGAATGCAATTTTCCGGTATCCAGTAGGGAATGTTAACGGCAATGCCTCGTTTTTCATAGGCTGCAGTACCTACTGGGAAGGTACCATCTGCCACGTCAATAAACGCACTGACGGGTAATTGGTCGCCCTCTTGCCGATTCATAGGGACCAAAATATTTTTAATGAAGGTTGGGACTTTTTTCCCGGCACTACTTTCATCATGGGCATTTTCCCAGTCGGCTGGAATACTGATTTGCACAATGGCCTCCACACCTTGATCAATGGCGGCATTATTCATATTGATAACTTTGTCACCTTTGTTGCCATAAGATTTGACGACGGCTTGTTTCAGGTAGGTAATCGCATGGGCAACGGGAATGATCTGAGCGATTTTGAAAAAAGCTGCTTGCATGATCATATTAATGCGGCCGCCAAGACCAATTTGTTGGGCAATGGCCACAGCATCTAAGGTATAAAAATTAATATGATTTTTGAAAAGATAACGTTTCATGGTGGCAGGCAAATTGAGGGAGAGTTCCTGGGAGCTCCAATTACAATTCAAGAGGAAATTGCCGCCCGGTTTCAGACCTTCTAAGACGTTATATTTATTTACATAAGATTGGTTGTGACAAGCGATAAAATTAGCCTTATTGATCAGGTAGGGTGATTTAATAGGGCTTTTGCCAAATCGCAAATGAGAGATGGTAACGCCACCGGATTTTTTGGAATCGTAAGCAAAATAGGCTTGGGCATACATGTCCGTGTGATCGCCAATGATGGTAATGGCACTTTTATTGGCGCCAACCGTACCATCTGAACCAAGTCCCCAGAATTTACACGCTGTCGTTCCCTGGGCGGTCGTATCAATATCTTCGCCAAAAGGTAAGGAAGTATGGGTTACATCATCCACAATACCAACGGTGAAGTTGTCTTTTGGTGACTCTTGCTTCAAATTCTCAAAGATACCGTGAATGTGGCCAGGCACCACGTCTTTACCGCCGATGCCACAACGTCCACCGACGATCAATGGTTGCCATTCTTTACCGCTAAAGACTGCTTTTACATCTAAATACAGGGGCTCAGCAAAAGCACCCAGTTCTTTGGTTCTGTCGAGAACAGCGATCTTTTTCACTGTTTTTGGAATGTATTTGAAGAAATGTTCCAGAGAGAAAGGTCTGTATAAATGAACCGTTAAGAGACCCACTTTTTCCCCTTTAGCATTCAAATAATCTACAGTTTCTTCAATGGCTTCACAGACCGAACCCATGGCAATAATCATGCGCTCGGCATCGGGCGCTCCATAATAATTGAACAGATGATAATCGCGACCTGTCAGCTTGTTGATCTCAGCCATGTAGTTTTCAACGATCGCAGGTAAATCCTGGTAATATTTATTGGAAACTTCTCGTTGCTGAAAATAAATATCAGAGTTTTGTACTGTTCCTTTAATAACGGGATGATCAGGATTCAGTGCTCTTCGTCGAAAGGCATCGACGGCATCCATATCGACTAAGTTGGCCAGTTCATCATAGTCAAGAACTTCAATTTTTTGTACTTCATGAGAAGTTCGAAAACCATCGAAAAAATTCAGAAAAGGCACGCGCCCTTTAATGGCTGATAGATGAGCTACTGCTGACAAATCCATAATCTGCTGTACGCTGCTTTCTGCCAGAAGGGCAAAACCCGTTTGCCGTGTTGCCATCACATCTTGATGATCGCCGAAGATGCTGAGGGCATTGGCCCCCAAAGCCCTTGCGCTAACATGGAATACGGCTGGCAATAGTTCGCCAGCAATTTTATACATGTTAGGAATCATCAGGAGCAGACCTTGGGAGGCCGTATAAGTCGTTGTTAAGGCGCCAGCATGGAGGGAACCATGTACGGCTCCCGCGGCGCCTCCTTCAGACTGCATTTCCACGATGTCCATGGTTTGCCCAAAAATGTTTTTTCGACCTTGGGCAGCCCATTCATCGGCATGCTCGGCCATGGTTGTTGATGGGGTAATGGGGTAAACGGCCGCTACATCGGTAAAAGCATAGGAAATGTGCGCGGCAGCCGTATTACCATCCATTGTTTGCATTTTTCTTGTCATAAATCCAATTCCTTCTTTCTTTGTAGTATAAAACTTTTATTTAATTGCTTTGGGTGTTGGCACAAATTCGTCTTTTTCGACCCGTTTTTTCCCCATGCCACAGGCGTAAAAACTCCCAATGACAATGGCAATAAAGACGAAGCCCACAATTAATGATAGGTGAGTATCAGGGTTGAACCACATGCCAACTAACACCAGGGACAAAAAGATGATAGTGATATAGTTGCTGATGGGGTATAAAGGAGACTTAAAGGGATGATCTTTCATTTCGTCTTTCCATTTGGCTCTAAATTTCATTTGACTGATGGCCAATACGAACCAAGGAATCATGCCGGGCAGAATGCTGGCACTATAAATATACAGAAACAATTTTGAATCGGGCGCGATAACATTAAACACAACGCCTAATAATAAGCAGGCAATGGTCGTGATAATACTATTGCGTGGGACACCGCTATCGGATATTTTGCCGAAAAATTTAGGGGCTTGGCCATTTTCAGCTAAGGTATATAGCATTCTGGCTGCACTATAAATACCACTGTTGCAACCTGACATGGCAGCGGTGAGGACCACGAAGTTGATGATGCCAGCAGCAGCGACAATGCCTACTTTGGCAAAGGTCATGACAAAGGGGCTACCGATCTCGCCAATTTGGTTCCAAGGATAAATGGTGACAATGACAAAGATAGCACCAACATAAAAGATTAAAATACGCCAGATAATATTCTTGATGGCTTTGCGCAATGTATTTTGAGGATCTTCCGCTTCACCAGCGGTAATGCCGACTAATTCTACGCCTTGGTAGGCCGCTGTTACAATACAGAGGGCGAAGATAAACCCTTTCCATCCGCCGGCGAAAAAGCCGCCATTGATATAGAGATTTTCGAAGCCAATAGGGTGACCACCGTTACCGATGCCGAAGAAAATCAGCCCAGTACCAATGACGAGCATAACGCCAATAGCGACGACTTTGATCATGGCAAACCAGAATTCAAATTCTCCATAATATTTTACGGCCGCTAAGTTGGCTGCAGCAACGATTCCCACTCCTGCCAACGCCGGCAACCACTGGGGTATGGTGGGGAACCAGTAGCTTACATAAATGCCGATCGCCGTGACTTCCGCCATCCCTACTGTAACCCATAAGAACCAATAACACCACGCCGTCATATAACCAGCCAAAGGACTAATATACTTATGAGCGTAGGTGGCAAAAGATCCTGTAACGGGTTCGAGAAACAGCATTTCTCCCATGATCCGCATGACAAAAAACATGATAATCCCCGCTAAGGCATAGGCCAAGAGTACCGAAGGACCAGCCCATTTTATGGTGCTAGCCGACCCCATAAAGAGTCCAACGCCAATGGTACCTCCTAGGGCAATGAGCTCAATATGCCGCGCCTTAAGCCCTCTGGCTAATTGTTTCTGTTCCATCATCAATACTTCCTTTCTTATCGAATGTGTACGACGTAATGACGTTGTTCCATTAATCTTTTGATGGTATCAATTTGTTCATCATCAGCAGTTTCCAATTCCAGTTCCACGCGGGCGCAGCCGAGCTCCACATCTCTATTTTCTCGGCTGTGGGTAATGGCGAGTACGTTGGCGCCGGCATTGGCAATTAACTGTAACAGCTGCCAGAGCACGCCAGGTTTGTCGGAAATGATAGTATCAAAAAATACCTTGCGTCCCGACTTAACCAGTCCTTTATTAATGATCCTTGTCATGGTATTGACATCAATATTGCCGCCACTGATGAGGGCAATGATCTTACTATTTTTATAATCCGGCAGCCGATTGAGTACAGCAGCAACGCTGGCAGCCCCCGCACCCTCAGCCACAGTCTTGACCTTTTCCAGGAGTAATAAAATGGCACTGGCAATTTCTTCCTCATCCACGGTAATAATATCATCCACATAATGCTGGACAATATCAAAAGTTAAATCACCAGGGGTTCTGACCGTGATACCATCAGCGATGGATGGCATTCCATCAACAGTGACTAGGTGCTTTTGGGTAATTGATTCCGCCATGCCGGGACAATTTTTGGTCTGTACACCAATTATTTTGATCGTGGGTTTTAGTGCTTTTAAAGCCACGGCCATTCCTGAGATCAGGCCGCCACCGCCAATTGGCACAACCACCACTTCTACATCGGGCAAATCTTCTAACAGTTCCAAAGCGATGGTGCCCTGACCCGCAATCACCATGGGATCATTAAAAGGGTGAACAAAGGTGGCCTTTTCTTCCATCTGAATTCGCTTGGCCTCAGCATAGGCATCGTCATAAACATCCCCGTGTAAGACTACTTTTGCTCCGTACCCTCGGGTAGCGATCACCTTTGATAAGGGAGCATGCTTTGGCATAACAATGGTTGATTTAATGCCGAAAGTAGTAGCTGCTAGTGCCACCCCTTGGGCATGATTACCCGCGGAAGAAGCAATAACACCATTTTTCTTTTCCACCTCACTGAGATTGGCAATTTTATTGTAGGCCCCCCTCAGTTTGAAGGAACCTGTACGTTGGAGATTTTCCATTTTAAGATAAATCTGATTGCCACTCATTTCACTGATGACATTGGTATATGCCAGTCCAGTACGACAAATCACTCCATCTAATGTTTTCCGGGCTTTTTGTATTTCCTCTAATGAGACATGCATAATATCACATCCTTATTCATGTTGGCAGTAGGCAACAACTTCTATTTCGATCAAAGCCTCTTTTGGTAAGCTGGCAACTGCGACGCAAGAGCGGGCAGGTAACGTATGAGTAAAGGATTTTTCATAGACCCCATTGACAGCCATGAAATCTTTCATATCCAGAATAAAGACCGTGGTTTTGACAACATCGTCAAAATCAACCCCGCCAGCTAGTAATACCTGTTTTAAGTTCTCCATGACTTGTTTAGTCTGAGCTTCAACTCCGCCTTCGACCAGTTGGCCGGTTTTAGGATTAATGGCAATTTGACCCGATGTAAATAGATAATGTCCAGCTTTTATAGCCTGGGAATAAGCACCCACAGCCTCAGGAGCTTTTGCAGTTTTGATTGTTTCTTTCATTATGATTTAGTCCTCCTTGTCATTTTTTTGTACTATACGTTTGTACCATACAATCTATATGAATATCAGGCTAACCAATTGTTATAGTGCTTCCAGTGAAGAGGCTACAATCAAGGAAATCCTGAGAGGTACCTAAGTGTATTATTTCATTGCTAAATAGCGATAAATAGTACTTTCTGATGTTTTTAAAGTAGCCGCCACCTTTGTAATGGCTCCTTTTATTTTAAAAATTCCATTTTCGCCCAATTCTTGCACAAGTGTAATTTTTTCTTCAATGGACATTCTTTCGGCAGAAATTTTGTACTTGGCGATTAGATTATTAATGGCAGTGTCAACCACATTATCTAAAGACGTGCTTAATGATTCGGTTATTTCCTCATTGTCATCCAAGCGTGTCACGTTATTAAACAATGCTGTTAAGGGAAAGTTCGTGGGGATTTTATTGATTTGATGATCGGGGGAATTTAAAATATTGACACAGAGCATTCCGATCAATTCGCCCTTTTTATCTTTGATATAATAGGTAGAAGAAATTAAATTGTCCCCATTATCATTACGGCTGCGATAATTAACCAAAGCATTTTCAGTTAAACGAGCTTTGTTTTCCAGTAATTTGAAACCTAAATCAGTTAAGGGGCATCCAAGGTACCGCCCGCTAATATAGCCATTACGAATTGCAATGACAGAATTCTCCACATCAACGATATCATGTAACAGTACCTCGCAATGAGAACCGATAATATCAGCAATAAAATCTACGAGGGGAATATATAAATTTAGCAGCTCTTTGTATTCCATAAAAACATCGTCTCCTTGTCTGAATTATCTATATTGTTTGTATTCTCTAAATAATAAGAAATTCCTTCTATGATAAGAAATTTTTATTATTTGTATATATATTATTCATTTAGTGAAAAGCTTCATAAATAAATGGGGTCTTTTATTAATACCCAATTTAATGAAAGAATATTGGCGCTGATGTTGAAGGCTTTCCCCGCTTTTTACAGAAGTTATTTATATAGTAACAATCTAGCAGGAAGGAAGAGATAAAAATGAGTGAAGTAAAAGTTTGGCATAATGAGACAATCGGTCGGAAAACCGTAGAGGCTTTGATAAAAAATAATTTTCAGGCAACCTACTGTCGAACTAAGAAAGAGGCCGTGGAACAAATTCTGGCTCTGATACCCGACGATGGAACGGTAGGCATCGGCGGTTCATGGACTGTTGGTGAATTAGGATTACTCGAGAAACTTGCTGTACGAGGCAATACAATGTTCAATCATGGCTTACCAGGTTTAAGTGGGGAAGAAAAATTGGACCTACGGCGCAAACAGTTGACCTGCGACGTATTTTTAACTGGTACCAATGCTATAACTCTCGATGGTAAACTGGTGAATACGGATGGAGTCGGCAATCGGGTAGCGGCCATGATATTTGGACCTAAACAGGTCATCATTGTGGTAGGGGTTAATAAAATAGTAAAGGATCTTGATGAAGCTGAGAAACGCATTCAGTTATACGCTGCACCTATCAATAATAAACGTTTGAATACTTCCAACCCTTGTGTGAAGACCGGTGAATGCATGGATTGCCAAGGACCAACGCGGATATGTAATGTGACTACCATTATGAACAAGCGCCCAGTATTGACGGATATCCATGTTGTTATTGTGGGAGAAAATTTGGGTTTCTAAGAAAGATGTAAGTGGCAGTAGAATAGTGAATGCAATCTATATACATAGTGAAGTGAACCATGGAAAGTAGAGCCTGCGGTTTTACCGTACCTACTTTCCATGGTTCACTTTATTTTAACGAGAAAATACGATTGTTTGTAAAGAATAATCGACAAATGCCCGCTATTTTGCTATCATTAGTTTCGTAGGAAATCACGGATGAAAAAAAGTACTCACATCTAAGACCTTCTGCTGCTTTAGTCTCATGTTATCCAGCATAGCAGGATAACATGAGTCAAGGTGGCTTATTTTAGTATTATTAACAGAGAGGATTTTTATAACATGAAAATTGCCACTCCCTATTACCTCATCGATGAGAAAAAACTGCTACGCAACCTACAAATTATTCAGCAGGTGGGGCAACTGTCCGGCGCTAAATCCTTATTGGCCCTGAAATGTTTTTCAACGTGGAGTGTCTTTGATTTGATGCAGCAGTACATGGACGGAACTACTTCCAGTTCCCTGTATGAAGCGCGTCTTGGGTTTGAAAAATTCGGTAAGGAGACTCATGCCTATTGTGTAGGATATTCACAGGATGATATTGTAGCCGTAACCAAATTTGCCGACAAAATCATTTTTAATTCCATTTCCCAATTAGAACGATATTATGATGTCGTCAAGTCTGCTAAGCTTGGTTTGCGGGTCAACCCCAGCATTAGCCACTCTCATTTTGATCTGGCTGATCCAGCACGTCAGTATTCCCGACTGGGAGTTGTGGACAAGGATGACTTAGCCAAGCAAATACCGCGGCTAAGTGGCCTTATGTTTCATTACAATTGCGAAAATGAGGATTTTGAGGCCTTTGCTCAGCAACTTGATTATATTGGTGATTGTTATGGGGATATGCTTAAAAAATTAGAATGGGTAAGTCTGGGCGGAGGTTTATACTTCACCCAAGAAGGATATCCGGTGGAGAAATTCAGCAAAAAACTGGCGGAATTTTCCAAGGCGTTTAACGTCCAAGTGTATTTGGAACCAGGAGAAAGCGCTATTTCCGGCTCTGCGGAACTGGTTACCAGTGTCGTTGACCTGGTACACAATGAAATGGATATTGCCATCGTTGATGCTTCAGTGGAAGGACATATGCTAGATTTATTGATTTACAGGTTGTCGGCGAAAGTAGCCGTTGATAATTTGGGGAATCATAAATACATGGTGGCTGGACGATCTTGTCTAGCAGGCGATGTTTTTGGCACCTTTCATTTTAAAGATAAATTAAGCATTGGTAGTGAAATTCGATTTGCCGATGCCGCTGGCTACACCATGGTCAAGAAAAATTGGTTTAATGGTCTGCAGATGCCAGCCATTGTGGTACGTCGATTGGATGATACTGTTCAGGTTATACGAGAGTTCGATTATAAGGATTTCAAAAACAATTTATCATAATAAAATCAGGGAGATGTACAATGAAAAAAAATGTTTTAATTGTCGGTGCTGGCGGGGTGGCCCATGTTGTTGCTCATAAATGTGCGATGAACAACGATATCTTGGGCGATATTTGCATTGCATCCCGTACGCAGCAAAAATGCGATACAATCATCGAAAGCGTAATGCGCAAAAAACACTTGAAGGATTCGTCCCATAAACTTTATTCGCGGCAGGTCAATGCCATGGATGTTCCAGCCTTAACCCAGTTAATCATAGATACTCAGTCAGAAATTGTCATTAATGTTGGCCAGTCCTATGTGAATATGTCAGTTTTGGAGGCTTGTATCGAAACGGGTGTCGTGTATATGGATACGGCCATCCATGAAGAACCGGACAAAGTCTGCGAAAATCCTCCTTGGTACGCTAATTATGAATGGAAACGCAAAGAACGTTGCCAGGAAAAAGGCATCACCGCAATTTTAGGGGTGGGTTTTGATCCGGGCGTGGTGAATGCCTGGTGTGCTTTGGCGAAAAAAGACTATTTCGATACCATTGATACCATTGATATTCTAGATGTTAATGCGGGCAGCCATGGCAAATATTTTGCCACTAACTTCGATCCTGAGATTAATTTTAGAGAATTTAGTAAGGTCTGGACGTGGATAAACCGCCAATGGGTATTGCAAGATGTTCATACCATAAAAGTTGACTATGAGTTCCCCGTAGTAGGCAGTTGCCCTGTGTACTTGACTGGACACGACGAACTACATTCTCTATCTAAAAATATCGACGCTAATTCCATTCGCTTTTGGATGGGTTTTGGCGATCATTACTTGAATGTTTTTTCCGTATTGTCCAATATTGGCCTTACCTCGGAAAAATTAGTGGAAGTATCGGAAGGTGTAGAAATTGCACCACTGGCCTTCTTAAAGGCCTTGTTACCAGATCCATCTTCTTTGGCCCCCGGCTATACAGGGAAAACCTGCATCGGCAATTTTATCAAGGGAACCAAAAACAATGAACAACGAGAAATTTTTATCTATAATACCTGCGATCATGCCGAGTGTTATAAGGAAGTGGAGTCCCAGGCCATCAGTTATACAGCCGGGGTACCACCAGTTGCGGCAGCGATTTTAGTCGCCCGGGGCGACTGGGACGTACAGCGGATGGTGAATGTGGAAGAATTAGATCCCAAGCCTTTTATTGATTTATTAGATACAATGGGCCTGCCAACTAGAATTATTAAAAAGCCTACAACCTTTATTGCACCGATCATTGAATCCTTAGAGTGCATTTAATAGTATAGAAATTAACCCTCTTGTGTTGATCTCAATTGCGAAATTGGCACAAGAGGGTCTTTTTATGTGGAAAAATAAAATGGTAACAGGAAGGGAAAATAGGAGGGATCTGTCAAGATATGCAGAATACACTACAGTTGAAAATGCTCTTGAAAGATGAGTTGATGACATGCGCTTTTTACATAAGTTAGCTATAGTGCTTTGTATAGTAGTGATTGGTGGTAGCTTTATTCAATTTTTTGTTTTTGATCACTTTTTTCTCACGACGACGGATTCTTTGTTATTGGAGATCAATGAAAAAGCTGCATATAATATTGGCGATCAGCTTTTAGCACATTTTGAAAAGACAAAGGCTGTATTAAAAACCGTTGCCTCTGACCCTCAAATTAGAGGCAATCAAGGGCTTCTTGATAAAATTAATTCAGTGATCCCTGAAGTGAATTCTATTTTTATCCTTGATAGACAAGGGGTTATTTCCCTTGGTAGCGATGCTGAAGGGGTCTCAACGATAAATTTGTCACAACGGGAGTATTTTCAGCATGCTCTTCAGGGAGAAACCTACATTAGTGGCGTATATACCAGTGCCCAAGGGCGGGAAGTTGTCGCTATTGCAACCCCTATTATTGAAGAGGGGATTATTTCTGGTGTAGTTGTTGGGACAGTTAGGCTACATGAAAATGATTTAACATCCATGTTTGACAATAAATCCTTTGGTCGTGACGGACTCGTCGCTGTTACGGATGGGCAAGGGCGAATCGTTTACCATCCCAATCGGGAGCGCGTTGGCAAGATAGCGGATATAGTCGAGAGCTTGTCGGGAGAAACAGGCGCGATCATTATGAAAAACTATTCTGGGCGAGAACATTATATAGGCTATCGTCAGATTCCTGAATTAAATTGGCATGTCATGGTGATGACCCCGACGACAGAGCTAGCACATTTTCGGACTTTATTATATTACCAAATAATAGGAATGTCTATAGCTAGAATTCTCGTGGTTATTGTTATCGGCATCTATATAGTGCGCCGCTATATGAAACCCCTCGACACATTAATTGAGGCTTTTAGTACCATAGAAAACGGAAAATACAAGGAAATTCCATCTTATGGTTATGCAAGAGAGTTTGATGGTATGATTCAAGTATACAACAACACCATTAAAAAACTCGCTGCCGATCATGCCACATTGCAAGTCGCTGCGGATCTTGATGCCTTGACGGGAACTTATAACCGCAGGTCTTTTGAGAAAATACTAAAATTAATAAAAGTTGAAGTTGAGTCTGGCGTTTTGGAAACCCTAGCAATTATGATACTCGACCTAGATCACTTCAAACAAATCAATAATAGCTACGGTCATTTGGCCGGGGATGATATATTAAAAAAATTTACAGCCATCGTAGTAGGCATTGTCGGTCCGCGATCAGTCTTTCGCTTTGGTGGAGATGAATTCGTCATTATCTTACGAAATATCCCTCGTCAAAGGATCATATCCCTGGCAGAGAAAATACGTTTTCAGTGTGAACAGGCATTACAAGGCAATACTGTCAGTATTGGTATTGCCACCTATCCTCGTAATGGGGATTCTATTGATGTTATGTTGGACCTTGCCGATAAGGCCCTTTATATGAGTAAGGATACCAAAAATACAGTAACCGAATATCCGGTACATGACTAATTAAGGGTACTTTTATAAGATGTAGACGGTAATATTTTTGGACCCCCATGCGAAGGCTTCATCTAACGAGTCCATGGCTAAGTCAATATGGTTTCCTTGAATGCCGCCTCCAATATCATCAGCGATAGCTTCTCCGTAGCCGGGAACGTACAGCTTAGTGCCGAAGGGGATTATGCTCGGGTCAACAGCACAGAGTCCTCTGCGTAGGTAGGTTCCATTGTATGTATAATCCGTGCAGCCTTCATCATAACGAGTATAAGCCGTTACCTGCATGGAAATGGCATTAAGGTAATGAGGTATTCCATTATCCTTAGATGGGGGATGATAGATAGGTGGAGGGGAAGAAGGATTACGGGTCCTAGGTTTAGTACCTTTGAAGGTTTTTAAAGAATTCATGGTTCGATTTCCAACAATGCCATCATCAACCAAGTTGAGGTCTCTTTGAAATGATTTAACAGCCTGAAGTGTCTGTTTGCCAAATATCCCGTCAGCGGTACCACCAAGATATTGAGCATGAATCAGATATTGCTGTATGGTAGTGACTTGAGTGTTTTTCATCCCGTATTTAATGGATGTACTGTTACTATTGGGGACGTTAGTAGCCTTTTTGGTATCATGCCCGTTGAAAATATCATGGATAATGTTAAAGAGAAAGAAATTGGCATGGACGGGAGTGGGTTGATAAAAGATAATACAAAGGATAATAAGTAGTGTGGAAACTCGTTTCTTCAGCACTGTTGAAAGCTCCTTTTTAAGGTATTTGTGTGTATAAAATAATAATATTTTAGGGCATTATATGAAATAAACTCCCTAAAGTAATTTTGCGGTTTTTTTTAACCGTATCTACTTTAGGGAGTTTATTTTATTTCAACCGATAGTATCGTTCTTCTTTATGTTACCATATCCTGTTTCTAAGAGGGAATGGACGTAAGTCCTAATGGAGCATTGTAATTATTACCATAATTATAGGATGATTATGGTAACCGGAGAATGGCCTGCTATCACCTCTCAAAAACAATATAAGAAATAAAAGAAGTGCAACTTTTTATGGTATTTTATGATAACTTAAAATGTATTGCTGTAAGTCGTATAGAGAATGTAATCATTCTAAAAAGAAGGAAAGGATGGTTTATCCCAATCATAAGGGCCTGTACTCATGAGTACAGGCCCTTATGATTGGGATTCATTATTTAATTGGCGGCGTTATTATGCTTAAATTTCCAATAAAGCCACGCGGCATACAGACGTAGCAATACCAAAGTTTCCATAGCTACAAAGGCGGTATACAGGAGTATAAATAACATACAGATTTGTTTAGTCTGTTGATTTCCGAGAATAGATTGAAACCAAAATTTAGCACTATCCATGAGAGATGTGTCGAGAGGTAGCGGCACGGGAGTATGGATTTTTTGCATTAGGAAAAACAACCACCCTGCAACGACTAAAGCTAAATATAATTTCCCTAATTTTTTTAATTCCGAAAATCCTTCATCAAAGGGGTTCTTAATGGTTGACATAACAGTACCTCCTATAAATACAATATAAGTCAGGACGATGCTCACGGACTGGTGAGCAGAAATGGAACCAGTACCATTATTACTATAGGGTTGTACACCTAAAATGTCAATTAAGATTTACTGGAATTGATGGGAAATTTTTTAGACTGTCGCCCCCTGATGACAAATGACGATGTAATGACGGGCCATTATATTGTCATGAGATGATATAATATAATACGATATGTTATGGATGTACTACCACACTGAGGAGGAATTAATATGGCAGCAAACATAGAATGGTTAACCAAGTATTTAGTATCTTTGTATGAGCAGAATTCCTATGTTACTTTATTGGAAATGAAGATTGTGAAGTTAGATGAAAGGTATGCAGAGCTTAGTATGCCCATCAAGAGTAAACACACCAATTTATATAATATGGCTCATGGCGGTGCCTTAGCATCCTTAGCTGATACGGCCATGGGTATCGCTTGTGCTACTACGGGTAAAAAAGTCGTTACCCTGGAGATGAATATAAACTTTATTAAGGGCGCAATACCCCAATTAGGACTAAAGGGTATTGGGAAAATCATACATAATGGGAAAAGTACCATGGTAGCAGAAGGACAGATTTTAGATGGGCAAAATAATCTGATTGCCTCGTCCCGAGGAACTTTTTTTGTGACAGGCCGATTTGAAGAAATGGTGGATCATCAGGAGTAGGAAAGTGCCGAAAAATAGGCAAGGAAAGCTTGCCCCGCGATTGATAAGGGTTTGTTTTTATCATAAATAATGCCAACAGACCGGGAGGGGATTGGTGGTGAGACCGGAACTTCAAGGAGTGATCCCTCCTTAAGTTCTTCTGCAATAAAGCTTTTTATGGCTACTGTAATACCTAAGCCAATTTTAGCAAATTCAATAAGAAATTCCATGGTATTGATTTCTATTTCCGGTTTAATGAAAATATTATTCTCAATGAAAAATTTGTTAAGGTATTGCCGGGTAATATTGTCATCTTCAAGCAACATAAAGACACCTTTGGCAAAGATGTCATTAGGCTCTACCATGTTGATTGTTCTTAGGTAGTGCTGTTCAGCAACAAAAATGTCTTGAATATCAGCGATTTTGAGAAAGGTATACGCGCTCAAATTAAAAGGACGACTGACAATTCCTAGAGTAATGATTCCTTGATCAATCTGTTTTAAGGTATCAAGAGTCGTTTTATTGATAATCTTTATTTTGATTTTTGGGTATTGATCCATAAACGGTTTGAGATGGGGGAGGAGAAAATGTTTACATAAAGTCGTGCTGACACCGATTGTAATCATACCTTGTTCTTTGCCCTGCAGTTCCGTTAATGCCTTTTCCCCATCGGTTATGAGTCGCAGTGCTTTTTCGATATATTCATAGAAAATTTCTCCCTCAGTTGTCAGTGTGACTCCTTTGGAATTGCGGGAAAATAGTTTGACATGCACCGCATTTTCAAGATTTTTAATGGATTTGCTGACGGCTGGTTGACTGATGAACAATGACTCTGCGGCTCGGGAAATGTTCTTGTAGTAGGCTACCGTATGGAAAATTTTATAAAGCTCTAAATCTTTGCTCATGATATAACCCCTTGTTATGAAAGATATAATATATGGGTATTATTATTATAACAGATAAAGAGATATAGTAATAGAAATGGATATTTTTCTGAATTTTATAGGAATTTCGTAAAAAAAAAGGAGATGATAGGTGCAATGAAAGGGAAAGTATGGAAATTCGGTAATGATGTTGACACGGATCAGATCATTCCATCCCAATATTTGCTGTTGCCAACAGTTGAGGAGATGAAGCAGTATACTTTTGAACCTTTAGATAGGAACTTTGCGACGACAATAGAGTTGGGTGATATCATTGTTGGCGGAGAAAATTTTGGTTCAGGTTCTTCCAGGGAACAGGCGCCTTTGGTACTAAAGGCCCTTGGTGTCAGTGCGGTTGTCGCTAAGTCTTTTGCGAGAATTTTTTTCAGAAATGCTATTAATATTGGACTACCCGTACTGATTTGTAAAGAAATTTATGATCGAGTCGAAAGTAAAGAGATGTTAGAGATTGATGTGCAACAAGGAAAAATTCGTTGCCTTACAACCAATGAAGAGTTTACATCCACTAAATTGCCAGTCCATGTGATGAATATTTTAGAAGCTGGTGGGCTGATTAAATTTTTAAATAAAAAGTAAAGGGGGTACGGTGCTATGGGAATGACCATGGGAGAAAAAATATTGGCGAGGGCTAGTGGTAAGGATGTTGTTAAACCAGGGGATATCATTACCGCTAAAGTTGATCTCTGTATGAGCAATGATGGTACAACTCACTTAAATATTGATATTTTTGAGAAAGATTTAAAGGCAGAAAAAGTTTTTGATCCGAATAAAGTGGTGTTTATTATTGATCATAATGTGCCTTCCGAAAGTGCAAAAACGGCTGAAGTGCATAAAAAAATGCGCTATTTTTCCAAGAAACATCATATACCCTTATATGAAGGCACTGGTGTCTGCCACCAAATTATGATTGAAGATTATGTGGTACCAGGGCAACTCATTATTGCGGCTGACTCTCATACTTGTTCCTATGGGGGATTAGGTGCTTTTGGGACAGGCGTGGGCTGTACGGATTTTACCTCGGTCATGAATACAGGGGAAATCTGGTTAATGGTGCCTGAAACATTGAAGTTTGTCATTGAAGGTACTTTCAAGCCGGGTGTTTATGCCAGGGATTTGATTTTGAAAATCATTGGTGATATTGGAGCCAACGGAGCAAACTACAAAGTTATGGAATTTGGCGGACCGGCCATTAAGAACTTTACCATTGATGATCGGGTTGTATTGTGTAACATGGCAGTGGAAGCCGGTGCAAAAAGTGGTCTTGTTGAGCCTGATGACACGGTGATTAACTATGTTAAGTCCAGAGGGCGTCATGAGATGTTTCTCTGTAAGAGTGATGACGATGCCGTTTATGAGCAAACCTATCACTATAACCTAGCTGACCTAGAGCCCATGGTTGCTATCCCTCATTGCGTTGATGATGTGGTGCCTATCACTGAGATTGGTGACGTGACCATTGATCAAGGGTTTATTGGTTCGTGTAATAACGGCAGGATCGAAGAACTCCGCGCCGCAGCCCATATCTTACAAGGAAAAAAACTGGCTCCCTATGCTAGGTTGCTGATTTCACCGGCTTCCAACGCCGTGTATCTTCAGGCATTAGAAGAAGGTTTGATGGATATTTTTATTGAATGCGGTGCCATGGTACTGAACTCTAATTGTAGCGTTTGCTGGGGTAGTTGTCAGGGGGTTATTGGGGAAGGCGAAGTTCTCATCTCCACGGGCACTCGAAATTTCAAAGGCCGAGCCGGTCACCCGGGATCTAGTGTGTATCTGGCGTCTGCGGCAACGGTTGCAGCCTCTGTTTTGACAGGTAAAATAACTGACCCTAGGGGGCTGTAGGATGAGAAAAAGTTTTTCAGGAAAAGTATGGAAACTGGGTGATGATATTGATACGGATATTATTATCCCTACTCAATTCCTGGCTCTTGAGACGGTAGATGCCATGAAAAAGTATGCCTTTAATCCCTTACGCCCAGAATTAGCGGCATTAATACAACCTGGGGATATTATTGTGGCGGGGAAAAATTTTGGTTGTGGTTCTTCCCGGGAACAGGCTCCAGAAATCCTGGCAGCCCTAAAGTTGAATTGTATTATTGCCAAGTCCTATGCTAGAATTTTTTATCGCAATGCTTTTAATAATGGTTTATTACTCCTTGAAAATGATGAAATATATGATTCCTGTACGGAAGGCGATCATGTATCCGTAAATCTACAGGAAAGTCAGGTTTCGCTGGGGGAAAAAGACTTTCAAGTGGCCTTCATTCCCGAGGACCTGCTCAAGATGGTGGAAGCTGGAGGTTTAGTACCTTTTATGCGAAAACTCAATGGTAAATAGAAAGTGCCGAGGGAAGGAGGTAGCAATATGGGTTATACATTAACTGAGAAAATATTAATGAAAAATACGGGACAAAGTTCAATTAAACCTGGAGATCTCATCATCGCCAAGGTGGATCGCGTCATGGTCCATGATATCTTTGCGCCTTTTGTTATTGATAAATTTCGCGAGATGGGTTTTGAAAAAGTTTGGGATGCAGATAGAATCGTGTTTATCTATGATCATCTGGTGCCAACGAGTTTTATCGAAGATTCTCGCCATCATAAAATTGGGGATGCTTTTGCCGCTGAGCAAGGCATTAACGCTGTGCACCGTGCGGATGGGGTCTGCCATCAATTAATGCCGGAACTAGGATATGTGGTTCCCGGTCAAGTGACCTTTGGCACTGATTCACATACCACCACGTATGGTGCAGTAGGGGCCTTTTCTACAGGGATCGGCTATACGGAAATGGCGGCTATTTTTGGCACGGGTCAGCTGTGGATAAAAGTTCCCCCCACCATTAAGTTTAACATCAATGGTCAGTTGCCGGCGGGTGTATCGGCCAAAGATATGATTCTCCGTATCATTGGGGATATTGGGGCTGACGGGGCTACCTATAAAGCTATGGAGTTTAGCGGTTCAACGGTTGAGGCTTTAAGTGTCGCCGGCCGCATGACCCTGTGTAATATGGCGGTGGAAGCTGGTGCCAAGGTGGGGGTCATTGCTCCTGATGAGAAAACCTTTGCCTTTAGTAAAGTGGATGGTAGTGCTTATGAGGATTTAAAGAGTGATGCTGATGCCTGTTATGAAAAAGTCTTTGAATATGATGCATCTGAGTTTAAACCTGTCGTCGCATGCCCATCCAACGTAGACAATATTAAGGATGTAACAGCCCTAATCGGTACCATCATCGACCAGGGATTTATTGGGTCATGTACAAATGGTCGCCTTGAAGATTTAGAAATAGCAGCTAAAATCCTTAAGGGGCGTAAGCTTGCTCCCTATACTAAGCTGATTGTTACCCCGGCCAGTCGTAGTATTTATGCCCAAGCGGCTAAGGAAGGAATTATCGGCATCTTAGTGGAAGCTGGGGCCATTGTAACAGCACCTGGCTGTGGATTATGTTGTGGTCGTAGCGGTGGCATCGTATCCGACGGTGAAAAGGTCATTGCTACAAATAACCGTAATTTTTTAGGTCGCATGGGTGGACCAAAATCAGAAATTTTCCTCGCCTCGCCAGCTACTGTAGCTGCTGCCATGCTTGAGGGGAAGATTGTTGATCCAAGGAAATATTTATAACGATGACTAAAATTCATAAATAACTTCCATTGGTAATGGGGAAAAAAATCCTGCAAAGTCGGAATACTTTGCAGGATTTTTTCATGATCATTTATTTAATGGATAATGAGATAGGAGGTCAATGAGACCATACAAATTAAGAGCGCATAATCTCTGGCGTTCAGGGTAATTTTATTGCCGAAACTCCGGACTTTTCGATTGCCAAACCCTCGCAGTTCTAAGCTTAGAGCCATTGTCTCCGACCGAGTGACAGCTTTAAGCACCAGGGGTTTAATAATGGCCATATAGGCAAAGAAACGGCGAATTAGATTGCCATGGGGGGAATAACCCCGGCAAGCTTGGGCTTCTTGAATGGCCTTGCTTTCGGCTAACAAATCAGGAATGAACCGCAGTGCAGCAGTGAGCATAAAGGCGTATTCATAGGGAACATGGCATTGGACAACTAAGGCTGCTGATAAATCTTGCATTCGGGTCGTTGCTAGTAAGATGAAAAAGACCAGAGTCATTGCAATCATTTTACTGGCCGTAACGGTAGCCAAAATAAGATCCTGATTGATTAGATATTGCATGCCAGCCAGTAAGGCGGCAAAAATAAATAAGCTGGTTATGCCTTTATAGACGATGACATCCACTTTAGTTAGCACGAGAATGATGAGCTGGCAAACGATGAGTACTGCTAAGGCGGGAATGGACTGCAATACAATAGCCCAAATGGTAACGAAAACTGTTAAGGCGAGCTTAGTCATTGGTGCTACGGTGTGCATGGTCATACCTCCCTAGTAGAGTCAAGATATGGTGACTTAATTCAGTGATCGAGGCTGTTTGTTCCAGACCAAAGGTGGCTAGCTCCCGGGAAATTTTAAGGGCCGCAGGTTCGATAAGGCCCCAGTTCTTCAACTGGACAGTATCTTGGAAGAGTTCTGCTACCGGACCATCAAAAGCTTTATGCCCCTTGGACATAACAATCGCGCGGCGAGCACAGGCTGATAGAAGATCCATATCATGGGTAACAAGGAGTATGGTCGTACCTTGCTGATTGAGCTTAATCAGCAATTGTAATAATTGATCCCGCTGGCGGGCATCTTGACCGCTGGTTGGTTCATCGAGAATCAGCATTTTAGGTTGCATGGCCAGTGCGGAAGCAATGGTCAGTCGTTGTTTTTGACCTTTTGATAAAGAGAGGGGATACGCGCTGGTCAAATCAGAGAGCCCAGTGACTGCCAAGGCTTCCGTAACAAAAGCCTTTGTTTGCTCTGGGGTGTACCCTAATTGCAAAGGGCCATAGGATGCTTCCTGAGCAACCGTATCATGAAAGATTTGGCGGTCAGGATTTTGAAAGACATAACCAATATGATGAGCCATCTTAGCCGGGGTACAATGAGGAATGATTGTACCTTGAAATAAAATCTCGCCCGTTGTTGGTTTTAGTAAGGACATGATAAGACGGGTCAGGGTAGTTTTCCCGCTGCCGTTGCGCCCCACGATGGCCAAAAAATCCCCAGCGTTAACGGTGAGGGACAAATCATGAATGACATGGGGATTATTTTTATAGGCGAAATTTATCTTGCGTAGTTCAAGCATTTTTGGGCACCTCCCTTTGAAGCAGACGCTGAAGTTCCGCAATAACGTCTTGTTCCTGGCGCCAAGGTTCAAATTGGTGGGCTCCCTGCAACTCTAGGGCCAACTTGAGTCGCCAAATTGGTGGTATGGCCTCAATAAAAACTCGCTTTTCCGCCATGAAGGTCAGAACCTTTTCCGGAGTGCTAGAAAGGAGCAACTTGCCTTCTTCCAACAAAATAAACTGATCGGCATAAGGAAGAACAGCCGCAATTTCGTGTTCTACCACCAAGATTGTGATGCCCTGCTCTTTATTTAACCTTCCCAGCAACTGGTAGAGTGATCCAGTACCTTCTGGATCTAAGGCTGAGGTTGGTTCATCTAAGACCAGTATGTTAGGATTTGTGGAAAGCACGCTGGCCAGCACAAGTCGTTGCTTCTGGCCGCCCGAGAGGGACGTGACCAGCTCTTGCTCATATCCTGTTAATCCAACTTTGTTTAGAGTTTCTTTCACTTTCAGGTTAATTTCCTTAGGATCAATACCCATGTTTTCAAGACTAAACCCCACTTCTTCTTCCACCGTCATGGTGACTAACTGGGTCTCATAATCTTGCAACACCGTACCGACGGTAAGTGCTAATTGCTGCATAGTAGAGTCCTGGGTGTTCATTCCATCTACATGAACTGTCCCTGCTGAACTTCCACCGAAGTAGTGGGGGACAGCCCCTGGGATGGCTAGACAGAGTGTGGTTTTTCCCGCTCCACTGGGTCCTAAAATAACTGAGAAGGAACCCTTTTCTATGGATAGATTAATATTATCAAGGACTTTGCGGGGATGGATGTAGGCATAACTGAAATCCTCTAGGGTGATATAGGACATCATTGTTCACCTTTGGCATCAAATAATCTCTTGGCCGGGAAATAGAGGATTTGCGTAATGGCTCCATTCAGGGCTGCGACGGAAAATACGACGGGCATCATGGCGTACAGGTAAACTGACATTGGTAAGGAAAGAACCAACTTAAGGATTGTTATAAAGGTTAAACCACTGGCCACAGTGCTGATAAAGCCTGTTACGGCTGGTTTGATACTCAGTTTGCCCACGACCATTTGGGAGGAGAGACAGACAATCAATGCGCAAACTACAGCGCCGATGGGCTCACTTAATAAGTTGCCATAGGGAAAAGCTGATTTAGAGGTAGGAATATTAATGGCGGCGGCTACCAGGCCAATACCAAAAGATTGCTTAACGGTCGGCTTCGTAAGGTTGATGGCAATGCAATACATGGCAATCGTCCAGTTTGGGGTGATACCACCAATGCTGGGACTGACTAAATGTAGAATGGCACCAATGGCCAGGAGTAAGGTGGTAATGGTCACCCATCGGTATTGACCGCCCTTATTTTTGTCCCGGATAATGAGTTCAGGTTCATCTTTCTTAAGATCCATATAGATCGCTCCCTTTCATTTTTAAAAATTAAAAAACTCCTCATCCCATTGTATAGGGACGAGGAGTTAATCCACGTAGCCACCCTGATTGGCTTTGAATAAAGCCAGGCGAAACAAGGTGCAGGATAGAACACTACCCGATACCTGCTTCCTGATAACGGTGGAAGAATCCCGACAGCACCTACCCCACAGCTTGTGGATCAGACTGTATCTCACAGGCCCATTCAACATACGAAGTAGTGCCAAACTCTCACTGCCATTGGCTCGCTGCAACCCTCTGTGTATTGTATACTCTTCCTGATCATTGATGATGATCGTACCATGTATTTTAACGTATTGTAACAGTTAGAACGCTCCCTGTCAATAGGGAGCGTGAGGAAATAATCCGACTTTTTTGAAAAAAAGGCTAAGGTTACCCCCTACATATATATAGGGGTAATTCCTTAGCCTTCAGTGTACCGATCAGCTAGACATATTACCACAATTAAATATAAAATATCATATTAAATTGTCAGTGTCAATCCTAAATACATCATCTTTTGCCATATCTCCATTTGCAGCAGATCAGCAATGTAGCTGTAATTGTCTTACTGTACTAGATACTATTTTCCTAGAATGCTAGAGCCTGGGCTAAATCGCTAATAATATCATCAACATGCTCAATCCCTACGGATAAACGGAGCAAACAGTCGGATATTCCTAGTCTCTCCCGTACAGCAACGGGTACATCCGCATGGGTTTGTACCGCTGGTAAGGTAATCAGGGACTCTACGCCACCCAAACTTTCAGCAAAACGGATCATCTGCACCCGACTGAGCACTTCTCCCACTAATTTGGCATCATCCACCACAAAGGATAACATACCTCCATAACCAGAAGCCTGGCTATCATGAATGGCCTTGCCAGGATGCTCGGCTAGACCAGGATAATACACATTCAGCACGCGGGGATGTTTTAGTAACCACTCTGCTACCACGAGGGCATTGGCATTATGCTTTTCCATGCGTAAGGCCAAGGTTTTCATACTGCGAATGAGCAGCCAACTGTCATTGGGACCAAGGATGCCGCCTGTAGAATTTTGTACAAAGCGTATGCGTTCACCCAGCTCCGGGTTGTTGGCGACCACCAGGCCACACACCAAATCATTATGACCAGACAGATATTTACTTCCACTGTGAATGACCACATCAGCTCCTAGGGCGAGAGGACGTTGAAAATAGGGCGTCAAAAAAGTATTGTCCACAATGGTATGGATACCGTGGGTCTGGGCCAGTTTTACAATAGCACGGATATCCACAATTTTCATCAGGGGATTGGTCGGCGTTTCCACCAAAATGGCTTTTGTAGCAGGGGTGATAGCCTCCGCCACCTCATGAAGCACACTGCCATCCACAAAGGTGACTGTTAAGCCAAAATTGCGAAAGACACTATTGATGACTCGATAGATGCCACCATAACAATCCTCCACCACAATTAAGTGATCGCCGGCTTTATAGACCATCAATACCGCAGTGACGGCGGCCATGCCAGAAGCAAAGGCTAGTCCCAAGGTTCCGCCCTCTAATTTAGCAATGCCTTCCTCTAATACCTTCCGCGTAGGATTTTGGCTACGGGTATAGTCGAAACCTGTGCTTTGACCAAGGGCAGGATGGCGAAATGTAGCCGTCTGGTAAATGGGTGTGCTAATGGCGCCAGTTTTTTCATCAGTACAGACGCCAATATGAACAATCTCCGAATGTAACTTCATAATAAATCCTCCTTTGTATTTTTAAAAACAACAAACCTCTTTCCGAGGAAAGAGGTTTGCTAAAGTGCAACATCTTCCTCTTATCTCTCAGGATAATTATCCCGCTGGAGTTAGCACCGCTACATTGCTGCCGGTTGCCGGGCGTCATAGGGCCAGTCCCTCGACCACTCTGGATAAGAAGCTTATATTTTTTTCTGATAATACCATAATCAATTGGCTATTGTCAAGAAAAAAACAGCCCCTTTTAACACAAAGGACGCGCTAATATTTTTTGGCAGATAGGATTGACACTTGAAAAGGATAATGATATACTAGGCAAAATTAAATGTAACAGCCGATTGGAAAACCGAAGGCTAAGAATGTCCCCTATTTAGGGCGGACTTTCTTAGCCTTTTTTATTTTACCGTCTTACATTAAAGCTCATTCTAACTCCAATATTAGACAGACGCACCAACATAAACAGTGAGTGAAGATGGACTGTAATTCTAAAGTTACCCAGTCGAGTGCAAGTCTTATCTCAATGCAATTTAAAAAGAAAGGAGTCATTATGAATATGAAATTATTAAAGTTTGCGTTGACCATGTCCGTCCTGATTACACTGGTGGGGGGCCTTAGTGGTTGCTCAACAAATACTGCTGCAGACAACAAAAATGTGAAAGTTAGGATTGCCAACTTTCCTAACATTACTCATTCCCAAGCCCTTGTCGGTAGAGCCAATGGTCAGTTCCAAAAAGCCTTCGGGGAATCTAATGCAATTGAATGGAAAACCTTTAACGCAGGTCCTGCAGAGATTGAAGCCTTATTTGCTGGGGAAGTGGATATTGGTTATATCGGACCGGGGCCGGCCATTAACGGTTATACAAAATCAAAAGGCGATCTGCAGATTATTGCTGGCGCCACAGATGCCGGAGCCATTCTTGTTACCAGAAAAGATTTAGTGTTAAAGAATGTGGGAGAATTGAGTGGGAAAAGAGTGGCCATTCCCCAATTTGGTAATACCCAAGATCTGTCATTACGTCATATTTTACAGGAAAATGGCTTGAAGGATACCACCAAGGGTGGCACCGTAGAAGTGAGGCAGGCTGACAATCCTGATATTAAGACCTTGTTAGAAAAGGGCGAAATCGATGCTGCTCTTGTCCCAGAACCATGGGGGGCACGCCTCGTCAGCGAAGTGCAGGCTAATATCTTACTTGATCATAAACAGGTGTGGCGGGATGGTAATTATACGACAGCTGTTGTTGTGGCCCGCACTCAATTTATCAAGGAACACCCCGAACTAATTGAAAAATTTCTGCGGACCCATGTAGAATTGACAGAGTATATTAATAAAAATCCTGAACAAGGCAAAGAACTTATCAACGCTCAAATTAAAGAATCTACGGGTAAACCTTTAGGGAAAGACATATTAGATGCTGCTTTCCAACGGTTAACGGTAACTAATAATCCAGAAAAAGATTCTATAGTTGACTTTGTAAAGTTATCCGTTGATGCCGGATTTATAAAAACAGCGCCAGATTTAAAGGATCTATTTAACTTTAAAATATTGAACAAAATTTTAAAGGAGAAAGGTCTTAAGGAAATAGAAAATTGAGGTGTTATGAATGAGTGTCGTCGTAGAAAATGTGAGTAAAAGTTTTATTACCAAAACCGATACCATCAATACCCTCAGTCATATAAATGTGGAATTTCATGCCGGGGAATTTGTTTGTATTTTAGGGCCTTCTGGTTGCGGTAAATCTACACTCTTGAATATTATTGCTGGCCTGGAGCAGGCCACAGCAGGTCAAGTGACTTGTAAGGGTAAGGTGGTAACGGAAGCCGGTCCTGATCGGGTTGTGATGTTTCAAGAACCCGCCTTATTTCCTTGGCTCAGAGTCATTGATAATGTTGAGTTTGGTATGAAAATTGCTGGTATTCCAAAAGAAGAACGACAAGAAAAAGCCATAAAATATTTAAAAATGGTGCATCTCACCCGTTTTCAAAATTGTTTCATCCATGAATTATCAGGTGGCATGCGACAACGGGTGGCCTTGGCCAGGGCCTTGACCTTAGATTCAGACGTACTGCTCATGGATGAACCTTTTGCCGCCCTCGACAGCCAGACCAAGAGTATTTTGCAGGTGGAACTACAGCAAATATGGTTGAAAACAAAAAAGACCATTATCTTTGTCACTCATAATGTGGAAGAAGCAGTGCTGCTGGCCGATCGCGTCATTGTCATGGCCGCTAATCCTGGCGTCATCAAAAAAGAGTTCCTCATCCAACTGGCTCGGCCAAGACAACCCGAAAATGTTGATTTGGCCTATCTGGCGGCCGATATTATGAAAGAACTGAAAGAGGAGGTGGAGAAGGTTGCCAAAGCTGAATACGACAGTGACTGGACTACTAAAAAAGATACTGTTTTATCTGATTCTGATAGCGATATGGGAACTGGCATATAGGATCGGCGTAGACTGGTTAAGATTATGGAAACCTTATATTTTCCCATCGCCGATTGCTGTTTTTACCACCTTGTGGGGTTTGATTGTTGATAATACCTTGGGCATTGCCGTGCTAGCAAGTCTCAAAAGAATCATTCTTGGTTATTTGCTATCTATTATTATCGGCATTATTGTTGGGCTGGCCATTGTCAGGTTTAAGTATCTGGATGAAAATCTTAGTCCACTCATCTTAGGGCTACAGACGTTACCTAGTATTTGTTGGTTACCCTTTTCGATTCTGTGGTTTGGCTTAAATGAGAGTGCCATTATCTTTGTTATTACCATCGGATCAACCTTTGCCGTATCCATTGCCATTGAGTCGGGTATGAAAAATATCAACCCCTTATTTGTGCGGGCGGCAAAAACCATGGGAGCAAAAGGTTTCAAGCTCTATTGGAATGTGATTATTCCTGCTAGTTTGCCTAGCATTATCTCAGGACTCAAGCAAGGCTGGTCTTTTGCTTGGCGGGCCTTAATGGCAGGCGAAATGATCTCAGCCACGACAGGGTTAGGACAGGTGCTCATGGTGGGGCGAGATTTAGCTGATATTAGTCAAGTCATGGCCATCATGATTGTGATTGTGGTACTGGGAGTGGCTGTTGATAAAATGATATTTGGTCGGGCCGAGATTCGGATTCGACAAAAATGGGGATTGGATAAGGTTTAGGGTGAAAGTAGGTGTTATAATAGTGAAATTAGAAATTAAAAAGTTGGAAACGGATATTCTGATTATCGGTGGCGGGACGGCTGGGTGTTTTGCGGCCATCACCATTGCTGAGAATTCAAAAGCCCAGGTTATTATTGCGGAGAAAGCTAATATTAAGCGGAGTGGCTGTTTAGCAGCAGGCGTTAATGCCTTAAATGCCTATATTGTCAAAGGGCAAACCCCTGACACCTATCTTAGTTATGTTAAAAATGATGCGGAAGGTGTGGTACGAGAAGATCTTGTCTACACCATCGCTGAGCGGCTCAATGCCGTGACGGCCAAGATGGAAACATTAGGTCTTGTTATTTTGAAAGATGAGGCAGGAGAGTATGTTTCCCGAGGTACGAGGAACATAAAAATTAATGGGGAAAATATTAAACCCATTCTTGCTACAGCTGTGGAGAACAGTTCTTCGGTTACAGTCCTCAATCGGGTAAACATAATTGATTACATCGTAGAAGATGGAAAAGTCGTTGGTGCTTATGGTTTCTCCCTTGATTCCAATCTATTTTATGTAATTTCAGCAAAAGCTGTTGTCTGTACTACGGGAGGGGCTGCGGGGCTTTATAAACCCAATAATCCTGGGTTTTCCAAGCATAAGATGTGGTACTCTCCCTTTAATACGGGAGCTGGTTACGCCATGGGAATTCGCGCTGGAGCTGAGATGACAACGTTTGAAATGCGTTTTATCGCCCTGCGCTGTAAAGATACCATTGCGCCGACGGGTACCATTGCTCAAGGGATTGGGGCCCAGCAGATCAATAGTGAAAACCAAGAATACGAAAAGAATTATGGCGCCCCCAAGACCCCCAATCGCATGTATTCAACCGTTATGGAAAATAAAAAGGGGCGGGGACCTTGTTATTTAAAGACCGTAGGCATTACAACTCAGCAAGAAGACGATCTTTATAAAGCATACCTGAACATGGCGCCGGCTCAGACCTTACGCTGGTTAGAGAGTGGCAAGGGGCCTAGCAGGGAGAATGTTGAAATTGAAGGCACGGAGCCTTATATCGTTGGTGGGCATACGGCAAGTGGCTATTGGGTAGATACTAAGCGGGCCACCACCATAAAAGGGCTGTATGCGGCAGGTGATGTGGCGGGGGGCAGTCCCCAGAAATATGTAACAGGTTGTTTTGCTGAAGGTGAAATAGCGGCCTTTTCCGCATTAACTTATATACAAGGTAAAACCAATGGAGAACTGGACGATCAGGTTATTCAAGAAAAGCTTGGGAGCGTTAATGAGTTCTTGCAGAATCATAAGTCTGGTCTTTATGCTGTGGAAGATGTGGAAGATGCCATGCAAAAAGTTATGGATGATTATGCAGGAGGAATTTCATCGGGGTATTCCTTTAACTTTCAGAAACTCCAGGTGGCAAAACAGCGAATTGGCGAGCTTCTTCAGCTTAGCCGTCAATTAAAAGCAAAGGATCTCCATCAATTGATGTTTATCTACGAAGTGATGGATCGATTGTATGTATGCCAGACCCTCATCAGTCATCTAGAAGCCCGGAAAGAAACCCGGTGGCATTCTTTTCAAGAAAATGCGGATTATCCTCTCAAAGATGATGAACACTGGTTGAAATTTGTTAACTCACGTTTTAACCATGGGAAAATTAAAATAATACTACGAGATTTAGTTGCAAAGGATGACATATATGAGCATAAAAATCCATAGTCAACAATGTAATGGATGTGGAAAATGCCGCCAGGTATGTCCTGGTAGTTTGTTATATGAAGATGCTGCAGGCAAAACCGAAATAAGATATCCTAAGGAATGTTGGGGCTGTACATCCTGCGTAAAAGAATGTAACGTTAAGGCCATTCAATATTATCTAGGTGCTGATATGGGTGGTAATGGCAGCTTTATGTATACAAAGCAAGAAGGTGATTTACTTCATTGGATCATTGTGGCACCCGATGGTAGTGAAAAAAAATTAACCACTGATAAGAGTAAGGCGAATGCATATTAGGAGGATAAGGATATGGATCATTTAGATAGACTAGAAGCACAAAGTATTTTTATATTGAGAGAAGCCTATAAAAAATTTGGTAAACTAGGCATGTTGTGGTCAATCGGAAAAGATTCAACGGTCATGTTGTGGTTGGCTAAGAAGGCGTTTTTTGGACATTGCCCTTTTCCCTTCATTCATGTGGACACGAATAATAAAATTCCCGCCATGATCGAGTTTCGGGATCGTATGGCGAAAGAGTATAATATTGAGCTCATTGTTCATAAAAATCAAGAGGCCTTAGATGCCGGCATGGGACCTGACAAAGGACGACTGGTTTGTTGTAAAGCGTTAAAAACCGATGGTCTGCAACAAGTGGTTACCCAATATGAGTTTGAAGGTTTAATTTTAGGCATTCGTCGCGATGAAGAGGGGTCACGTTCCAAAGAACGGGTGTTTAGTGAACGAAATAAAGAATCAGAGTGGGATTATACCAACCAAGCCCCCGAGTTATGGGATCAATTCAAGACGGATTTTCCTAAAGGCAATCATATTCGAGTACATCCCATTTTACATTGGAATGAAATGGATATATGGGCGTATATTGAGCGGGAGAAGATTGAATTAATTGATCTTTATTTTGCTAAAAACGGCAAACGGTATCGAAGCTTAGGGTGCGCTCCATGCACAGGGCAAATTGATTCTAATGCTGTGACTGTTGCTCAGATTATTGAAGAATTGAAAAATACTAAAGTGGGCGAAAGAGCAGGTCGTGCTCAAGATCAAGAAGATTCATATGCTATGCAGAAACTCCGCAAGGATGGATATATGTAATGCAAGAGAGTGTAGGGGGTAAACAAATGGACAATACAAGAGAAGTATTAAATATCGTTGTTGTTGGACATGTGGATCATGGCAAGTCCACAGTCATCGGTCGGTTATTATATGATACCAAGTCCCTGCCGGAGGGGGCTATTGACCGGGTCAAAAAAATTGCTAAGGAAAAAGGCAAACCTTTTGAATATGCTTATCTGTTAGATGCTTTTGAAGAGGAACAGAAACAGGGTATTACCATTGATACCACTCAATTGCAGTTTCGCACGGATAAGCGGGATTATGTTATCATTGATGCTCCTGGTCACAAGGAATTTCTGAAAAATATGATATCTGGGGCGGCCAGTGCCGAAGCCGCATTGCTCGTTATTGATGCTAATGAAGGAATTCAGGAACAGTCAAAAAGACACGGCTATATTCTAGCCCTCCTTGGCATCCAAAAAGCTTATGTTTTAGTGAATAAGATGGACTTGATTGATTATTCGGAGGAAAAATTTAATGCTATCAAGCAGGAAATGAATGAATTTCTGCATAGCCTGCATGTCTATCCTCTAAAATATATCCCCATTTCCGCTTTTCATGGGGAAAATATCACCACGGCATCAGATAAAATGTCCTGGTACAAAGGTGAGCCTGTCCTTAAAGCCATTGATTTATTTGAAAAAGACAAAGGCCTGGAAGGAAAACCTTTACGTTTTCCCATACAAGATGTATATAAGTTCGATAATCGACGCATTATTGCCGGCCGCATTGAGGCTGGCACGCTAAATACTGGGGATGAAATTTTAATTTCGCCCAGTAATCGGACCACAAAGGTAAAAAGCATTGAATATTGGGCAGAAAAAGATAAAAAAGACAGTATTTCGGCGGGTATGTCGGTGGGCATTACGGTGGAAGATGAGTTTTTTAATCAGCGGGGGGAATTTATTTCTCATACCTATGATGCCCCTAAAGTTGCTGATACCTTTAAGGTAAGTCTATTTTGGATGGGCAAAAATGATCTAGTAAAAAATAAGGAATATAAGCTTAAGCTGGCCACCCAAGAAGTAGAATGTGAAATCTATGCTATTAATAAAGTCATTGATGCTACCACCTTAGAACATATCGATAATGGGAATCAGGCTAGAACTAATGATGTGGCAGAAGTCACCATTAAGACCAAACGCCCAATCTGTTTTGATGAATTTAGAAACAACCAGAATACAGGAAGGTTTGTCCTCGTTGAAGGTTACGATGTTTGTGGTGGTGGTATTGTCACTGGCCTGGTCCAAGAACGCCAGTTAGTGAGCAAATTCTCAAAGCAAAAAGATGAAATCCTGGTGAGTTGTTTTGATGAATATTATTACATCGTTGCTGAAAGAAATATTAAAAAAATAGCCGCCATTCCCCATGCTTTTACCATTGGTGATGTGATACCTGCCATCGGCGCAACCTATGAATATCCAGGCGATTTTAATGTGTTAGACCTGAAAACCAATTTGGTAGCCCAAATCAGAAATTCCAAGTTGCAAGATATCACATCTTTTGGTGACTACAAGTATGATTCCCTCCCTTTTATTGAAGCTCAGGGTTCCTATCTGCGGATTAGTTCTGGAGAAGACTTTATAAAATTTGGAGAAGATCTTGCTAAATTACAAGATTCTAAGCAAGTAAAATTAGCGGCAGTTGCCAATCGCTGGTTTGACTTTATGAAGTTTAGGCAAATCCGTTATTTGACAGCGGCTAAATCATTGGAAATTGAATATCAGATTTAGAAAATAAATCATATTGCTGATTGGATCACCAAAGGCTAAGTCATATCTTGTGGATATGATCTTAGCCTTTTAATTTTATACAAAAATGAGTTATAATATCTTGCGGATGATTTTCTAAGAAAGAAGGGATAAATTATGGAACAACAGCTTATAATTGATACAAAAAATCACCAACTCAGTGGTGTATTACATATACCAATCTGCAAAACAGATGAAAAAAGGCCTGCTCTCCTCATGTGTCATGGGTTCATTGGTAGTAAGGTGGGGCAGCATCGCATGTTTGTTAAAACGGCACGCCAACTGTGCTTGGCTGGTTTTGTCGTATTACGCTTTGATTTTAGTGGTTGCGGAGAAAGTTCAGGTGAATATCGAGATATTACCATTACTGAACAGGTAGAGGAAGCCCGTACAGCCCTTGAGGTGCTATTAGCGCATCCTAATGTGGACCTGGGGAACATTACCCTAGTGGGTCATAGTTTAGGCGGCGCAATTGCCGCCAGTGTAGCCATCCAAGATATAAGAATTCATCAATTGATTTTGCTATCTCCGGTGGCTCACCCTTTTGCAGATATTGTAAAAATTGTGGGCCCAGAACAATATCTGCAATGTCTACAAGAAACGGTGATCAATTATGCAGGCTTTGAGATAGGGCGAGAGTTCTTTTTATCTTTGCCACATGTACGTCCCTTAGATAACATTCACATGTTTCAGGGCAAGGTACTACTTGTCCATGGGAGTGAGGACGGGGACACGCCTTTAGAAAATTCATATGAATATCAGGATAAATTAGTCAAGCGCTTGCAAGGTCATTGTGAATTGCATATTGTAAAGGAAGCCGATCATACCTATAATGCCCCCCGATGGGAGCGAGAAGTACAGGAAGTTATGATGGGATGGCTTGTACAATAACGGTCTGTATTTTTCAAAATAAGATTGAGTTGAAAGTTTGAGGATGCTTTCGAGAGGCAGGAAAGGGAAAATAGGACTTAAGTTACATAAATAGTACAATAGTCCTATTTTTAGGTAGACAAATTATGTAATTATAGGTATAATTATGGTGATATTTAAAGCATTAGGCAAACTTATCGAAAGGTAAGGACGCAAAACATGGGTCTAACAACACGAAGGTGTTTATGATTGCCAAGTTGCCGTTTTAGTCGAGGATAGAAGATGTTACCAGACTAATATGTCTGGTTTTTATTTCGGAATCAGAAGGTATAACACTTTCTAAGGTTCCAAGTAAGGGCAACTAAGGCTTGGCCGAAGCCAAGTTTTCTTTATACGGGGGAGATGGTGGTATGTGGGAAGTCCTATTTTTTAAATATACTCCAGCATTGTTAGCATTAGTAGGGGGTGGAATAGGGATTTTTACTTACCTTATTCAGGACTCATTATTTCCTAATAACCCTGCTCTTTCCCATATTATTGCCTGTCTATTATTTAGCCTTATTCCTGCGTGTGCAGGTTTTATATCGGGTAGACTCATACATAACTTACACGACTCTGCTCACCGGGATCAATTGACAAATCTTTGGAACAGTCGATATTTTTATTCCCAGATACCGAAAGAAATCAAAAAACTAAAAAAGACTGAGTCCTCATTATGTATGGCAATGATTGACCTTGATGACTTTAAGGTCATAAATGATACTTATGGACATGTGGCAGGGGATGAAGTCTTAAGAGGCATTGGGACCATTCTAAGACGGAATACCCGGAAAAGGGATATTGTTATCAGATTGGGTGGTGATGAATTCGTCATTATTTTTCCTGATACAATAATCGAAAAAGCCTCTGTACTTGCTGAAAGATTACGTGGCATGATCGAAAGTAGTGAGGAGTGTCGTGATGTAACAATTAGTGTGGGTGTCTTATTAGTAGAAGCTGGTGTGGAAGTTGATGAGCTCCTAAAGATGGTGGATGATACACTATATAAAGCCAAGCAAACAAAAAATTTGGTGGTGTTAAATACTTATTCGTAGATTTACCATGTAAGGGTGCAAACCGTACCGTTACCTATAAAAAGATCCTACAACTTTTATAAATATAAGTTGTAGGATTTTTTTATATAGAAGATAGACTTTATTTTATAACAATGCGGTGGTAATTTTTTTTGCCCTTGCGAATAAGCAGACTGTTATTTTCAAAGAGGTCGGCAGTGAGCAGGCAATCCACGTCGGTTACTTTTGTGTCATCCATATGAAGACCACCTTGCTGTATGAGGCGGCGTCCTTCACTTTTAGAAGCAAAAATTCCATTAGCAGTGAGAACGTCAATGATTTTCGTACCCAGCGTCTCAGAAGTAATGGTGACTGTTGGTGCATTGTCTAGTGTGCCAGCACCACTAAAGAGTGCTTGTGCTGCTTGCTCGGCCTTGACCGCTTCCTCCTCGCCGTGGATGAGTTTCGTCACTTCGAAGGCGAGGGTTTGCTTAGCAATGTTAATTTCCTTATCTTTGAGGGCGCCTAACCGGCGAACTTCATCCATAGGCATAAAGGTAAGGAGACCCAGGCATTTTTCTACATCAGCATCATCAATATTGCGCCAGTATTGATAAAAATCATAAGGTGATGTTTTTTCAGGATCTAGCCAAAGAGCGCCTTTTTCAGTCTTACCCATCTTCCGTCCGTCGCTAGTTGTTAACAGTGTGAAGGTCAGTCCGTAGGCTATTGTGCCTTCTTTGCGGCGGATCAGATCAGCGCCAGCCAGGATATTGGACCATTGATCATCCCCACCCATTTGCATAATGCAGTTACACTGACGATTGAGAGCGAGAAAATCGTAGGACTGCATGAGCATATAGTTAAATTCAAGGAAAGATAAACCTTTATCCAGGCGTTGCTTAAAACATTCGGCAGTCAGCATGCGGTTAACGGAGAAATGCATGCCAATATCACGCAAAAATTCAATATAATTGAGTTTGAGTAGCCAGTCTGCATTATTCACCATGAGGGCCTTACCCTCGGAGAAATCAATAAACCGTTGCATTTGTTTTTTGAAGCGCTCTCCATTATAGATAATATCATCTTGGGTCATCATTTTACGCATATCTGTTTTGCCTGAAGGATCACCTACCATTGTCGTTCCGCCACCGATCAGGCAGACTGGGCGGTGACCCGCTTGTTGCATGTGAGCCATGACCATCATACCTAGAAAATGGCCGACATGCAGGCTGTCAGCAGTGGGATCAAAGCCAATATAAAAAGTGATTTTTTTCGTTGCTAACAGTTCGGCAATTTCCTGTTCGTGAGTAAGTTGTTGGACAAATCCTCGTTCTCTTAAGATATCAAGTACAGTCATTGATTGAAAAGCCTCCTTATGTTCCGGATCTGTCGTCCGGTAAAAAAAAAAGTCCTAGTTTAGGACGAATATAACTTCCCGCGACCACTGTGCTAGAAGTGGATTTAGCCATCCAAATGAAAGGGAAAACAATTGTTGTATATAGAATACTAACTGTAATATAGCAGGATACAACCTAGTTGTCAATGCCATCCATGCCTCGTAAGATAAGAGGAAAAAGGATTAGGACAATGAAGTAGGTAATAAATGTTAAGATATGATAAAATGTATAGAATGGATGAAATAACGGTATAAAAGAGGAGAATAAATATGAGTATAAAATCTAAAGATTTTCATGTTAATGAGGGTGACAAAGTTAAACTGGAGAAGTGGCCGACGGTGATAAAGCCTTATTATGAATCGAAAGAAGAGTACCGGACCCATCTTGAGGAGCACACTCAAGAGTTGAGTTCCTTGCAACGTCTCCTCTACGCTTCAAAGACATATTCCCTATTATTAATTTTCCAAGGAATGGATGCTGCTGGCAAAGATGGCGTTATCAGGCATGTAATGTCTGGGATCAACCCCCAAGGATGTCAAGTATCGGCCTTCAAAAATCCCAGTGAAGAGGAACTACAACATGATTTTTTGTGGCGTACAACGTGTGCCCTCCCAGATAGAGGAAGTATTGGTATTTTTAATCGTTCCTATTATGAAGAGGTGCTAGTCGTTCGTGTACACCCTGAAATTCTTAAGAAGCAATCTCTTCCTCCCCAATTAATGGATGAGAAAAACATTTGGCAAGACCGCTATCATTCCATTGTTGATATGGAAAAACATCTTACGCGTAATGGCACGCGGGTGATAAAGTTTTTTCTTCACCTCTCAAAAGAAGAACAACGTAATCGCTTTCTCGAGCGTATTGATGAACCAGAAAAAAACTGGAAATTTAGCCATGCTGATATTGAAGAAAGAAAGTGTTGGGACAAGTATGCTAAGGCCTTTGAGGAGTGTATCAGTGTAACCAGCACCAAAGAAGCACCATGGTATATTGTGCCTGCAGACAATAAAGAAAATACACGTTTAATTGTTTCTCATATTATCCTTGAAAAACTAAAGGAACTGGATATGGCCTATCCTCAAATGGATAAGCAACGCATTGAAGAATTACAGTCCATTCGTAAAGCACTACTGGCAGAGTAAAATAGACTTTATACGCGAACTTCAAAATTACTTTTGGCTTTTGGTTTTACTTCCGGTTGTGGGATGATTTTTATTGCGGCCTTTTTTTGGGTAGCTTGCGCTAGGGATTCAGCATTCTGGGCAGAAAAGATCAAGTTTACCATTTCAGCAGAGCTTTCCGTGGAATAATCAACAAAGGATCCTTGTTTTGGTTTGTGATTTTTCCACCAATGAATTGCGACCATGGTGATCGCAATAATAAAAATAAGAACAAAAAAAGTGCTTACGCCCGTCGGCGAAGAACTGCTTTTTGATAAATTTGTTGTGGGGGGCAGGGAACTTTCAGCGGTAGTCTCTTTCGAGGTGCTAGTTCCAGCAGTAGTAGAAGCCAGTGGTGGAAGGTTATTGGGTGATTCAGAAACGGGGGTAGATATTACTGTTGGAGATTCCTTAGATGCAGGGGCTGTTTTCGATGAATTGATCGGCGGGGGAGTCCCCGTTGTAGTTATGGCAGGCGTTTGTGTATCAGTTGAGGGTGTCCCAGTCCACGTTTTCATACTAGGAGGCGTGGGGGGCGTAGGTTTAGTTGGCGGAGTTGGGGATAACATCGGCAATTCTCCTTTTGAGACTAAATATAATAAGATAGACATAAGAAAAGACTTGACTTCGACCAAGTCCTCAGACGTAGGACGAAGTCTTAGTCGTTCTTACTTGGAATCAAGAAAGTGAGATACTTTCTGATTCCGCAAGAAGAGTTTCGTCATATATTTATCCTATCATATTTAGTCAATTGTTGAAATAAGTTAGAGCAATATTGAGGATATTTCATTAAAAAGTTTTTGAATAAAGCAGCAGAGGATGTCTCAATAATCGATTAAAACATCCTCTGCTGCTAAAAGTACTTGTTACTTCATTTCAAAACCTTTGTTATGTAAAAATTCTTTCATGTGAGGTCGTTGCTTTTGTTTGAGGTAGGTTGTTATGCCTTCTGTCCAGGTATTACTTCGTTTGTTGTTCGTTCTTTCCTTATAATAAAAACTGATGAGGTCATCATACTCTTTGAGTTGTTCGTCTTCGTCGCCAGCAGTAGCGTAGGTGTCTTCCTTCAATATGAGGGACAAAGGGAGCCGGGGTTTTGTTCCATTTATTTTTTCTGGATAACCAAGACACATGCCAAAGACAGGGTAAACATGCTGGGGTATTTGTAACAAATCACAAACAGCTTGGGGATTGTTGCGGATCCCACCGATGTACACTCCACCTAGGCCTGCTGATTCGGCGGCAATCATAACATTTTGTGCCACTAAGGCTGTGTCGACAGTAGCCAGCAGGAAAGTTTCCGTAGAGCTACTTTCAATGGTCTCATGATTCATATTGCAAGCTTTCTCAAGTCGATTTAAATCCGCACAAAACACGAGAAAAACGGGGCATTCTTCTACATAGGGTTGATTACCTGTCAGCTGGGCTAAGGTTTCTTTTTTAGCTTGATCTCTCACTCTGATAATGGTATAGGCTTGGATGTGATTAGAGGTAGAGGCATATTGGCTAGCCTGTATAATTTCTTTTACTAACTGATCATCCACTAATTCTGCTTTGAATTTTCTCACTGAGGTATGGCTTTGCAATAGTTCCATGACTTTATTCATTCCAATCCTCCTAATTTTGAGCGTTATAAAGAAAACTTGGCGTCGGGCAAGCCTCAGCGCAGGTCGAAGCCTTAGTTGCCCTTACTTGGAACCTTAGAAAGTGTATACTTTCTGATTCCGTAAAGAAAACTTGGCTTGCGCCAAGTCTTAGTTGCTTTTTCTTGGTTTTTATCTATTTGCCTCTGCCGGCTTTTCGCGTAGGCATTTTATGGTTAGCAGTAGGAGCTTTTCCTTTACCAGCTTTTTGGAATGATTTATTATTTTCAAGGTTTTTTTTCTTTTTTTCAAGCACCAGCGATAATAGATCCATGTAGCATTCCTCCTTTCGTTACTCCACGGCGAAAAAACGTCGAGGAGCGATGTTTCACATTCTATATTTTCGATTTTAGTTTATGGAATTCCTTTATTAAGGTTGGAATTATTCACTTTTATATCCCAGGGACTGTTATTGCTTGCCTTTACTATTTATGCTATGCTAAATGCCAGATATATAAAGGAAGAAAGATCCATCATAGCAAATGAATCGTAAGAGAAATAGTGATGAAAGTCAGACGACATCTTGCGAAAAAAGAGAATCAGGAGAATAGAATGAAATTATTTATTGCTGAAAAACCCAGTATGGCAGCTGAGATTGCAAAATGTTTGCCAGGACCCATGATTCGTAAAGATGGTTACATTGAGACTGGGGGCGGCATCGTCACTTGGGTATTCGGTCATATTCTTCAGCAAGCCGAGCCAGGGGAATATGATGAAAAATATAAAAAATGGCGAGTTGCAGATTTGCCAATTATCCCTACGGAGTGGAAACTACTTGTGACGGCTTCTTGCAAGAAACAATTTGCCATCATTAAGGAATTACTTGGTAAGGCCTCTGAAATCGTTCATGCCGGTGACCCTGACCGAGAGGGGCAACTTCTTGTTGATGAAGTATTAGACTACACTGGTAATGAAAAACCTGTTCAACGTATTATTGTCAACGCTTTGGATGAAAAGACCATTAAGAAGGCGTTGGTGGCTCTGCGTGATAATAAAGACTTCTTTAATTTGAATCAATCAGCCCTTGCTCGTTCCCGCGCTGATTGGCTGGTGGGTATGAATCTGTCACGGGCCTTTACTCTAGCTGCCCAAGGCGCTGGCCATGATGTCACCTTTCCCATTGGCAGAGTCAAAACGCCAACCTTGGCCCTTGTCGTGCGGCGGGAACGAGAAATAAAAGAGTTTGACAAGGCTGATTATTTTCTCATTAAAGCTGATATCAAACATGAAAATGGAGAATTTAAAGCAGCCTGGAAGCCGCAGGAAACTCAACTGGGCCGGGATAAAGAAGGTCGTTTAGTTGATCCTGTGATTACCAAGGCTTTAATCAATAAACTTTGTAGTTGTAAAGAACCAGCCCAGATTGTTGCGTGTGAGACGCTAGAGAAGAGAGAGCCACAGCGCTTACCTTTCTCCCTCTCAGCTCTGCAAGTTCTGGCAGGTAGAAAGTATGGCTATGATCCTCAAGCCGTCTTAACAGGTGCCCAAGGGCTGTATGAGAAGAAGTATACCTCCTACCCTCGTTCCGATTGCGACTTTTTGCCGGAATCACAGCAAACGGATGCACCAGCAATCCTTGGGAACTTGCGGAATATCCATGAGGCTGATTTGTCAGCGTGGTCGGCTAAGGCCGATCCTACCATAAAAAGTCGTGCCTGGAATGATAAAAAAATTACCGCTCATCATGCCATTATTCCCACGGAAGTACCCTGTAAAATTGAGGGGTTGAATGAAGTTGAGCGAAATCTATATTTCTTAATCGCTCAAGCATATATTGCCCAGTTCTATCCTGTACATGTATATAATCAAACACGTGTTGAAATTAAACATGCGGGTGAAGATTTTACAGCAACAGGTCGGGTTATTGTGACAATGGGTTGGAAAGAAATCTATGGCGCTGAAGGTAAAGAAGACGAAGATGAGGATAGCAAAACCTTGCCCGCAATGGAGCAAGGCGATGAAGCTGAGTTCCTTAGAGCGATTGCTGAAAAAAAGACGACAAAGCCGCCAGGTCGTTTTACATCCAGTACTCTCTTACAAGCCATGAAAGAAATTCATAAATATGTTAAAAATCCCGAGCTTAGAAAAAATCTTAAAGATGTTGCGGGTATTGGCACTGAGGCGACTCGGGCTTCGATTATTAAAGAATTAACCACCCGTGGTTTTCTGAAAGAAGCTAAGAGGTATCTATATCCTACAGATGCGGCATATTTGCTGATTGACTCCTTGCCTGATGAACTTACTTATCCAGACTCAACAGCCATTTGGGAAATTATTTTTAATCGGATGGTTGATGGCAGTGCCCAGTTAAATAGCTTTATTGAAGAGCAGACGAGATTTATTACGGATTTATGCTGTAAGGCCAAAGAGATCAAGATTGAAAACCATGACAGTAATGCCCATCAATGCCCAAGATGTAAGTTAGGTGTGTTAAAACTTAGAAATGGTAAAAATGGAGCCTTTTGGGGTTGTGCACGTTATCCAGAATGTAAGGGTACTTGTAATGATAAGGATGGCAAACCCCAGCTTGGGAATTAAGAAATTGTCATACGTTCTCATTCCGTAAAAAAACCACGGCCATACCTATGGCCGTGGTTTTTAGTTAGTGTTGGACTGAATCTCCTGAAAAAACTCTCAGAATCTCAACATTAAGTCGTTGGGTTTCTAGTATGGCGGTCATTTTTGCATCAATGCGTTGCAGAGTGGTTATGACCTCTTCTTGTTGGTCTACGGCTAAGATATCAACGGCTCCATGCAACTTTTGCAGCTCAGTTGTCGTGGATTCTTCCAGTCGTTGCAGTCGGTTGTCGATGCTGGACAGTTTATCCAGCAGATTGAGTAATAGTTCTTCATTCATAGTATTCACCTGTCTTTGCAAAATGGATATGTATATGATTAATGTGTAGCTTTTTGTTCGCTTATTATACCTGTTCTAGTACTACAACGTCAATAATTTTCGAATATAAGAAAAGACTTGGTTTCGACCAAGTCATCAGAGGCAGGTAGAAGCCTTAGTCGTTCTTACTTGGAATCAAGAAAGTAATATACTTTCTGATTCCGTAAGAAAAGACTTGGCTTGTGCCAAGTCTTTTCTTACGAGGTGGCTAACTATTTATGCTTTAACCTCTTGTGGATCGATGATGGCAATATCCCCTTCTTCACCAGTACGAATCCGAACAGCGTTTTCGATAGGGTAAATGAAGATTTTTCCATCGCCTATTTTACCTGTGCGGCAGATCTTCTTGACCGTTTCCACGACAGTAGTAACCGGAACTTCACACACTACAATTTCAATTTTTATACCAGCTAATAGGTTAATCGTATATTCTTTGCCCCGATAGACTTCAGTATGACCTTTTTGTAATCCACAACCAAAAACTTGGCTGACGGTCATGCCTGTGACCCCGATGGCCGCTAAGGCTTCTTTAAGTTCTTCAAGTTTACCAGGACGGGTGATTATATCAATTTTGGTAATTGTTTTCATCAAGCATTACCCCTTCTTTTTATAAAATATAGGGACGAGGTTTTCTTACTTTAAAGTTGAAGAGAAAGAGATGGAAGAACCAGCGGATACGTCTTGGTAGCTATAACCACGTTCGCCGTGTTCAGTGATATCCAGACCCACTTCTTCATGAGCTTCATCAGACCGTACTTGCATAAAGACACCGATCAGTTTGATGATGATAAAGGTCATAATCGCTGCAAATGCGATTGTAGCGGCAACGCCAATCAGTTGAGTGAACACTAGGTCAGGATTACCGAAGAATAAACCATCATCACCTGCTGGATTTACGGCCTTTGAGGCAAATAATCCAGTGGCAATGGCACCCCAAGTACCACCAATACCATGAACTCCGAAAGCATCAAGAGCATCATCATAACCAAGTTTTGCCTTTAGGAAACTGACGGCAAAGAAGCAGATGGCGCCGCCCGCTAAACCGATAACTACAGCAGGCAAGGTGCTAACAAAACCGGAGGCTGGAGTAATTGCGACAAGACCTGCAACACAACCACTAGCTGCACCAAGAAGTGTAGGTTTGCCATGAGTTAACCACTCGACTAAAACCCATGATACTGTCGCAGCAGCTGCTGCAATATGGGTTACGACAAAGGCACTTGCGGCAAGACCATTAGCTGCCAACGCACTGCCGGCATTAAAACCAAACCAACCAAACCACAGGAGAGAAGCACCGATAACCGTCATCGGTAGGTTATGTGGCAACATAATTTCGCTACCATAACCTTTGCGTTTACCAATCATTAAGGCAATAACAAGGCCTGAAATACCAGAGGAGATATGTACAACAGTACCTCCTGCAAAATCTAAAACACCCAAATTGCGCATCCAGCCATCCATACCCCATACCCAGTGAGCTAAAGGATCATAGACGAAAGTAGCCCAGAGAAGAACAAATACGGCAAAAGCAGGAAATCTCATACGTTCAGCAAAAGATCCAGTAATAAGTGCTGGTGTAATAACTGCGAACATGGCTTGAAAGATCATGAAAGCCAAGTGAGGGATCGTCGCTGCGTAATCAGCATTTGGTAATTGACCTACATCATTTAAGCCAAACCAGGCTAAACTACCGATAAAGTGATTAATATCAGGACCGAAGGAGAGGGAATAACCCCAGAGTACCCATTGCACTGAAATAAGACCAATAATAAAAAAACTTTGCATAATAGTGCTTAATACATTTTTACTTCTAGCCATACCACCGTAAAATAAGGCTAAACCAGGTGTCATAATCAAAACAAGTGCGGCACTGATGAGCACAAAAGCTGTATCTCCTGAATCAATTTTTGCAGGATCAACTGCGACAGCTTCTGCTGCTTCGGCGAAAACTGTTGATGCGCTAAACATCATCACCATAACATAGGAACATATAATGGTAAGTAGTTTTTTCATGTTAAATTCCTCCCCTATTGTTTTTATTTTTTTGATACCGAAGAACCCTAACTTTATATTTCCCTAAGAGGAAAGAAAAATGTGTCCTAAAGGTAATAATAATACCCCTAAGACAACATTGTCCTTAATAAACATAAAAAACCTTCGCAACACTATGCGAAGGCGTCATTGCCTATTTAATATAAAGTTTATATACCGAAGTATATCAGTATTTATAAATACTGTCAAGAGTAATTGCAGAAGAAAATAAAGGAAAAAAACCACAATAATAAAGGCCTGTTCAACACAAAAAATAGGGATGATAATGGATTAGGACTATATATAATTCCATTGATATAGTATATAATAAGTTTCGGCTTATTAGTTTTTCCTGAAAATGATAAAAAGGAGCCAGACAATGGAAAATAAATATGATGTAGCCATTATTGGCGGAGGTCCTTCGGCGATTTACGCCGCTTATGAACTAATATTGAATAATCCTACCATTCGTGTTGTTATGATCGAAGAAGGTCATGATATTTATCATCGTCAATGTCCCATTGCGACCAAGAAAGTAACTCATTGTATCAATTGTAAAATCTGCGATATTATGCGGGGCTTTGGCGGAGCGGGAGCTTTTTCCGATGGAAAATACAACTTTACCAGTGAATTTGGTGGGTGGTTAAATGAATATATGTCCGATAAGCAAGTAGAAGAACTGATTGATTATGTAGATGCCATTAACCTGAGTTATGGAGCGCCTACTGAGTTTTATACAACTAAAAATTGCAGTATTGGGAAAACAGCGTTGGAATTTGATTTACATCTCTTACATGCGAAAGTTCGTCACTTGGGTACAGAAAATAATTTGCAGATTCTTAAATCCATTTATGAATTTTTGAAAGACAAAATTAAGGTTTTATTTAAGACCCATGTGGAAGAATTCAAGCAACAAGATAAAGGTTTTGTAGTATCCTTACAAAACAGTGTGGAAACAATACAATGTGACTATTTGATCGCAGCCCCTGGTCGTTCAGGGTCCGAGTGGTTCTCTGACAAATGTCGCAAGCTGGGTCTAGGAATGATTAGCAATCAGGTGGATGTTGGCGTGCGCGTCGAAATACCTGCTGAGATCTTTCAGCATATTACGGATGAAGTATATGAAGCCAAACTCGTATACCGTACGAAAAGATATGGAGATTTAGTTCGTACCTTCTGCATGAATCCAAAAGGTTATGTTGTGACGGAGAATACGGATGGTATTATTACTGTGAATGGTCATAGCTATCGAGATGAAAAACTGCATAGCAAGAATACTAATTTCGCCCTGCTGGTGAGTAATAAGTTCACCGAACCCTTTAATGAACCCCAACAGTATGGTAAACGCATTGCATCCTTCTCCAATATGTTAGGTGGTGGAGTTTTGGTGCAGCGGTTTGGCGATTTGATTAAAGGACGTAGAACCAATGAACATCGTTTAGCACAAAGTTTTACCACACCAACGTTGGATGCTACACCTGGAGATTTAAGTTTGGTGTTACCCAAACGTCATTTAGATAACATTATAGAAATGATTTATGCCTTGGATAAAGTGGCTCCTGGTATGGCTAATGATGATACACTACTTTATGGTGTTGAAGTAAAATTTTATAGTTCACGTTTAAAACTATCAAGAGAGTTGGAGACGGAGATTCCCAATATGTTTGGTATTGGAGATGGTGCGGGGATAACCCGGGGCTTATCCCAAGCCAGTGCCAGTGGTGTGCATGTCGCTAGAATTATTCAACAAAGAATGGGAAAATAAGTATTTGTAAAATCTGTAAGGATTCCTATCCTGTAGTGTAGGAATCCTCTCCTTGATGTAAGAGTGGGGATATGTTACTAGGATTTGTGAAAAACGGACAATTATTATAGCTAAAAACTATCAATGGGATAGCTTATAGCGATGGCGAAAAAATAAGCAACATTGTGATTATTTGCGCATAGTCGTGATAAACAATTAAAATTACAGCTTGTGTAGTTTTTTTTTTCAATGTAGATGTGTTATTCTTATAAAGAAAAATAATGGAGGTAGAATTATGGGAAATGAAACAAAACCAGCACCAATACCTCATGTTGTGGTTGTCGGTGGTGGATTTGGTGGTATACGGGTAGCCTTAGGACTAGCAAAAATAGGCGTAAAAATTACGCTGATTGATCGGTATAATTATCATTTATTTCAACCGCTGCTTTATCAGGTTGCGACGGCAGGCCTATCAGTAGATGATATTGCCTATCCCATCCGGGCTGTTTTTAGAAGCCAAAAAAATGTAAATTTCCGTCTGGCGCAAGTGACAGGTGTTGATTTTGAGACCAAATCCGTTGTCATGAATACAGGTGCCATCCATTACGATTATCTAGTGGTGGCTGCTGGCGGCATGACGAATTACTTTGGTATGGAGTCGGTACAAAAGAATAGCTTTGGCATGAAAACGCTGGATGAATCTGTTATTATTCGTAATCAAATTTTATCTATGTTTGAATTAGCGGCCCATGAACACGATGCTGATAAACGGCGGGCCCTTTTGACCTTCGTTATTGTTGGTGGTGGCCCGACGGGCGTGGAATCAGCAGGTGCGTTGGCAGAACTTATTTATCATGTATTGACCCAAGAATATCATAAGCTGAATTTCAAAGAAGTACGGATTATGCTCGTTGAGGCCTCGGATAAGCTCTTGGCTGCGATGCCAGAGAGTTTGCGTGAAGCTACCGTTGAAACCTTAATCAGTAAACGTGTGGAAGTTCGTCTGTGTGTACAAGTAACGGATTATGATGGTGAACGCCTCAGCCTCAAAGGTGGCGAAATCATTCCCACACATACGGTTATTTGGGCCGCCGGGGCCCGCGCCATTGATCTGATGGATCATTTGGGCGTTGAGCAAGCTAGTATGCGACGTGCTGTTGTTAATGAGAATTTGCAGTTACCAACTCATCCTGATGTATTTGTCATTGGCGATGCTGCTTCCTTTATGCAAGATGAGCGTCCTTTGCCCATGATTGCGCCTGTGGCTATGCAACAGGCTGATGTGGTAGTCAAGAATATACGCAATATCTTACAAGGTAAGGAACTTAAAAAATTCGTGTACCGCGATGTGGGTAGCATGGCAACAATTGGACGTAATGCAGCAGTGGTGCAGATGGGGAGTCTTAAAATTAAAGGCTTCGTGGCCTGGATGATATGGTCGTTTGTTCATATCTTACGGCTGATTAATTTCCGCAACCGGGCCGTGGTATTTTCAAAATGGGTTTGGGATTATTTGGTGTATGAGCGGGTCGTACGGATTATTACTCGTAAATAAAGAAAAAAACTTGGCTGAGGCCAAGTTTTCTTTATTTTACCTTTAGGCTATAACAGTTTATAATAGAGGCTGGAAGTTGTTTAGGATTATTTTAGAAAAATTCTGTTACTATTGTAACATGGAGATGAAAATCTTGATATATTTTATTAAATTTTTATACAGTACCTTTTTATTTCCCCCAGGTAGTATTATTATGGCCTTACTCGTACTGTGTTTTTATTTATATCGTCAGCATTCTGGTTTGACGAAAAAATTAATCATAATAACCATGATTTTTTACATAACCACAATTTCTTTGGTGAGTGATCCGTTGATTGCTTCTTTGGAAGGAAAATATCAGCCACCTAGTGATGTCCATGGTGATGTGATTGTCATGTTGGGGGGCGGGGCCACCCTGGATACGCCCAATGTGTATGGCTTGGGACATTTATCAGGTTTTGCGGCCAATCGTTTACTGACTTGTGCTCAGCTCTATCATAAGCTCAATCTACCAATTTTAATATCTGGTGGTAAGGTGCTAGAGACTACAGGTTCTGAAGCTGACATTGCCAAAGTGATTTTGCTGGGGCTGGGCGTTCCGGAGAATAAAATTATCGTTGAGAATCAAAGCTTAAATACAACTGAGAATGCTAAATTCACCAAAGCATTACTGGAGGAGTATGGCTTTATCCAACCTATCTTGGTTACATCGGCTTTTCATATGGAGAGATCCGTATTGCAGTTTTCCAAGGTCAATGTATCCGTCATTCCATATCCAACTGATTATCAGACCAACAAACAAAATAAGTTTCAACCCCATCAACTATGGCCATCCGCTGGTGCATTACTGGATATTAGTTTGACGTTGAAAGAATATGTGGGAATTTTAGCCGTTAAGTGGTATTAAGAATCAGTACAACAAACCACAGTATCCTCTCAATTGCTGTAGACAGTGTTATAGAGGACTGTTACAATAATGACAGGGATCATGCTTTTTGTGTAAAAAAATATTAAGAAAAGAAGTGAAGAAATGATTGGTGTAAGCAAATTGCTTTGTGATACAAATAACTTCGGGGATACCCTTCGTTATACTAAAGGTGTTAGCGGACAGCGACATGGTGCTGCCGCTGGTATGGGGCCAGTCCTTGCTTGGAATATTACGAGAACTTGTAATTTGAAATGTGTGCATTGCTACTCTGATTCAGATAGCAAAAAATATGATGGGGAGTTAACAACAGCTGAAGCTAAAAAATTTATCGACGACTGTGCTGACTTTAAAGTCCCCGTATTGTTACTGTCGGGGGGGGAACCTTTGATACGTCCCGACGTTTTTTCATTGGTTGAGCATGCCAATCAACATAACATCCGAGCTACTTTTTCCACCAACGGCACCTTGATTGATCAACAAATGGCTAAGGATATCAAAGCCTTAAATGTAGGTTACGTCGGGATAAGTCTTGATGGCTTAGGCGGAGTCAATGACAAGTTTCGTGGTCATGTAGGGGCTTTCGACAAAGCCCTGCAGGGCATCCGCAACTGTATGGACATTGGACAACGGGTCGGCCTGCGTTTTACCATTAACCGCTATAATTTCAATGATCTTGAAGATATCTTCCGACTCATTAAAGAAGAGAAAATTCCACGGGTGTGCTTCTATCATTTGGTATACTCAGGCCGGGCCTCAGAAATGATGCAACATGACGTCAGCCATGATGAATCTCGCGCAGCCATGGATCTAATCATGGGTAAAGCCCAAGAATTAGGTGATCAATGCGAAATCCTAACAGTGGATAATCATGCTGATATTGTGTATCTGTACCTGCAATCCTTGAAAAAAGACCCTGTACGGGCAGAAAAAATATGGGAGCTCATGATGCGTAATGGAGGTAACCGCTCAGGGATTGCTTTTGGCAATGTTGATCCTGTAGGTAATGTTCACTCTGATCAGTTTACACAAAATTATACTTTTGGCAATGTTCGTGATCGAGCCATTGGTGAGATCTGGACAGATGAATCAAATCCGATACTGGCCGGTCTGAAAGACCGTAAGGGACTCCTCAAAGGGCGTTGTGGTATCTGTAAATGGCTGAGTGTTTGCAATGGCAATTTCCGTGCCCGGGCCGAAGCCACCACCGGTGATTTTTGGGAATCAGACCCAGCTTGTTACTTAACAGATAAAGAAATCGGAATCCTATAACTAGAAAAGAAAGACTTGGCTTACCCAAGTCTTTCTTTTCTAGTTAAAATGATCTTTTGGAGAAATTACAAATAGAAGGTAAATTACTTTTGTAAATACTATTTTTGCAAGCATTGTGAATCAGTCCCGAGAGCAGTTAATAGGAAAATTTATAAATGATGTCATTCCAGATGCCATCGGCAATAGAGATTTGTGCGGGGGACAACAAATTATAGAAAAAATAGGTAGAACGGGTGCTGTAGAATTTTTCATATCCATGGTAAAACCAATTTTTGTTGATGGGATGGTGATGGCATGGATAGTCGTCGTAAAAGATGAACGGGAAGTAAATTTTCTAAAAGAAAAACTGAAAATACTGAATATGAAGACCGAAAATTTAGAGAATCTGTTATCTAAAGGCAAAGAAGTAAGTTGGCACCCTCAGCAATGGGTAGGGGAATCCTTCGAGCAAAAATTTATTAGAAAAATGAAGTTTGGTCCGGCTTTTGAAAAATTTATTGGCATGAATGAGACCGTGTTGAATGCCATCGCCTTAGCGGCAAAAGCGGCTAAGGTTCAATCGACAATTTTAATTATTGGGAGAAGTGGAACGGGAAAAGAGGTAATGGCCGAGGGAATTCATTTGGCAAGTCCCAGAGTGAAGGGACCCTTCATAAAAATCAATTGTGCTGCCATTCCTGCCAATTTACTGGAAAGTGAGTTATTTGGCCATGAGAAAGGTGCTTTTACAGGCGCGATAAAGAGAAAATTGGGTAAATTTGAATTAGCCAATGGGGGAACTGTTTTTCTTGATGAGATTGGCGAGATGGATCTTGGCATGCAGACAAAGTTACTCAGGGTTCTTCAAACAAGCAATTTCGAACGGGTGGGTGGGGAAGAGACCATAACAATCAATATTAGAGTCATCGCCGCCACCAATCAGGATTTGGAAGTCATGGTTAAGGAAGGCCATTTTCGGGAGGATCTTTATTATCGGTTGAATGTAATACCACTATTTTTACCAACATTAAAAGAACGCAAGGATGATATCCCTCTCTTGATCGACTATTTTTTGAAAAAGTTTAATCAGGATTTTGGCAAGGCCATTCAGGGCGTTAAGACGTCGGCAATGGATGCATTAATAAAATACGATTGGCCAGGTAATGTTAGAGAATTGAAAAATATTATAGAACGATTTGTTGCTCTTACTGATGGAGAGTATATCGAATTGAGTGATTTGCCCTCATCCATTCATCAGATTGCTGAGAAGAGTTTAGAGAGCAGTCTAGACTTCCATTCGACTTCCATTGTTCAAGGTGAAGTATTTCTGTTAGCAGAATATGAAAAGCAAATCATAACAGCGGCTTTAAATAAATATGGCAGTTATACTGCTGCAGGTAAGGTTCTGGGGATAACCCATAAAACTGTGGCCGCCAAGGCCCAAAAATATGGAATCGATAAAAAGACGGGTAATGGGTAGTGAAGCATCATGCGCAAATAAGAGTCCCTCTAGCAAATTTGTTAGAGGGACTTTCTGTTCAAAATTCTCCGCTGCGGGTAAAAATTCCCCATGAGTCATTGCTGAGGACGTGGTTTTCTATGGTTATAAGTGGATCAATGCACTATAACTCTGAATCTTTAGATAAATTAACGCTTCTTTCGAAGTTGGCATGGAAATTGCAATTCTATAATGGTAACTGGGAATTATAAATCTATTTATGGCAAAGCAGTAGGAGGTGGAACCAGTGCAATAGATCGAGGCGGTATAGAGATAGGGAAAAATCTAAGGTATATATAAGGAGGAATGAAAAGCTATGTCGATGGCATTAGCTGAATTTGTGGGTACGGCGGTTCTCATGACCTTTGGCTGTGAGGTTTGTGCCAATGTCAATTTGAACCGATCGAGAGCCAATGTGAGTGTACTAGGTGGCGGTTGGATTACAATCACAGCAGGATGGGCCTTTGCCGTCATGCTTGGTGCTTTTGTTAGTAATGCTCTCGGCGGTGGGGGAGAATTGAATCCAGCTCTTGTTGTATTCAAAGTCCTAGCTGGTGCCTATACTGTCCCAGTGGCCATTCCCATCATGATTGCTGAACTGGCTGGTGCCATGCTGGGGGCTACTTTGGCTTGGTTGGCTTATCTTCCACACTGGGAAGTTACGGAAGATAAAGGAGCTATTTTGGGGACATTTGCGACAGGGGCAATGATCAAAAATGATATGGCCGCTCTGCTTTGTGAGATTATCGCAACGACCTTATGATTCATTTGCCTTACATCTTTTGGGAGTAAATTAGTAACTGGGGCGGGTATGACGCCTGGTTTTGGTAATTATTTGGCTGCCATGTGTATTTGGGCTTTAGGTTTAAGTCTTGGTGGACCGAGTGGATATGCTTTGAATCCTGTTCGTGACCTAGGGCCTCGTATTATCCATTCCATTGTGCCCATTTCCACTAAAGGTAGCTCAGACTGGGGATATGCCTGGGTGCCAATTGCTGGTCCTTTCATTGCAGCTTTTATTGCCTATGGAATTTGTTTAGGCACGGGACTTTTATAAAAAGACTGTAGATTCTAACCATTTATATGTTTTAATTTTAATTTACGTACTTCCCTCAGTAAAAAGAGACCAGTAATTAATGCTGCTCCCAGATCGGCCAGGGGGGTGGCTATCCACGCTCCCATTAGACCGTATAAGTTGGGCATCATAATAATCAAGGGAATCAGCAGTATCACTTGTCGTGACATACTCAGAAAAATAGCATGTTTGGCTTTGCCCACAGCCTGAAAATACTGAGCGCCGAGTAATTGAAAACCCAGGATGGGTAACATGCCGAGGACAATTTTCATACCTTTGGACCCCATGGTAATCAGGTCAGGATTTTGATTAAACAAACTGATAATGTTAGTATCAAACAGTTGTATAAGAGCAAAACCAGTAATGGACAGGCAAGTCGCCACCAAAATGCCCAGCTTTAACACTTCAATCACACGATCATATTTCTTGGCTCCATAATTAAAACCAATGATGGGTTGTATCCCTTGGCTGATGCCAAGCAGGGGCATTAATAAGAGCATGGACACACGCTGAATGATGCCCATGGAAGCCATGGCCAATTCACCACCGTATTTTAATAAGCTAAAATTAAACAATACCGCTACAATACTGGCGGCAAATTGCATGAGAAAGGGGGATAAACCGTTTTTGATAATCTGCCCCATGATATTCCAATCAGGAACCAGATTGACCATCCGCAATTTTAATAAACTTTTATTATTGGTAAAATAGATGGTCACCCATATGGCAGATACTGCTTGGGCGATGACCGTAGCCCAGGCCGAGCCACTAATACCTATTTTGAGACCAAAAATAAATAAAGGATTCAGCACCACATTGATGCCCGCGGAAATAAACATGGTCAACATGGCTGTCTTAGGATCGCCTTGGGCGCGAATGATGGTATTCATGCCAAAACCGATATGCATAAACACACTACCAAGCAAAATAATACTGGTAAAATCTCGGGCATAGGGCAGTACAGTTGGGAGGGCACCCAAACCTATTAAGATAGGATCTAAAAATGCCAGCATTAGCATACTAAGAGCTGTCATAACGGTAATGGCCAGTAGATAAGCATTACCCAATATTTTCTCTGCATCCTGCAGCCGTTTTTGCCCCAAGCGGATGGAGACTAGGGAACTGGCACCCACACCGATCATGACCCCAAAGGCCATTAATAGGATCATGATGGGAAAAGCAATGGCTACTGCCGCCAGTCCAATTTCCCCCACACCGTTACCGACAAAAATGCTGTCCACCACATTATATAAAGCATTAACAACCATACCCACAATGGCCGGCACCGAAAATTTCCACAGTAGTTTGCTGATTTTTTCTTCGCCAAGTAAATTAGAATTATCCATAAATCCTCCAACCAATCAATTTCATTTATAATGTCGTCGTGACTACGACCAAGTCCGCAGACGCTGGTCGAAGCCTTAGTCGTTCTTACTTGGAATCAAGAAAGTGTTATACTTTCTGATTCCGTGAAAAAGCCATAGATATGACCTGATTATATCTCATCATCATGAGATAGTGTATAAAATATCATAGAATATCTTTTAGGGGATAAAATAATCGATAGGTCATCCTTTTTTTCTAGACAAAGTTAGGTTTAGGAAGTATAATTATTTTAAATGATCATTTAAAAACGGAGGTGAAAATATGCAAAAAGAAATAATGACTGATAAGCCAACCGTTCATAAAATAATCAGTGTCGCCATTCCCTTATTTGCGCACAAAGGCTTTGCCGGGGTATCAGTCAAAGAAATTGCGGAAGCTGCCAACGTGAATATCGCTTTGATTTCCTATCATTTTGGTGGAAAAGAGAAGCTTTATGCCACCATATTGGAAGCTCAGTTTGAGCTACTTGATAAAAGTATTCATTTAGTTCGTTATGAAGAACAGTGCCCCATTGAAAAGATCAGACGCTTTTCTCAAGAATTTGTGAAATTAAATAAATTCAATCCGAATATTCATCGTCTAATTTATGGAGAAATTATTAATGCGTCAACCTGTTATCAAAAGATTGTCAAGCCGGGTGTTATACGTTGTCATGACTTTATCGCCGAGTGTATTCAGGAAGGAATGAAGAGTGGACAAATCCGTCCCGATATTAAACCCGATTGTGCCAATTTAATGCTTGCGAGTGTTTTACATTTCTATTTTTTTACTAACCCACTTGCCGATAGCTTTTTAGTGGGACAAAATGATAAGGCCGCATATTACATGGTTGAAGCTGTTGACATATATTTGAAGGGAATTTTAAGTAATTCCGTATCAACATAAAAAATAACTTTGTGACAAAAATTTTTATAATTTTATTTAAATAAATGTTTAATTTAAATAAATGTTTTGAATATTTAAAATGAGTTTGTGATGATGAAGGGGTGGAGATAAAAGGACACCTGAATTTAAATCAGACTCTAATTGAAGGAGTGGAAAGATGGAGAAGTTAAGTAAAAAGAAATTATATTATGGTTTGGCTGCTGGTACGCTGTTGGTCCTTATCGTTGCAGGTCTTATGATTAAAGGACATTCTAAACCGACGGCAATAGTGGAAGAGGTGCCCTTAGTTCGTACGGCTGTTGTTGGTCTTGCGTCTGCAGGGCAAACGTATACTTATTCTGGTGAAGTGAAGGGCCGTTTTGAGAGTCAGTTATCTTTTCAGGTAGGTGGGAAAATTGTCAAACGGAACGTACAACTGGGTAGTGTTGTCAATGCCGGTGACGTGCTTATGGAAATCGATGCCAAAGACGTTAAACAGACGGTCAATCGTGATGCAGCTCAAGTTGATTCTGCTGAGTCTCAACTGAGATTGGCAGAGAGTAATCTTAACCGCTATCGGACGTTATATGAACACAAAGCCGTCAGTGAGGCGCAACTTGACCAATATCAAAGTGCCTATGATGTGGCTGTGGCAAGTGCTCATCAGGCGTCTGCCCAATATGCCCAAGGGTCTAATCAACTAGGCTATAGTGCTCTATATGCTGATAAGGCCGGTGTTGTCTCAAGCATCACGGCCGAGGCCGGGCAAGTGGTTGGTGCCGGACAATCGGCTCTGACCATCGTGCAAGATGGCCAGTTAGAAACTGAAATCAATGTTCCCGAAAATCGGATATCGGAATTATCCGCGGCAGGGCAGCTCAAAGTTACGTTCTGGGCTTTACCCACGGTGAGTGTGGATGCTGTAATTCGAGAAATTTCCCCAATGGCCGATAAAATATCTCGTACCTATAAAGTACGAGTCAGTTTAATCAATCCGCCTGCCGACGTCAAGCTGGGGATGACTTCAACGGTATCCGTCCCTAATATGGGAAACCTGCAAGTGGCAGCCAATATTCCTCTCGCTGCTATTTATCAAAATGGTGAGACGCCAGGTGTATGGGTGGTCAATAATGAGATTGTAACTTTGCGGGCCATTAAAATTGGTGCCTTTGCCGATGGTAAGGTCCAAGTACTACAAGGATTACAAAATGGCGAGATCATTGTTACGGCAGGCGTACATAAATTAAAAGAAGGACAAAAGGTCCGCAGTTCGGGTGATACCATATGAAAAATTTTAATCTGACGGAATGGTCTCTGAATCATAGGCAATTTATTTATTTCTTTATTGTATTATTTTTTATTATGGGCGTTGTTTCTTATAATAAACTGGGCCGGATGGAAGATCCTGATTTCACCATCAAACAAATGGTTGTCCAAGTATCCTGGCCAGGCGCTACGGCACGGCAGATGGAAGAACAAGTCACGGATAAAATTGAAAAAAAACTACAAGATTTACCGGGGCTTGATTATGTAAAAAGTTATTCTACCCCCGGACAAACGCTTACCTACGTTAATCTAAAAGATACTGTTCTCAAAAAAGATGTGCGGTCAACTTGGCTGGAAGCCCGCAATATGATTAATGATATGAAATATACTCTCCCTCAAGGAGCCATGGCCCCCAATTTTAATGATCGCTTTGATGAAGTGTATGGTGTAGTATATACTCTTACTGGTGATGGTTATACCTATGAAGAAATGCGGGAAAAAGCCGAAAAAATTCGCCGCCTGCTACTGGATATTCCTAGTGTCAAAAAAGTGGCCCTCCTGGGCGTACAAACAGAAAAAATATACATTGAGATCGAAAATAACAAACTATCTCAATTGGGTATTGATCCTAATATTATCATGTCCACCCTACAAGCCCAAAATGCCATGACTTCTTCGGGCATGCTGGAGACAGCTTCCGATAATGTTTATTTACGTGTTACTGGCATGTTTGAAAATGTGGAGGATATTCGGAATGTACCCATTCACGCCAATAGCAGTACGGTGCGGTTAGGGGATATTGCCAAAGTAAGCCGTGCCTATGCGGAACCGACGGATCCAAAAATGTTTTATAATGGCCAACCGGCCATTGGTATTTCCTTGGCCATGGAACCCGGGGGAAATATCTTGACCCTAGGGGAAAATTTAGAGAGTGCCATTGAACAGGTTAAAAAAGACTTGCCAGCGGGTCTAGAGCTGAACCAGACTGTTAACCAACCGAAAGTTGTTGAAACATCCATTGATGAATTTGTAGAATCCTTAGGGGAAGCTGTTCTGATTGTATTGATTGTCAGCTTTCTCAGTTTGGGTATGCGCTCCGGTATCATCGTGGCCCTGTGTATCCCCTTAGTTATTGCCGCCGTGTTTACCTTTATGAATTTTATGGGGATTGATCTTCATAAAATATCTCTTGGTGCCCTCATTATTGCCTTGGGACTCTTGGTAGATGATGCCATCATTACCATTGAAATGATGTCGGTAAAAATGGAACAAGGTTGGTCGCGTTTTGACGCTGCTTGCCATGCGTACACAGCAACAGCTTATCCCCGTTTGACTGGGGCCCTGGTGACTTGCGCAGGTTTTATTCCCATTGGTTTTTCCAAGGGGAGTGCCGCCGAGTATTGTGGGAGTATTTTTACAGTAATAGTCATGGCTTTACTCTTATCCTGGATCACGGCCGGAACAGTTACACCTTTATTAGGGTATCTATTCATTAAAGTAGAACCAGGTGGCGCTCCAGGCGAAGAACATGACGTATACGATACTAAATTTTATCGAGCCTTTAAAGGTCTTCTACTGTGGTGTTTAGCCCATAAAAAACAAGTATTAGTTGGCACCGTAGCCTGCTTTGTGGGTGCGGTATTATCAATGGGTCTAATAAAACAAGAATTTTTCCCCGCATCCACTAGGCCAGAGTTAATTGTTCAAATGAAGTTACCGGAAGGAGCTTCCGTGCTAGCGACAGAAAAAATCGCCCAAGAGTTTGCGAAGCGTATAGAAGGTGATCCTGATATTGCCTACTACACCTATCATGTAGGTGAGGGGGCGCCCCGCTTTGTCTTAAGTTTTGAACCTACCTTTAATAAAGCTAATTTTACTGAATTTATTATTGTTGCCAAAGATGCCAAAGCGCGTGATGCACTAGGGATAAAAGTGAATCAGATGTTAACGGAAGAATTTAGCAGCGTACGGGGGCATACAAAAATCATTGCCAACGGTCCTTCGGCGGACTATCCTATTATGTTACGCGTACGAGGTTTTGATCCTGACAAAGTCAGAGAAATTGCACAAAAGATGGAAGAGGCCATGGAGGCTCATCCAGGTGTCAAAAATGTCAACTTGAACTGGGATGAGAAAAGTAAAGTCATGCATTTTGCCATTGATCAAGATAAGGCTAGAATGCTGGGCGTTGATACCAATTCATTAGCAACTTCCTTGCAAGCCCAATTATCTGGTGCAACGATTGCGGATTTTCGTGTGCAAGATCGCACCATCAGTATGTTATTTAGAGTGGCTCCCACTGATCGTAATGATATTTCCCGCATTAAAGATTTAACGGTTCATATTGGTAACGGGAAGTACATTCCTGTGGATCAAATTGCGACCATTAGTTATGAGGCCGAAAATGGACTCTTATGGCGACGAGGGTTGAAGTCCATGATCGTTGTCCAGGCCGAAGCAAAACCTGGCTTTATGGGTAATGATGTGACCCAACAAGTATATGATAATCTGAAAGAGTTACGTGCTGATTTACCTTTTGGTTATACCATTGAATTAGATGGCGCCATGGAAGATAGTATTAAAGCTGCTAAATTCATGATGGAACCAATACCCCTCATGATCGGCGCTATTATGATTCTGCTCATGATTCAGTTGCAAAATATCCCTAAAATGATACTCACATTATTAACGGCACCATTAGGCATTATTGGTGTAGTGATCGGCCTCTTACTGACGGGCAGTCCGATGGGCTTTGTGGTTCAATTGGGAATTTTGGCTTTGTCAGGGATTATTATGCGTAATTCTGTTATCTTGATCGATCAAATTGAACAATTTTTGGCGAGTGGGGAATCTATGTGGAATGCAATTATTGACGCCACCGTCATTCGTTGTCGTCCTATCTTATTGACGGCAGCAGCGGCTATCTTAGCCATGATTCCTCTATTCTCCAGCGTATTTTGGGGACCCATGGCTGTGGCCATTGCGGCAGGATTATTTATTGCGACCATGTTAACCCTGCTAGTATTACCGACGATGTATGCCGCTTGGTATAAAGTCCACGCGGATACAACAAAAAATGAAAAAAAAGATAGTGCAGTGACGTTGAGTTCGGAGTAAAATATAGAAAAAAGAATCACTCAGGAGGATCTATTATGAAATCGTATCCACAATGTTTTAAAAAAATATTGCTACCCCTTATTGCTATCATGACGTTCAGTCAGTCTGGGATGGCAGCGGCGGTGGAATTGTCTCTGGATGATAGCGTTAATCTGGCTTTAAAAAACAATCAAACGGTGCAAATTGCCGAAGTCAACAAGGAAAAAGCGGCTTGGGCTGTAAAAGAAGCCAAAGCTGGTAAAGGTGTTAAGGTGAATTTCAACCATACCACTACCCGTTCGGATGCACCGCCGACTTGGCTGGATTCATCAGTATATTCTACTGTACCAGCATATAATTATTTCAGTAATCGACTGAGTGCTGATTTGCCTCTGTATACAGGCGGTAAACTAGAAAGCGGTATTGATCAGGCCAAACTGAGTTTACAGGGAGCCGATCTTAATATTGCTGCGACCAAACAGGAAATCAAGCTGAGCGCCACTACGGCCTATTTTAGGGTGTTACAAACTCGTAATTTGTTGGAAATCGCCAAGCAGACAACCGATGACTTTAGCGGTCATCTGGACAATGTCCAAATCATGTATGATACAGGGACCATTGCTTTGCCAGACGTGTTACAGACTAAAGTTCGGTTAGCCAATGCCCAAGACAGCTTGGTCAAAACACAAAATAATTATGATTTAGCGGTGTATAATCTGAATAACATCATGGGTTTACCCCTGCGCAATGAAATCACCTTAAAAGAAAATCTTGCCTACCATAAATATACAATATCCCTTGATGATAGCATCAGTTATGCCTTGGCTCATCGTGCGGAAATCGATCAAGCCCAGGTCAATATCAATATAGCCAAAGATCAAATCAAAATTGAGCAAAGTGATAAGTATCCAACGGTTGTTTTAAATGGCACCAATGCTTGGCATGATACCAACTCCCAGTTTATTGGTACTAAAAACAGCAACTGGACGGTGAGTTTGTCGGCCCAGTTTAATGTGTTTGATTCTGGTAGTACGGATGCTCAAATTAAACAAGCCCGGTCCAGTGTATCCATTGCTGAAAAACAAGCGCGACAAAATAAAGATAATATTTCACTGGAAGTTAGCAGTGCGTATTTAAGCTTGAGAGAAGCGGAAAAGCGCATGACGACCAGTACAGTAGCAGTAGAAGAGGGAAAATTAAACTTTGACATTGCTAAAGAACGTTATAGTGCGGGGCTCGGCACTAATCTAGATGTAGTGGATGCGGAATTAGCATTGGCCCAAACCAAGACCAATTATATCCAAGCGCTGTATGATTATAATACGAGTAAGGCCCAACTGGATAAAGCCATGGGTATTGAATGAGATTAAAAAATCTAGGGAAGAAGGGATTTTGCCGGTCAAAGGTATAAACTCACACAAGACAACAGAGGATCGAACTTTGCTAAAAAGTTCGGTCCTCTGTTTATGATTAGGTCCAGTTACTACAACCCACTTAACATATAAAATAAAGAGCATCATTTTTTAAAGACTGATGCTCTTAAAATATAACAAGTAAGGAATTATTTTTTAGGCTCATTTGTGACTATGAGACATTTGGGATAAGATCAAACAAGTCACCCCTAAAATCAGGATTAACGTCATTCCACTCATCATCATCATCCTACCTCCTATGCAATCATTTCACAGACAGATAAAAATAAATAGATTATGTTATGGAAGGGACTAAAGAATTTCCATACTACCTCGCCGTGAAAATCTTTAATTCCTATCTATATTATAACATGTAAAACAGTAAAAAACAAAATATTCCGATAATTCAGCCTTGATTTTAAATAACTAGCAATCAAGGGGTAGTTTTATTGAACCATTCATAAGGAAATAGTGAGTCCTTAGGACCTAATACGCCTGGTATATTCGCCTCTAGCAGTGCATATAGTATGGTGGTGACTGTATAGAGTGGGTAAGGACGTGATTAGATTGAGGGCGATCACCATTCGCAAGTCAAGTATACACTTCGCCATTACATCATTACTTGTTATCAGTCTCTTTGTTGGCATTATCGGCTATGGATATTGGGATGAACTTGATTTAGCGGCCATTCCCAATCAACGGTCGGATCCTCCTACCGGTACCATTACCATCGTTGTTAAGATCCCGGCCCGGGTTTTGGAATTGTACGAGGATGGAAAAGTATACAAAAAATATTCCATAGCTGTTGGTAAAAGTGATACGCCAACGCCGATTGGCGACTGGCGGGTGATTTGGAAATCTCATCGATCAGGGGATATCTTAGGTACCCGTTTTTTAGGTATTGATGTACCGTGGGGTGGATATGGCATTCATGGTACCAATCGCCCTTGGAGTATTGGTCACTTTATTAGCCAAGGCTGTATTCGCCTGCGTAATAAAGACATTGAGGAACTGTTTGAGTGGGTACCCGTTGGTACGCCAGTGCGTATCGAGGGTGAAGTATTCCCTATTCAGCGGGTGCTCAAGTTCGAGACCTTGGGGGCTGATGTGGTACAATTGCAAAGAAAGTTAAGAAGTTTAGGGTATTTGGAGGGGCGGGCAGATGGCTTTTTTAACAAGGATACGGAAGAAGCCTTAAAACGCTTTCAACATGGCAATGGACTGAAGGCTACGGGCATCGCTGATCGGAAAACCTTGGACTGTTTAGACCTTTGATGAACACCATAATCTCCTTGTGCCGGAATTTTTGCTAGTTAGCAGGGATTACGGCATTTTTAGCATATACAGTATGATAGATAGGAGTACATAAGGAGAGATTTACGTGTCTAAAAAACTACTGGCGGTTATTGTAATCATTGTGGTGCTAGCGGGTCTTGCCATCTATAAGATGCAGAGTAGCAAGATTGAAGGCATTACGGCGACTGGGACCATCGAAATAACGAGAACGGACATAACGCCGAAGGTTAGTGGCTATATGGGAGAACTCTTGATTAAGGAAGGGGATAAGGTGAGCCACGGTCAGGTGGTAGCGCGTATTTCTCGGCCTGATTTGGAGGCGCAAAAACTCAGAGATGACGCGGCCTTAGTCAAAGCCCAGGTCGAATTGCTAGACCTTAAAAAAGGAGCTCGCATTCAGGAACGCAGTGAAGCTGAGGCCAATATTGCCAGCGGCCAGGCCGTGTATGACAAGGCTAAAAAGGATTATGAACGGCAGCAAGACTTATTTCGACATGGCGCAGTTTCAGCCCAACAACTTGACGCTACCCGTTCAGCTTATGAAGTGGCCATCAGCGCCCTAACCGCTTATCAAGCCCGGGCCAGTCTAGTGACCGAGGGCAATCGACCGGATGTGATTGCCGCCCAGCAGATAGAGGTCCAGCGGTCACAGGCCATTGTTCAGTTAGCCAAAACAGCTCTCGACGATACAACCGTTGTCAGCCCTTTAGATGGCTCGGTACTTACCAAAAATTTTGAAGCCGGAGAGTATGTCAATGCGGGGGCGGCCATTGCCACCATTGGTAACTGGCGGGATTGTTGGGTCAAAGTATATATTTCGTCGACCCAATTAGGCCTCATTCAAGTGGGGCAGCAGGTGGCTGTGATGGTAGATTCTTTCCCTAAACAGGAGTTTAGTGGACAAATTAAGGAAATAAGTCAGCAGGCCGAATTTACACCAAGGCAAAGTGTTACCAAGCAAGAACGAGCCAATATGGTGTTTGCTGTTAAAGTGAAAATAGACAATGAGGATGGTATTTTAAAGCCGGGAATGCCCGCTGATGTGGTGATACGTTGATGGAAAAGTGTGCAGTGGAGACGGATAAACTATCCCGTAAATTCGGTAATGCCATGGCGGTCAACGAAATTAGTATGAGTATTAAACAGGGTAGTATTTATGGATTTTTAGGGCCTAATGGTTCGGGGAAATCTACGACCATTCGCATGTTATGTGGTATTTTGGAACCTACATCCGGTAGTGGTCAGGTCTTGGGACTGGATATTGTACGGGAGAGTGAAGCTGTTAAAAGTAAGATTGGTTATATGTCTCAGAAATTCGGTCTTTATGAGGATCTGACAATCTTAGAAAACTTACAGTTTTATGCTGGTCTATATAATTTATCCCGGCCTGAGAAACGTCAGCGCATTGAAGAAATGTTAGAAATGGCAGGGCTGGGGGCTCGTCAAAAACAAATGGCTGGCAGTTTGTCAGGGGGCTGGAAGCAACGGTTGGCCTTGGGCTGCGCCATCATCCATAAGCCGGCCATGGTGTTTTTGGATGAGCCTACGGGTGGGGTAGACCCCTTATCCAGGCGGCTGTTTTGGGATATTATTTATCAGTTGACCAATGCTGGGACCACCTTTATGGTGAGCACACATTTTATGGATGAAGCGGAGCATTGTGACAAGTTAGGGTTTATTTATGAAGGCAAGATGATTGCCACGGGAACGCCTGCCCAGTTAAAGTCAACCATTCCAGGGAAAATGCTCACCATTACCACCGAAACGCCCATGAAATTGTTGGCCCAGGTGCGGGAACAAAAAATGCCCTTTAATGACGCGTATGTCTGTGGTGCCAGTTTGCGGCTTCTCGTGGATGATGGACAAGAAGGCCAGTTTGAACAGTTCTCAGCCGAAGTGATGAGTCCAACTCTGGAGGATGTATTTGTGCATTATTCCAAATTGAATTCTAAGGAGCTGGCAGTATGACAGTGGAACGGTTAAGGGCTGTCCTGGTTAAGGAGTTTATTCAGATGGGGCGGGACCGGGTGACCTTTGCCATGATGGTCATGTTGCCTGTGGTCCAATTATTAGTCTTTGGTTTTGCCATTAATACGGATGTGAAACATCTGCCTACGGTAATTTTTGATCAGTCTTTGCAGCAGGAGGGACGAGATTTTGTGTCGGCCCTGACGGCCAGTGAATATTATGATATTAAATATACGGCCAGTAATTTGGGAGAAGTCAATGAGTACATTGATAGCGGTAAGGCCAAGGTGGGCATTGTCATTCCCCCTGATTTTTCCCAAAACTTAAAGCATGGGCGTACAGGCTCGGTGCAGGTCATTGTTGATGCTTCCGATTCCATGTCGGCCTCCTCCGCCATCAATACGGCGCAAATTGTGGGCCTGAATAAGTCCCAAGAAATTTTACTCCGGCGTAGTCAGGGCGGAGGGGTGAGCAGTCGGGTTGATGTTCCCTATGATGTACGCATCCGCCCTTGGTACAATCCTGATTTCATCACCGCCTATTATATGGTGCCGGGCATTATGGGCGTCGTATTGACCATGACCATGGTGATGATTACGTCCATGGCCATTGTACGGGAACGAGAGCGGGGCACCTTAGAACAGCTTATTGTTACGCCCCTCAAAGTATATGAACTCATGTTGGGCAAGATTATTCCCTATATTTTTGTCGGTTATGTACAGGCTACCTTAGCCATCATTGTTGGCATTTTGGTTTTTGATTTGCCCATGCGGGGCAGTTTGGGATTATTGTATGGGTTAACAACCGTATTTATTATTGCATCCCTCTCCTTAGGAGTGCTAATCTCCAATTTAGCGAAAACTCAAATGCAGGCCATGCAAATGTCGTTTTTTATATTTATGCCCAGTATTTTGCTCTCTGGTTTTATGTTCCCTCGGGATGCTATGCCCCAGTTATTTTATGTTATGGGCTATCTATTGCCCCTGACCTTTTATCTGGAAATCGTGCGGGGCATTATTTTAAAGGGTATTGGTATCAACTATCTCATATCTCAACTTTTTGCCCTAACCGTATTCACCATTGCCGTGCTGACGGCGAGTATTATGAAGTTTCAGAAGAAGTTGTAATCAATTCAATAAAAATATCAAAGATAGGAAAAACATGGGCATAGAGGTATAATGTATAGATGAGAGAAGTTGTAATATTAAAAAAACAGTAAATGTGAGGAGCGATTTTGATGGATGTAAAATCAATGCGGGCTACTGCCAAGGAGAACATGAAGGGCTTTTGCCGGGTCTGTCCCATTTGTAATGGTCGAGCTTGTGCTGGAGAAGTACCTGGTATGGGAGGCACTGGTACGGGTGAATCCTTTACGGAGAATGTACGGGCGTTGGCTAGTATAAAACTGAACATGAGAATCATACATGATGTTTTGCAACCAGATACTGGTGTAGAGATGTTTGGTCAAAAGTTTAAATCTCCCATTATGGGCGCACCTATTACAGGTTCAGGTATTAATGCCGGTGGCACGCTGACGGAGCTAGAAATGGTTACCGCCATTGTGGAAGGTAGCCACTTAGCAGGCAGTATTGGTTGGATTGGCGATCCGGCTAATGCTAGCATGTATGAGGATGGTTTGGCAGCAATTCGAACGGCGGGGCAAGGTGTTGCTATTATCAAACCTCGGATTGATCAACAAGAAATTTTAGCCCTGTTTAAATTAGCTGAGGCAGCTGGCGCTGTGGCCTTAGGGGTGGATCTTGATGGGGCGGGACTCATAACCATGGCTCTCAAAGGACAACCTGTTGGTCCCAAGACCAAGGTCCAATTGAAGGAGTTAATTGAGGCCACTTCCTTGCCGTTTATTGTGAAAGGGATTATGACCGCCGATGATGCTATGAAATGCGTGAAAGCCGGAGCCAAAGCTATCGTCATATCCAATCATGGTGGGCGGGTGCTGGATCATACGCCTGGCGCAGCGGATGTTTTACCGGAAATCGTCAAAACTGTAAAAGGTAAGATTACCATTTTAGTTGACGGTGGCATACGTTCTGGGGCCGATGTGCTCAAACTATTAGCATTAGGGGCCGATGGGGTTTTGATTGGCCGCCCACTCATGGTTGCTGCTTATGGAGGCGGTGCAGAAGGTGTTCAGACCTTAATTGAAAAGTATACAGCCGAACTACGAGCTGCCATGATCTTAACAGGCTGTAAGAGCCTTAAAGACATTAACCCCGACGTTTTGTTTAAGCATAAGTAAGGGGGCAGGTTTGACTTATTTTTTACATATCCTTAAGTTGTAATAGCCTAGTGAAAAAACTACGGTAAGCCCAATAACTGGCGACGAAAGATGATATGGTTACGGCACCTGCCAGCATGAAAGCCACCATAATTTGATATTTGATGGCGGTTTCTGGGGCTACTCCGGCGAGAATAAGGCCTGTCATCATGCCAGGTAGCTGGACAATGCCCAGGGTTTTCATAGAATCAAAAGTCGGTAACATGGCGGTTTTGATACTATCACGAATGAGGTTGATGGCAGCTTCTTTAGGGGCTGCTCCGAGACAAAGTTTAACTTCGACTTCTTCCCGTTTCGTTTGGAAATTACTGAGTAATGTTTTAAATAATAGACTTGTGGCCACCATGGAATTACCAACTACCATGCCACTGATGGGGATAACTTGGCTAGGCTCATAGGTAATGGCACCAAAGGCTAAAAGTCCGCCTAAGGTGATAACCAGGCCGCTGAGGATGGAAGCAACAGAGATGATCAAGGCCTGTTCAATGCCAGCGCCGCGTTTGGCGGCGACTGTTCCTGCATTATAGACCATAATCAGGAGGATAATCGTTGTAAACCAGATGTTATTAAGATTAAACACAAATTTAAGAATAAAGCCGATAATCGTTAACTGGACAACGGCCCGAGCGCTACCGATTAGCATTTCTTTTTCCAGGCCAATTTTTTCTTTATAGGATAATGCGAGAGCAATTAAGACCAAACTAAATGTTAAAGCCAAGGATAGGTTACTCATAAACGTCTCCTTTCTTCCCAAAAAAATCTACGCTGGCACCGAAAAAAGTCATATGACCCGCCTCAAGGTAGAGTATTTTATGGGCTAGGCGTTTAGCTTGCTCTTGATGGTGGGTAATGAATAACAGTGTTAGATGGTGGAGGCCCTGTTCCTGGACAATCAAATTTTCCAGGAGCAGGGTATTTTCTTCGTCAAGGGCGGCTGTTACTTCATCCAGTAATATGATCTCAGGTTTTATTAATAAAGAACGAATAAGCGCGATCCGTTGTTGTTCACCGCCTGATAAGGCAGTATTCTTTTTTTCTAAGATACTTTGGGGTAATTTTACTTTATCCAAGTAGCTACTTATTTCTTCAAAATCAGGTTTTTTTCCTAAAAGCTCATAGGGATAAAGCAGATTTTCTTGAACCTTTGTACCAAAGAGATAAGGCTTTTGCAAGATATAGCCAATATGGCGTCGCAGCTGGGTAGGGCTAGATTGTTGTATATTTTTATTTTTATACAAGATTTTGCCTTGGGTGGGACTGATGAGCAAATTGAGCAAGCGAAATAAGGATGATTTTCCTGAGCCTGAAGGTCCTATAATGCCAATGCTGTCACCGGATTGTACAGCAAAAGAGAGGTCGCTCAGGATGGTTTGTTTGTTTCTTACGAACCCAATGTTTTGGCATTCAAGAATATTCATAGCGCACCTCATAAACAGAGTTTATCTCTATGATAACATGCTATCTTAGGGAGTGAAAAGAGGCAATGTTATTTGCACTTAGGGGAAGGGGCTTTGACTCAAAACAGTCTTTTAAAGAAAAGAAGCACTTCCGTAACTTAACCCCGTTTTGATAGAGGAATAGGAGTGCCCAGTGGTGAACGGTAATGATAAATAGGCTGATCAATAGCAAGGCAACCTGTCGTCGTGGGGTAGGCATTTAGAAGGATTCTACGACAGAATAAAGACAAGATTGGGATGAAACTTAAACGCCCTTGTAGCAGTATTGGTATTATAATGGTGCAATGAGAGGAGTATTATGAAAAAAAGTAACAGGTTATTGTTAGGTATCGTCTTAGGTGTCATACTTTCACCGTTTCTTTTACATTCACTTTCCTGCTCTGCGGCAGATTTGCTTACTCATCATGATTGGCGACATTTTACTGGCGCAAAGGTTACGGATCAGGGCATTGAAATTACGCCCGTAGGGCGCATGATTGTTCGCAAAGTTTCGGTTCCTACGGAAACGGAGGATGCCGAGGTGGCAAAGATGGCGACCATGCCTCCAACCCCCAATCCACCTATCAATTTATGTGGGCCCTCCTTACAGGTGGTGGGTGACTTTAGGATTTCAATGACCCTGTCCATGGCCAACCATCAAGGAGCTTATGTAGACCTGTATGGTACATTGCCAATTATTTATGACGAATGGCGACAAGAAGGTAAGGTACTGCGTGTAGGATTGGAAGATGGCTTACTGGTTGTCTCCATTTGGGATGGCCAATCACCAGATCCCGTAATCCAAAAATTTGTCAGTAATTTTACCGATGCTGGGACAGTGACCGTAGCACGTTTTAATAAAAAAATTCTGTTCCAAGTCAATGGCAAGCCCGTGGGAGAGATTGCTGATCCAGGATTGTTCAGTAATGGAGAAATTATGTTTGGTGCTGATGCTATGGGTGGTGGTTTTACCATCCGTGAGCTTACGGCCGAGGCTACTAATACAGCATCAAAAGTGACCATTGTGGATCGCAAACCTGTACAAGCCTATCCACTCGTATCCAATTCATTAGGGTATCTGGGAGCTCATCGGGATAAACCTTTCTATATTGGCGCGGCTATTGCGGCTATCCCGTTGACTATCGATGAGCAGTATCAATCCTTAGTGGGCAAAGAATTTAGCATGATTACCCCTGAAAACGACATGAAATTTCAGTTTATACATCCTCAACCGGATGTATACGCCTTTAATGAAGCTGATATCCTAGTGGATTTTGCCCAGGTTAATCATCTTCGTGTTCACGGACATGCCCTTGTTTGGCATGAGGCGTTGCCTGTATGGGTGACGAGCATAATACATTCACCATTAGAAGTTGAGCAAATATTAGCCCAGCATATTCAGACCATTGTTGGACGGTATAAGGGAAGAGTTGCCGAGTGGGATGTAGTGAACGAACCCTTGAAAGATAAAGAATATACTATCAATCATGGTTTGCGTTCAGCCAATCCTTGGTTTCAAGGAATGGGCGAGGAGTATATTGACTTTGCCTTTCGCCAAGCTCATGCCGTCGATCCTGCCGCAAAGCTTTTTCTCAATGAATATGGCATCGAAGAACCGGGACCTAAATTTGAGGCGCTGTATGCCCTAGTAAAACGTCTGTTGGCTAAGGGCGTCCCCATACATGGTATTGGCTTTCAAATGCATGAGGATATGGAAGCAGGACGTTATGTCGGTTCCGACCCGGACCTTGTCGCCATTAATATGAAACGTTTGGTTGCGTTAGGATTAGAAGTCAGGGTCTCGGAAATGGATGTTAACATGAATTCCCGGGAAACACCCAACCGTTTAAAGACTCAGTCTCAGGCTTTTGCTGCCATGCTGGCAATGAGTGTCAAGCAAGATGGAGTAACAAGCTTTGGACAATGGGGTGTTACGGATCGTTATTCTTCTCTGGCCCCCATGTTTGACTATTTTAAATGGGGTAATGGGTTGATTTTTAACGCAGATTACCAACCAAAGCCTGCGTATACTGAGTTGCAACAAATATTAGCCAACACATCTGATCACTAACGATAAAGAAAACTTGGCTTCGACCAAGCTTTAGCGGCCCTTACTTGTAACCTTAGAAAGTTTTACACTTTCTGATGACGTAAAAAAATACTGAATTTGGTTAACTGTCCAAGAAGATGATTAGAAGCTCAGTCCCTATTTGAAGGACTGAGCTTCATTTTATTCCCTGTTAGGATTTCTATGAAGGTGGAATTTTAAATTTAAGCTGGTGAATAAAATGGGGATGGGGACTCAATAAGTGATTAAGTTCATCAATGTTGATTTCTTCCATTGAGTTTATGGTCATATCTCCTAAATAAGTGTTGAGAGCACCACAAAAAATCAAATCTGTATTTTGGATACTTACGTCCGTTACCTTGCTTCCTGAAAATTTTTCGCTCATCCAATTCACTACTGCGGGAATTCGAATGCCTTTATCCAATTCTAATGTCACCATCATGACTTGTTTCATAATAAAATCCTCCTTAACGCCCCTGCTTTATTTTCTTGTTACCTGGATAATAACATGGTTTCCCATCAAGAAGGCGTCAAGAAATCAGGGATTTATGTCAAAAAGAAGTAAAGATTATAATATTAAAGGGGTCAGGTTTGACTTATTTTTTCAATAAGTCAAACCTGACCCCTCTTTACTTCTTTTTGACACAAACGGGTGATTTCCTGACGCCATCTTTACGATAAAGCATGTTACTATCAAGGTGAAAATAGTTATGGAGGGGATGAATGTTATGACCGAGGCTTTACCTCTTTTTACATTTTGTTTAGGACTCTGTTTTGGTTTATTATTGTGGCCAAAACTTATAGGCTTTAAATAAGATTGTTGCATCTTTTACGTTTTATTTACATGATAACGGATTTTCCTTACTGCATCTTTACTTAGAACAGGGGTATTATATGAGCATGATAATGAATTTCGCATGAGAAGAGGGGATGTACATGACTGACTTATGGTTAGCAGGAGGGATTACGGTCCTTCTATTTGTTTATTTAATTTACGCATTAATGAAACCGGAGGAATTTTAAATGATGAATGATTTGATAATGTACGCCTTATACCTTGTACTGCTCTTGCTAATGGCTTGGCCTTTGGGAAAATACATGGCCAAAGTCTTCACACAAGAACGGACCCTGTTCGACGTTGTGCTAAATCCGATAGAAAAAATAATCTATCGCATCGCTGGCGTTAAAGAAACAGAAGAAATGAATTGGAAGCAGTATGTTGTAGCACTGTTAATCTTTAATTTCTTCGGGATGATGATGGTCTATCTCATTCAAGTTTGGCAGGACGTTTTGCCCTTTAACCCGGAGCAGTTAGCGGGGGTTGATCCATGGCATTTGGCTTTAAATACGGCCATCAGCTTTATGACCAATACTAATTGGCAGTCTTATACCCCAGAGAGCACAATGAGTTATTTTACACAGATGACGGTCTTAACCGTACAAAATTTTCTCTCAGCTGCTACTGGACTTACGGTGGCCATCGCTTTCATTAGGGGCCTTACCCGTAAGAACGCCACAACCATCGGCAACTTTTGGGTTGATATGGTGCGTAGCGTTGTATGGGTATTGCTACCACTAGCCATCGTATTCTCTATCGTTCTCGTACAGCAAGGTGTGCTACAAAACTTGTCACCCTATGCCACAGTACAAACCTTGGATGGTGGCGCCGAACAAAAATTGGCTATGGGGCCTGTAGCCTCTCAGGAAGCCATTAAAATGGTGGGAACAAATGGTGGTGGTTTCTTTAATGCCAATTCGGCCCATCCCTTTGAAAATCCTACACCAGTCAGTAATTTTCTAGAAATGCTCAGTATGTTTTTGATTCCAGCCGGGCTAGTATTTACCTTTGGTCACATGGCGAAAGATAAGCGTCAAGGGTATGCCATTATTGGTGCTATGACCATATTGTTTATGATTATGCTGGGTACCATGTATATGAGTGAATCCTACGGAAACCCTATTTTGAGCTCCATAGGAGTTGATAGTCCCACATCCATGGAAGGAAAAGAAGTCCGTTTTGGAATCGCAGGGTCGGCCCTGTTTTCCACCATCACGACAGCAACTTCCACCGGTGCAGTCAATGCCATGCACGATAGCTATACTCCCCTTGGTGGTCTCGTGGCGATGCTGCAAATCAAGTTGGGTGAAATTATCTTCGGTGGTGTGGGTTCAGGTTTTTACAGTATGATGATGTTTGTCATTATTACCGTCTTCATCGTTGGTTTGATGGTGGGTAGAACCCCGGAATATCTGGGTAAAAAAATTGAAGCCTGGGAAACAAAAATGGCGACAATTGCCATATTAATTCCTTCAGTTCTCATTCTCATTGGTTCGGGTATTGCCTCCGTCATTGACCAAGGAACAGCCGTCTTAAACAACGCTGGACCTCACGGCTTGAGTGAAATTCTTTATGCTTTTGCTTCTGCCGCAGGTAATAACGGTAGCGCTTTTGCGGGGCTAAGTGCCAATACTCCCTTCTATAATTTAATGTTGGCCTTTAATATGTATGTCGGTCGTTTCAGTGTGATCATTCCCGCTCTGGCCATTGCAGGCAGTATGGCGACAAAGAAAATATCACCCCCTGGACCGGGAACCTTTCCTACGACGGGCTGGTTATTTGTGGCCCTGCTCGTGAGTGTCGTGTTAATCGTCGGTGCCTTAACATTTTTACCTGTATTATCATTAGGGCCGATTATTGAACAGTTATTAATGTTACAAGGTACAACATTCTAAAAGGAGAGTGAAAATGATGAGTACTCGTGAGAGTTTTAATAAGGAAATCTTGGGCGTGGCCATCCGTGATGCTTTTCGGAAACTGCATCCAAAAAACCAATTTAAAAATCCAGTTATGTTTATCGTGTATATTGGTTCCATTTTAACCACCGGTTTAATGATTCGCGATATTGTGGGGGGGGATACAGCCCATCTTGGCTTTTCCCTACAAATTTCATTGTGGTTATGGTTTACGGTTTTGTTTGCCAATTTTGCTGAGGCCGTGGCTGAAGGGCGGGGCAAGGCTCAGGCCCAAGCTCTGCGTAATGCGCGAACCCAAACAAAAGCTAATAAAGTAGTGGATGATACAACATCCCAAGTCGATGCTGCTGATCTACGTAAAGGCGATGTAGTTCTGGTCAAAGCTGGTGAATTTATTCCTGGTGATGGTGAAATTGTTGAAGGAATGGCGTCAGTGGATGAAAGCGCTATCACAGGAGAATCAGCCCCTGTTATCCGTGAGTCAGGTGGCGATAAATCATCAGTTACGGGTGGTACACGCGTGTTGTCGGATTGGATTAAGATCCGCATCACTGCCAACCCCGGGGAAACATTTCTCGATCGGATGATTGCTCTGGTTGAAGGGGCAAAAAGGCAAAAAACTCCTAATGAAATAGCTCTCACCATTTTATTGGTAGGCTTAACCCTTATTTTTCTCGTGGCGGTAGCGACCATTGAGCCCTTTGCCGTTTATTCTGGCTCCTTAATACCCGTGCTAATTTTGGTTTCACTTCTGGTTTGTCTTATTCCCACGACCATTGGCGGTTTACTCAGTTCCATTGGGATTGCTGGCATGGATAGGTTGTTAAAAAGAAACGTACTGGCCATGTCGGGGCGTGCCGTCGAGGCTGCCGGTGATGTGAATGTTTTGCTCCTGGATAAGACCGGGACCATTACCCTGGGAAATCGGATGGCGACGGAATTTATTCCAGCGCCTGGCGTCACTGAAACTCAGCTGGCTGACGGTGCTCAATTATCATCCTTGGCCGATGAGACTCCAGAGGGGCGCAGTATTGTGATCTTGGCAAAAGAAAAATATAATTTACGGGAACGTGATTTAGAGGCCCTTGATGCCGAGTTTATTCCCTTTACCGCTCAAACGCGCATGAGTGGTGTGAATATAAAAGGGGAACGCATTCGCAAAGGATCAATGGAAGCCATTCAAAAATATGTTGGTGAGCTGGGGGGCAACTTCCCCGAGACCGTAAAAAACGACTGCGAGAAAATTGCCAAAGCCGGTGGTACTCCTTTGAGCGTCGTCCAAGGTACTCGTGTATTGGGGACAATCTATCTAAAAGACATTGTGAAAGGCGGAATTAAAGAACGTTTTAAAGATTTGCGGAAAATGGGGATTAAAACGGTCATGATTACAGGGGATAATCCTCTTACCGCAGCTGCCATTGCCGCTGAAGCTGGTGTGGATGATTTTCTCGCCGAGGCTACGCCTGAAGCCAAATTGGCCTTAATTCGTGAATACCAGGACAAAGGTATGCTGGTCGCCATGACCGGTGATGGCACCAATGATGCCCCGGCATTGGCCCAGGCTGATGTAGGCGTCGCCATGAACAGTGGGACCCAAGCCGCCAAAGAAGCGGGTAACATGGTTGATCTTGATAGCAATCCCACAAAACTGATTGAAATCGTAGAAATCGGTAAGCAACTGCTCATGACCCGGGGCGCCTTGACGACGTTCAGTATTGCCAATGACGTGGCTAAATACTTTGCCATCATTCCCGCCATGTTTGCCGCAACTTACCCTGCCATGAATGTGTTTAATGTCATGCATCTGGCGACATCGGAGAGTGCGATTTTAAGTGCTGTTATCTTTAATGCCCTTATTATTGTAGCGCTAATTCCCTTAGCCTTACGTGGTGTAAAATATGAGGCCTTAGGAGCCAGTGTAATCCTCAGAAAAAATATACTGATTTATGGCATTGGAGGGCTCATTGTACCCTTTATTGGCATTAAAATCATCGATATGATTCTTGTGGTCTTAGGTTTGGTATAAACTAATGTAGTGAAAGGTAGTGTATCGAATATGTTGCGACAAATAATCAATGCTTTTGCCCTGTTGATGGTTTTTACTATCCTGACTGGTCTTGTATATCCCTTAGCAATGACAGGTCTGGCCCAAGCCCTCTTTCCCTTTGAGGCCAACGGATCCATCCTTATCCAAGATGGTAAGTCTATAGGATCAGCACTCATCGGGCAAAACTTTACAAGTGCTAATTATTTTCACGGTCGTCCTTCAGCGGCCGGTACCGATGGTTATGATGCCACCAGTTCTGGTGGCTCTAACCTGGGACCGACGAGTAAAAAACTAGTTGAGACAGTCACAGACAATATTGCTAAAGTTCGTGATGAAAATCAGCTGGATGAGCAAAAACTGGTGCCATCGGATCTAGTGTTGGCTTCAGGTAGTGGATTGGATCCTGATATTTCGCCTGCTGGGGCTTATGTACAGATCGAACGGGTAGCAAAAGAACGAGGGTTATCTATTAGTCAAGTTCGTGACCTTGTAGAAGAGCGTATAAAAGGTCGTCAACTGGGTATCCTCGGTGAACCAAGAATCAATGTGCTTGAACTCAACTTAGCCATTGATACCCTTAAACAGTAAGAAAAATTTCAACTCCTTTATCGAAGGAAGTTGCAGAGTTATGTGGAAATAACTAAGTGAGTAGGAAAGTAAACAAAAACACAGATTAGCATAATGGAGGCTCTAACATGGCTGATGACAGCAAGGAGAAAAAACGCCCAGATCCTGATGTGCTACTGGCGAAATTAAATAAAGAAGCGCGGGGGAAGTTAACCGTATTTTTAGGTGCGGCAGCGGGCGTTGGTAAAACCTATACCATGCTGGAGTCAGCCCATGAAATGCTGGCTGCTGGTATGGATATTGTTATTGGCTGGGTAGAAACCCATAACCGCCTAGAAACCGAAAGAATGGTATACGGTCTGCCCCGGCTGCCAGCCAAGGACATTGAGTACCGAGGTAAAATTCTTCATGAAATGGATATCGATGCTATTTTAGCACTAAGGCCACAAGTTGTGTTAGTGGATGAGCTGGCCCATACCAATGTGCCCGGTTCCCGTCATGTTCGCAGGTTTCAGGATGTAGAAGACATATTAAATGCTGGTATTGATGTCTATACGACCATCAATATCCAGCATATTGAGAGCTTAAATGATATTGTGGCCCAGATTACGGGTGTGACTGTGCGCGAGACAGTACCTGATAGTATTGTAGAACAGGCTGACCAAGTACAGCTGATCGATATTCCTCCTAATGAACTGATCAAGCGGTTGAAGGAAGGGAAAGTATATATACCGTGCCAGGCGGAACTAGCGCTGGATAAATTTTTTCGGCCAGGGAATATTAATGCCTTGCGCGAATTGTCTCTGCGCTTTACGGCTAACCGTGTGGATAAAGAATTACATGAATATATGCAGGCTCATGATATTGAAGGACCCTGGCCGGTTGGTGAGCGGGTCATGGTGTGCGTGAGTGCCAGCCCTTTTTCAGCTCAACTCATCCGTGCAGCCTGTCGATTAGCACGTGGACTCCAGGCTGAGCTATTGGCAGTGCATATTGAGATACCACGGAAATTAGCCCTTAGTGATAAAGAGCGGGATCGGATTTTTCGCAATATGAGGTTAGCGGAAGAATTAGGTGCTAAAACCTTGAGTGTGGCTAGTAACGACTTAACCGAGGAAATTTTGTCAGTAGCCCGAGAGTATAATATCACTCATTTGGTCGTTGGTAAACCACTACGAGGGCGTGTACGTGAATGGCTGAGTGGCGATGCGGTAGTCGATAAACTCATTCGCTACAGCGGCGGCATCAATATCCATGTCATTCAAGGCAAGACAGAAGTCAAAGATGAACCAAAAGTTAAAACCTCCGTAGCGACGGCGTCCATAGCGTGGCGACATTATGCCTTAGGGCTACTGATGATTGTTTCCGTTACGGCTGGTAGTTGGTGTTGGCGTGATTATGTTGAACCAGTACATGTTATCATGCTGTATTTGTTACCTGTACTGCTATCAGCAGTATGGTGGGGCCAAGGACCATCCTATGTAACAGCATTATGTAGTGTTTTGCTTTTTGATTTTTTCTTTACACTGCCCATCTTTAGTTTAAGCATTGCTGATCATCGCTATATGTGGAGCTTACCCCTCTTTCTCTTGGTGGCTTTTATTATTGGTCGGCAGACGGAAAAATTGCGGTTGGAAGCTACACTAGCCAGGCAACGGGAAAAATCGACGCGAGCCCTTTATGATTTTAGTCGTGAGATTGCAGCCGTGATTGATGTTAATGTGATTGTACGGAATTTGGCTGATCAATCTTGGCAAACATTAGAGCACCCGGTAGCCGTTTTCTTACCCCAAAAAGATAATAAGTTAGTTCTGGCTGGGGAAGCGGGGGCAAGGCAGACAGGCATTGATACTAGTGAATTGGCAGTAGCCATTTGGGCCTATGAACATGGTGAGATTGCTGGGCGTTGCACGGATACACTACCAGGAGCTCAGTATATGTATTTGCCGTTGACGACAAGTGGCAATACAGTGGGCGTTCTTGGCATTCATATTCAGGAAAAAATGCTGACTCCTGTCCAAAGACGATTAATTGAAGCGTGGGTTGGATTGGCAGCCATTGCTGTGGAGCGGGTTAATCTCGCCCAGCAGGCAGGGCAGGCATCCTTATTGGTAGCGTCTGATAAGCTGCGTACGGCCCTGTTTAATTCTATTTCCCATGAACTTAGAACACCCTTGGCATCGATTATTGGCGCCATTTCTAGTTTGGTCGATGATACTGAGGGGGTATATTCAGGTGCAGATCGCAAAGAACTGTTGGAAACAGTACAAGAAGGGGCGGCTCGCATGGACCGTCTGGTCGCCAATCTTCTGGATACAGCTCGTCTAGAAAGTGGTATGATACAATTAAAGAAAGACTGGTGTGATATAGAAGATGTGGTTGGCATTGCCCTGCGACGCGTGGCTGAGTGTATCGAGGGCAGACCCTTAGTGATTCATGTTCCTGAAGATTTGCCCTTGGTACAGGCTGATTGTGTCTTATTAGAACAGGTTTTGATCAATTTACTGGATAATGCCTGTAAGTATTCAACCAATGGCAGTGAGATTACCATAACCGCCAGTCAAGATGAAACTGTGGTAAAGATCGCAGTGGCTGATCGAGGGACTGGTATTCCCCCTGAATATCTAGCCCAGGTCTTCGATAAATTCTACCGGGTGGAACAACCAAAAAGCGTTAGCGGTACAGGGCTAGGACTCTCCATTTGTAAAGGCATTATTGAATCTCATGGCGGCTCTATTCACGCTGAAAATCGGCCAGGTGGTGGTACAATCATGACCTTTGCCATCCCCTTCGGCGAACAACCAGACATTCATATGTTATAATGAAGCAGCGCACCAAATCTTTGCAAAAGATTTGTGTAAGTCGCGACCTTAGCACGATAGTGCTAACATCAATCGTCGCCCAAATCTTTGCCAAAAGATTTGTGTAAGTTGCGACCTTAGCACGATAGTGCTAACCTTAATCAGTATTTTGGGTGGTGTGAATGATGGATAGTGGGGCACGAATTTTAGTGATTGATGATGAACCTCAAATCAGGCGTTTGCTCAAGGTATCCTTAGCTGCCCACGGTTATGAAGTGGATGAATGTAAAAATGGGCAGGAGGGGATTAATCGGGCGGCCGTTTTTAAACCTGATTTGATCCTACTAGATTTGGGACTGCCTGATATTGATGGCAAAGCCGTGGTCGTGGCCATTCGTGAATGGTCAAAGGTACCCATCTTGATTTTAACGGCTCGTGATCAGGAGGGCGAAAAAATTGAAGCCCTAGATGCTGGGGCCGATGATTATATCACAAAACCTTTCAGTATGGGTGAATTATTGGCTCGCCTCCGCGTGGCTCTGCGCCATGCCATAACGTCCGAAAATGCTCCCATCATAACCTGTGGCGATTTAGTTGTTGATTTAGTAGGGCGCCATGTTATGCGCGGCGACAAGGAAATTAAGCTGACGCCGACAGAATATGAAATACTAAAGGTTTTGGCTCAAAATATCGGTAAGGTATTGACCCATAAATATTTATTGAAAACAGTGTGGGGCACTGCCTATAATGAAGATACACATTATATTAGAGTCTATATCGGACAACTACGCCGCAAAGTTGAAGTCAATCCGGCTCAACCTCAGTATATTATCACTGAATCAGGTGTAGGATATCGTTTAATGACAGGAAAATAAAAGACTTCCGTTTTATATGGGAGTCTTTTCTACTTTTATTAAATTTTTATTGCACTTTTGTCCGTGTATGATACAATCATATCGTTACTTTTTTATGGAATGGACACGATAGTAGAGAGGTTTTTATGTAGAACAAAATAACAATGAGGATGGGAGAGGGATATGAACAGTTATTTTAAATTATCACAAGTGGCTGTTGAAAAATTGGCTGAGGAATATGACACACCCTTATTAGTGTTGTCAATGGAACAAGTGGAACGCAACTATGCTTTTCTGACTGAACAATTGCCAGGGGTTAAATTGTATTATGCAGTAAAAGCCAATCCCCATGAGGGAATTATCCGGAAGTTGGCTGAACTAGGCTCGTATTTTGATGTAGCTTCAGACGGAGAGATGCGATTTTTGACTGAAGTAGGCATAGCACCCGAACGAATGGTGTATGCTAATCCTGTTAAAACGCCCAGCGGGCTTAAGGTAGCCAAGGAAACCGGTGTATATAAATTTACCTTTGATAGTGAAAGTGAAATTGGTAAAATGGCCAAGGCCATACCAGGGGGTAGTGTACTCCTCCGGGTTAGAGTAGAAAATCCCAAAGCATTAGTTGATTTAAATAAAAAATTTGGTGCTCATCCTGATGATGTTCCCCATTTACTGAATTTGGCTAGGCGGCAAGGTCTTGATGTGGCGGGGCTATGTTTCCATGTGGGGAGCCAATCCTCTAGCGCAGATGCTTATCTTGAGGCCATAAGAATTTGTCGACGCTTATTCGATGACGCCCGGGACGCTGGTTTTGCCATGCATATTCTTGATATCGGTGGCGGATTTCCTGTTCCTAGCATTACGGAAACCATCGATATCACAGGTATGCTTCAGGATATTCGTGAAGCATTGGCGGAGAATTTTCCAGATACTGAAATCTGGGCCGAACCAGGCCGCTTTATGTGTGGTACAGTAGCCAATTTGATTACCAGCGTCATCGGGACGCAACAACGCAATGGTAATCAGTGGTATTTTTTAGATGAGGGATTATATGGGACTTTTTCCGCGGTCATTTTTGATCATTGGGATTTTGAATTGGAGACTTTTAAAAGTGGTGAGGAAATACCAACCACTTTTGCTGGACCCAGTTGTGATTCCCTGGACATTATGTTCACCGACAAACTGGTAGTACCTCTTGAACTGGGTGATTTAATTTTAGTGCCCAACTGCGGGGCCTATACCTCGGCATCGGCCACCGTGTTTAATGGTTTTGCCAAAGCACCCATTGTGGTATGGGAAGAAGTACGAGATGCTTTAGTGATAAAAGAATAGGAAAAATAGAAAGAAAAGACAGAGGCTACAAAAAGTCCTCTGTCTTTTCTAACGCTTTGGCCTATTGCACCAATTTCATGGTTCCTACGCCATACCATTGCTGACCAGCCACTACATTTCCTGTCCCCGTGGGTAAAGCCACCCGTACAAAACGGCCTGTCGCAACATAACTTAGGTAATAGTTTGAACCATTGACGGTGGTTAAATTCCCTTTAACGATACCGTCAAACCAGAACCCTACAAATCCGACTATTTTCATATTTGTTGTAGAATAGTCCCACAGACTGGTGCTGGTTGACAGAGTTGCAACAATAGGCACGAGCATGAGGCGTGCATCCCCTGCTTTAGCTTGCAGGATATCTGTGTTTCCACCTGCCGTCAGCCTGCTGGCAAAAGCGTTGACCGCCGTCTCGCTAGCGGTGGCCGGACCAATATGATAGAGCGTCGTGTCAAGAGTTGTCTCTTTAGGGTTGCCACTGGCGAGTAGCGTTGTATATTCACTATTGCTCGTTGGATTTTTAAAAACGCCATTGACATAGGTAAAATCTTGGGTGCCTGTGGGCGTTTTTTTCATATAGTATGGCTGACTGTAGGAATCCCCTTGGGGGCCTCCTTGCCAGACAATGTTGGTTGGTGCCTTGATGACGAAGGGCGGCGCTCCAGGCGGTATACTGCTGGCGGGAGTCAACTGGGCAGTCGCTGATGTCGTGACCGTACTAGAATTCATACCAAATAGAGGGGCGAAGAAGAGAGTTACCTTGCGGCTCGTATTGACTCTGACGGAATTCATGGCTGAAGTGTAGGTCACAGTTGCTATTGCCGTATCCGACGTGTTTCCAGGAGATTGATGAGCATAACTCTCGCCATCAATTTTGGCATTGGTTGGGCTCGGGCTGCTACCATTTAGATCAAAACACCCAGCAAGTGCCCCTTGATCAGCGGCCGTCTGCAGTTGAGTCCTCGCAAGGTATAGAGTTCCCCCATCAACGACCAACATGGCCATTCCGAACAGAGCGGGAACCATGACAGCTACGAGAGCCAAGGCTTGCCCCTTCTGTTTCTTCAAAAGATCTAGCAGCATGTTACTTTACCTCTCGATCACGCCAAGGTTTGTGGCATTGTTTTTTTTAATATATTTCGTATTTTAGGAGGTTTTTCCTTGCGACTAATGACTCATTTTTGCAGGGACTCATTTGTGAACGATAGAGGACTTTAAGACTATGCAGTGATCAGTGTATAGAGCATTCTGTCTTTTTAGGATGAAAGACCTATAAGATTTTGGTAAAATTGAGACCATATGTTCATGGATATTTCTTGTTAAGGAATTATAATTAAGATAAGGATTAGAATGCCAACATGGCGATGTTCGGGGTATAGCGTGGTTCTGAAATCGGATCAATCGTCAGGTTATATATTAATTAAGTAAGTCCGTAGTAGTTAGGAGGGGCATCATGGCTAAAGTATCGAATAAAAAACTGTTGGTGGTTGCCTTGGTATTAAGCCTGCTGACAGCCACACTCGTCTATCAGTATTTAAATGGGGTATCCGAGACCACTGTACAACAAGGAGTATCAGTGATTGTGGCGAAGGTGGATATTGCGCCTAAAACTAAAATTACGGCTGAGATGGTAAGTGAAGTCAAAGTGCCAGCAGAATACCTACAGCCTGGTGCTGTGACCTCATTGGATAAAGTAGTTGGCAGCCTAGTCCGCGAACAAATTGTAAGTGGTGAGCAAGTCAATGAACGGCGATTGATTCGGGAAGGCAAGGCTGTGGGTTTTACGGGCATCATCCCCCGTGATAAACGGGCAGTGACCGTAGCGGTCACTGACGTGACAGGGGTTGCTGGCTTCGTGAAAGCAGGTGATTATATTGATGTCATAGTGACCTTTGATGCGACGATGGCTGGTGATAATGTGAGTCATGTGTTAATGCAAAATATATTAGTGCTCGCAACGAATCATGATTCAGAGATCGGCGTCCCTGATACATCGGCGAAAGATAGTACCAAAGAACTCAGCAAGACTGGGACAGTGACCATGGCCGTTACTCCTGATGAGGCTGCTAAATTAACCTTAGCTGAGGAAAAAGGAAAAATCCGTTTGGCCCTTAGACCCTATTTACCGTTAAATGGAATAGTAATTACCGAAGTGACTACTCCTAAAGATCTGGTAGGAGATCATGTTTCTCTGGTGAAAAATGAACAGGTACAACCTTCTCAACCGGAACCCTATCGTCAACCCATATATGCTGAACGGCAAGAAAGTCCTGCTGCTCGAACCCAACCCATTCCAGAGAATCGGGGCATTCAGGTTATTCGGGGTACTAAGACTGAAAGTATACCCATAAATTAGTAGGTACAGTGGCTATTTTCCCCAATAACCATGAAAGAAGGCAAAAGCAATGGTAAGTAAAAGTGGTATCTATCGAGCTATATTGTTGGTGCTCTTCAGTTTTTTTATGATTTCAACCGTGGCGGCAGGCGGAAAAGTAACAGTCGCTGTCAATCAGTCTGAGGTCATGACTTTTTATAGTGTGGATAAGGTGGCGATTGCTAGTCCCGATATTGCTGATGTAATCGCCGTATCCCATACTGAAGTATTACTCGTAGGTAAGTCGCCTGGCACCACTACCCTGCATATTTGGTCAGCAGGGACACGGGAGACCTTTCAAGTCGAAGTGGTGGCTGATGATGTGCCGATTGCTAATGAAATTAAAAAAATTATCGGTTTTGATGATCTAAAGGTCAGCAAGGTCGGTAAAACAATTATTTTGGAAGGAAAAGTGAACAGCCAGTATCAAAAAGCACGGGCGGAAAAAGTCGCTGAGGCTTATGGGGAAAAGGTCGTTAATCTTTTAGAAATGACCAAACCTTTACAGGTGAAAATTGAGGCGAAAATTATAGAAATCAGCAAAGCTAAGTCTACTGAATTAGGGATAAAATGGGGAAATGATCCTTCAAAAGCAGGTGTGTTTCAATTCGGACAAAGCCCTAATCCAAACTGGACAACTACCAGTCACTACATCACTCCAAAGGGGGATGATGCTTCTATTTCCAGTACTACGTGGAACCAAGCAATAGCTCTATCTGGAGGAGCGAGATGGGGCCAACAATGGGGAAGCCTCGGCGGTTTCTTTGATATTAATGCGCAACTAAATGCTCTAATAAATCAGGGCGCAGCGAAGATACTGTCCCAACCTTATATGGTTACGGTTAGTGGCGAAAGTGGAAGCATCTTGGTCGGCGGTCAGATTCCAATACCAACAAGCAATTCCAACGGTTCCATATCGGTAGAATGGAAGGAATACGGTATTAAACTAGATGTTACGCCAGAGGTGAATAGTGAAGGTTTGATTAACGGGAAAATTAAGGCTGAGGTAAGTTCCCTCGATTGGAGCAGTGACCATCAAATTACCCTCGGAGCCAATCTGAAGATTCCTCCGATCACCACACGCAGAGCCGAAACGGCCATCGCTCTGTCATCAGGTCAGACTATGGCTATAGGCGGATTATATTCCAAAGTGGATACCAAAAACATTACCAAACTGCCTCTGCTTGGTGATTTGCCCATATTAGGAGCCTTGTTTACGAGTAAATCATTTGGAAAAGATGAGACCGAATTGATTATACTTATTACACCAACGATTCTGGAACCGGCAGAGTATTTACCTCATCCTATCACACCAGAAATGAAAGAGTTTATCAAAGAAGACCCAGTAGGAGGCGCAAAACATGGGGGAAAAAATAAAGATTCTCATCGTTGATGATATAGCGGATATTAGGGAAAATATTTGTAAATTGTTAGAATTTTATCCTGAGATAGCCATTGTTGGACAGGCTGGCACCGCCCTCGAAGCCATCGAAAAATCAAAAATATCTCAGCCTGATGTTGTTCTCATGGATATTAATATGCCGGGTATGGATGGCATTGCTGCTACGGAGATTATTACGGCCAATGTGCCTGACGTAAATATTATTATGATGAGTGTGCAAGGGGAACAGGAATATTTACGCCGGTCCATGATCGCTGGGGCGAAAAATTATTTGATAAAACCTTTTACCAGTGATGAGTTGTTACAGGCTGTACAACAAGTCTATAACAATGAACAAAAACGGAAAAATGTTCTTAAAAGTGGTACGAAAGACATGGAAAAAGGTAAAATTATTACCGTGTTTAGTACGAAGGGGGGCGTGGGAAAAACTACCATTTCCACTAATTTAGCGGTGGCTTTAGCTGAAAAATTTGGAGCGCGCGTGGGAATTATTGATGGAGATTTACAGTTCGGTGACGTAGCGTTATTCTTAAATATTATGCCCAAGGCGACGATTGCTGATTTAGTGCGGGATATCGATAACCTGGATAACAGCTTGTTAGAAAGTTATTTGACGAACTATAGTGAAAAAGTCAAAGTGTTATCAGCACCACTTCGACCTGAACAGGCTGATTCCATTACTGCCAAACATTTGACAACAATCTTAAAAACCATGGTTAATATGTTTGATTATGTCATCGTAGATACGGCACCCGTATTTAATGAGGCCATGTTGAGCGTCCTTGATGCTGCTGATTGTATATTAGTGATTTCATCCCTAGATTTGCCGGCCATAAAAAATGTAAAGTTATGTTTGGAGATCATGGAATCCCTCAATTATTCAGCGGATAAGATAAAATTAGTGCTGAATCGAGCCAACTCTGAAGGTGGTATACAGACCAGTGAGGTCGAAGAGAGTTTGCATAATGATTTTATTGCCACCTTACCCAGTGATGGTAAAACAGTTTTGGGAGCTGTCAACAGAGGTATCCCTTTTGTGATTAGTCATCCTGAAACCGTAGTAGCCCAAAGTGTATTCAATTTGGCCATGGTGGTTGCCAATGTGGAATTAGATGTTCCAGTAGCACCAGAAAGCATGGTTAGCAGGATTAGACGGATCTTTCGCTAGGAGGGGACGGCAGATGACATTTTTAATTGCCCTATTAGCATTTATGACTGTGTTGGTCATCATGACCCTGTGTTATAACTATCTGACAGCTCATGAAGATAAGATCAGTAGCCGGCTTGAGCAGTATGTAAAAGAACGTCCCCTTGCCGAGCAGGTATCCCTAACTAAACCACGTACCTATACTAGTACCGCCAGTGGGTGGCACCTTTTGATTAGAAATATGAGTAAGCACTTAGAAACCTTCAAGTGGTCACACTTAATCGAATACAAGCTAATTCAAGCCGCTGTGCCCATGCGTGGTGCGGAATTTATGGTTGTTTGCCTGGGGGGTGCCTTCCTATGTGCAGTAGTGTTTCTTTTGCTAAGTGGCAGTATGTTGCTGAGTCTATTGGGTGGAATTATGGGGTTTGGTATGCCTCTATTGATCTTAGGTTTGAAGATCGATAAACGTCGCAAAGCCTTTAATGATCAATTGGGCGATACCATCGCTTTAATTGGCAATGCACTGCGAACAGGTTATAGTTTTATGCAGGCCATTGAGATGGTATCGCGGGAAATGGCAAAACCCATTAGTGAGGAATTTGCCCGCGTACTAAAAGAAATGAATTTAGGGGTAACAACGGAAGAATCTCTTAATAATATGGCCAAAAGAGTCAATAGTGACGATTTGGATTTGGTCATTACCGCCGTACTCATTCAGCGGCAAGTCGGTGGTAATTTAGCCGTCGTCCTTGATAGTATTGCTACGACCATTAGAGAACGGATTAAAATTAAGGGCCATATCAAGACATTAACCGCCCAAGGGAAAATTTCGGGAATCATTGTTGGTATGTTACCAATTGTCATGGGTGGTATCATTTATGTGCTCAATCCTGAATATATCAAAGTTTTGTTTGTCCATCCATTGGGGCGGGCCATGCTAATAGGAGGGTTAGTGAGTCAGTTTATTGGTATGATGGTGATTCGGAAAATAATTAATATCGATATATGATACCAGAAAATTTATTGTTAAATAGTGGGATATATAAGTTCTAGCAGGGATAAGACGATCTGTTAGCGAAAGGAAAATAATACGGATAAATAATTGTTAAGGTGACTATATGGAAAATTTAGACACGAAGGCATTGGATGCCATCGTAAAAAAAACAATAGCTGCAGTAGAAATGGGCAAGAATCAGATTTATGAGATTTATGAGGTTGCTCGCAATGAAGTAGAAAATGTCAAAAAAGATGTGGAGCGTATTAAACAAGAAACCATCGATGTTATTTTTACAGTGGATGAATTGGAAAAAAAAGAGCGGCGCTCCAGACTGAGGTTAGTGGAAGTCAGTCGCAATTTTAGGGTGTATTCGGAAGAGGATATTAAGACTGCTTATGATGAGACGAATAGTATACAGGTGGAACTCGCAGTGACTCGGTCTCAGGAACAAAATTTGCGTCGTCAGCGAGATGATATGGAACTTAGATTGCGTGCTATGCAAAACACCGTCGCTAAGGCTGAAGGGTTAACCACTCAGGTAGGGGCTGTTTTAGGTTACCTGGGCGATCAAATGGGCGGTGTGGTACTGAAGATTGAGTCCATGCAACAAAGCCAGCTATTTGGCTCCAAGATAATTAAAGCCCAGGAAGAAGAACGGCGTCGAGTATCACGGGAAATTCATGATGGACCAGCTCAGTCCATGGCCAATATTGTTTTTCGAGCCGAAGTGTGTGAACGTTTGATTGACATTGATATGGTACGGGCTAAAAAAGAATTGGCTGATCTACGGGAACAAGTGCGGATCTGTCTGAAAGAAACCCGTAAAATTATCTTTGATCTGAGGCCTATGACCTTGGATGATTTGGGCTTGGTGCCCACGGTTAAGCGTTTTTTGGATACGGCCAAAGAACGGAGTGGTATTGTTTCGGCAGTTAGGCTGCTCGGCACAGAACGACGATTGGATTCTTATGTGGAAGTTGGTTTATTTCGCACCATTCAAGAAGCCGTTAATAATGTGGAAAAACATGCCCAGGCCAGTGTGATTAATATTGTGATGGAGTTTCGGTCGGAGATGATGTCTGTGACAATTGAAGATAATGGTAAAGGTTTTGATACGGCTGAGAATGTGGGCAGTGAGAGCTTCGGTTTAGTTGGTATGCGTGAACGAATCAATCTTTTAAATGGCCAATTAATCATTAAGTCGGTAAAAGGGACAGGTACTAAAATAATCATTAAGGTAAATCTAAAATAACCGCGAGGCTGTTTTACAACGCCCAAAAGCAAAAAAACATGCAGATGGGTATGATAAAACAGCCTCTATTTAGGAGAGGGATATTCCATGATTGTCGGATCGATCAAAGAGCAACGCTTGCGGTTTCTAGCCAGTGGTTTGGTGACCTTGTTTTTAATCGTTATTATTGTGAGCGCAATGATGATGATTTCAAAATCAAGTGATTACTTGCTGTGGGGTATTCCAGTCATCTCCGTTAGTTTGTTGGACATATATTTTCTAACCCGTAGTCTTGTGCGTGCGCCAAAGAGTATCGATACCCGATTATCCACGTTCATGATCAGTGTGGGAGCTACTTTCGGATTTAGTCTGGTAGCGGTAGTTATTGCTGATCCCCAGCTTAAATTCCCCCATATGCAAGTTGTGGAACAGGTGGGGCGTTATATAGCCATCCTGCCTTATCCCTTTGTCCTATGGTCATTATTTTGTCTCAAGGACTGCCTAACGGTTGTACCTGAAGCCCATGCTGTCGTAGCCAACGGGATTTATCGCTATTCAAGGCATCCCTTGTATGTCTGTTACATGATTTGGGCGGTGGCTAACTCCATGATGTTTCCCACCGTATCAATGCTGATTGGTTCCATGGCGCAAATTACATTTTTGCTTGTGAGATTGGGACGCGAAGAGCAATTGCTACTTAAGACTTTTCCCGAGTATGGGGAGTATTATCAGAGAACGGGACTTTGCGGTAATATGTACAAAGGAAAGTCCTAAAAAGATGGGGCGGAGAGCGGATTTTTATTAGGGTAATTAGGTCCTAAGTAGCGATACTTAGGACCTATTTTTGACTAGAAAAGATGGGAAAGAATGCCCATTGAAAGGCTATGGTAATCTGATATAATTTAATTAAGAAGTGACAAGGAAATGCAAAAAAATACAAAAAATGCAAATGGATAGTTGGAGGGAGGAAAAGTCGTGTTGTCATTCCAGATGGTAAAATTCCTGTTGCGTAATGAAAAAGGACAAGGTATGGTGGAATACGGACTGATTCTGGCCTTGATCGCGATGGTGGTAGTTGGTATTATGACAACCATGGGCACTAATCTTAATACAATATTTACAACAGTATCTGGTAGCATATAATCATTTTATAAGGGCGAGATCTACTGTTACCGGATATTGAAAGACTCCAGTAATCTGCTATCATTTAATTAAGAAGTGGTATATACATAATAAAATAAATAGTTAAAGGGAGGAATAGTCATGTTAATAGTTGAAATGGTAAAATCCCTGTTGCGTAACCAAAAAGGACAAGGTATGGTGGAATACGGACTGATTCTGGCCTTGATCGCAGTGGTAGTAGTTGGTATTATGACTACCATGGGCACTAATCTTAGTGCAACATTTACAACAATATCTGGTAAAATTTAAGAATTTTATAAGCGGACTAAGGCTTCTGCCTGCGCTACAGACTTGGCATCAGCCAAGTCTGTTTTTCGTTACATTGTGGCGGCTAGGGAGGAGGTGCAAAGTTGTATTTGATGATTCGATATCTGAAGAATAAGCGGGGACAGGCCGTGGTAGAGTTTGCGCTCATTTTACCAGTATTGATGTTGCTGGTCGTGGGTATATTGGAATTTGGTATCATTATGAATCAATACATGGTCGTGAATGAGGCCGCTCGGGAAGGAGCTCGCTCAGCGGCCCTTGGCAATACAAATGCGACTGTGACCGCCATCGCCACTGCGGCGGCCAGTCCGATTAACACCAGCCAGTTAACGGTGGCCATTTCGCCGACGGCGAGCAGAACGAGTGGCAGTCAAGTTACGGTAACCGTGTCCAATCCTGTACAGGCTATTACGACGTTGATAAGTCCATTTTTCCCAACAGGTTTTAAAGTGCAGGGGGTTGCAACCATGCGCATGGAGTAGCTGAAAAGAATATTTAGCAAGAGATGAGGCGGGTATTATGTCACTACTAAAACGTTTAGAAGCGCAAAAACAGACAGAACTGCCTACTCTCAGTAAAGATAAGGGGAAGCCTGCTATTCAGGCTAAGGTTGATCCTTTTCAGAATCTCAAAGGTCGCATTCATAAGCGGATTGTGGATGAGATGAGTCTAGAGGAAAGCAAGGGACTCACGGATAAAAATGTGGATAAACACATATTGGAAGATTTTGTGGCTAAAATTTCTAATGTGGTGATAGATGAGGAAACTGTGCCGGTGATGCGGGGCGATCGGAGTCGTGTCATCATTGAAATCGTGGATGAAGTTCTGGGCTTTGGCCCCATTGATCCCCTGCTGAAAGATGATAGCGTGTCTGAAATTATGGTGAATAGTGCCAGTCAGGTCTATGTGGAAAGGAAAGGCAAACTCATCTTAACGGATGTCTGTTTTCGTGATGATGCCCATGTGATGCAGGTTATTGAAAAAATTGTTGCTCCCTTGGGGCGGCGTATTGATGAAAGTTCCCCCATGGTTGACGCCCGTCTGCCTGATGGTTCTCGAGTCAATGCCATTATCCCCCCTCTGGCCCTTCGAGGACCCTGTATTACCATCCGTAAATTTGCTAAAGATCCTTTACAGATTGAAAATTTAGTTGGTTTTGGCACCTTGACCCAAGAAATGGCTGATTTTTTGCGGGCTTGTGTGGAAGGCAAGCTCAATATTGTGGTATCAGGCGGGACAGGCTCAGGTAAAACCACCACTCTTAATATATTATCTTCCTTTATTCCCGATGATGAGCGTATTGTTACTATAGAGGATGCAGCGGAGCTACAACTGCGCCAAGCCCATGTGGTGAAGCTAGAAACTCGTCCGGCCAATATTGAAGGTAAAGGTGCTATTACCATGCGGGAATTGGTGAAAAATTCCTTGCGGATGCGCCCCGATCGTATTGTCGTCGGGGAGGTAAGAAGCGGCGAGGCACTGGATATGTTGCAGGCTATGAACACTGGTCATGATGGTTCTCTGACCACGGGACATGCCAACAGCCCACGGGATATGATTAGCCGGCTAGAGACGATGGTATTGATGGCTGGACTCGACCTTCCCGTAAGGGCCATCCGTGAACAAATTGCTTCTGCTGTTGACCTGGTTCTCCAACAGTCTCGTCTGCAAGACGGTAGTCGCCGCATTACTCATCTGACAGAAGTGCAAGGTATGGAAGGTGATATTATTACCCTACAGGATATTTTTGTCTTTGAACAAAAAGGTAAAGACGAGAATGATAAAATAATCGGTAATTTTAAACCAACAGGTATTAGACCGAAATTTATGGATAAACTGGCTGCCAATGGTATTAAATTGGCAAATGAGGTTTTCTGGCCAAAGTAGGCTCAACAAAGGTGGTGAGGGATATGTTAATTCTCATTGCGGGTTTGGCGTCGATTACTATTTTTTTACTGCTTTATCTGCTATTTAGTGCCTATGCACCAGCAGAAGGGGCTATTGAGATGAGGCTTAAAGCCTTAGGAACTGTGAAGCAAGGGCGTAGTGACATTGATGAAGAATTAGCTAAACCATTTTCCACCCGCATCGTATCGCCATTGACCAAGAGTTTAGCTAAAACATTTATGAGGTTAGCGCCACAATCTCTCCGATGTATTGTAGAACAACGTATGATGATGGCTGGTGGCTTCGGTCGTTTAAACGTAAATGAATTTTTTCTACTATGTGCTTTTTTAGCAGTTTGTTTACCGGGGGTTGTTGGATTATTGCTCTTTGTCAGCAAAGCGCCTGCTAATAAAATAGTGGGGATCAGCATGATTGTGTTTGTCATAGGTTTGATTGTACCCATTATGATGCTCAATCAGAAGATTGCGGCACGTAAACTAAGTATTCAAAAGGCGTTACCAGATGTCCTTGATTTGTTGACCGTCAGTGTGGAAGCTGGTCTGGGTTTTGATGGAGCCTTAGCTAAATTAACAGAGAAAATGAAGGGTGCGTTAGTTGATGAGTTCAATCGTGTACTCCAGGAAATCCGTATGGGCGTCAGTCGTCGCGACGCCTTGGCTAGCCTGGGAACGCGCTGTGATGTATCGGATTTATCCATGTTTACGACCTCGCTGATACAAGCCGATCAGTTGGGGGTTAGTATTGGTAATGTGCTAAAAATACAGTCGGTTAGCATGCGAGAAAAACGTAAACAGCGGGCCGAAGAAAAAGCCATGAAGGCACCGATTAAAATGATGTTGCCTCTTGTATTATTTATCTTCCCCACGATTTTTATTGTCCTCCTGGGACCGGCCGTCATCCAGGTTGTAAAAACATTTTCCAATAAATGAATAAACGAAATTAAGTTGTAAACTATGAAATTAGCTCGTAAACTCATTGCATAATTATTATCGCTGTCAGAATAATTATGCAATGATAGCTGACAGACAGTTTAGCGAGCCGTCCCTGTGAGTCTTGCCGTCAGAACTGGTCAAAGCTACGGATGTGAGGCTGTTGTTTTCGAAGATGTCATTTACTTATCAGCTGATAGGGGCTCTACCCTTGGAACAGGTGCATCGGGGGGGCCGTATTAGATATAGTTATGGCAGCTGCCATTGACCTAGGATTCGATGTGGATAATGATTCGTTTACGTTGATAAGTCAAAATGGCTCCCAGTCTGTTGTAAACGTGGTTCATGAAGGTAATAATTTTACTGTCACCGTAGACCAGTTAGCTAACGACAATTGGATGGTTTCCTCTGTGCGTCCAGGATATTAATTGTAAAAAATAGAATGTGAGGTGTTATTAATGATAATTGGATATATTGCAAATAAAACATCAACAAAGTTTGGCTTTGAGCCAGTGTGGGCTAAAGCCTTCGCCACAGCATGGGATTGTGGTCTAAATACTGAAAGTAAACTGCACAGGGGAATTAAGGTAATAGTTAAATATAAGGATGATAAAGAACAGTATTTCTGTGGGTTAGTCAAATGTTTTGGAGCGCATCTCCTGCTCGCAAGAAAGAATAAGTTCTCTATATTGCCGTCTTGCCTTTCGTGGTGAGGCTGTTTTTTTTTATTTGTAAGCTGAATATTTCAGCGTGGCGAAACCGCCGAGTTAGCAATAATGAGTCAGATGGTGTTTATTAGCAGGGGTCTAGTTCAAGGATACTATCGTTTATCCTTGCGATAACATTATATAATAACTAATAATGTTATTTAAAAATGGAAGGAATTAACAAATGAACGTCGAAAACTATTCATTAAAGAGAGTGTAAGGGGGATAAAAAGTGACGATACATGCAATTAAAGTGGCTATAGCTGAAGATAATAAGGTGTTCGCCTCCATTATGCATGAGCATCTTTCGAAAGAACCTGACCTTGAGTTGGTCGGTGTAGCTTACGATGGAGAACAAATTTTGAATATCATTAAAGAAAAGGAACCGGACGTTGTACTATTGGATATTATCATGCCTCATTTAGATGGTATGGAAGTACTTGAACGAATAAATCTTTCAACAAGCAAACGACCAAAAATAATTGCATTAACTGCTCTTGGGCAAGAAAAATTGGCTCAACGTATTATCCAACTTGGTGTAGATTACTATCTAATAAAACCTGTGAATCTAGATGCTATGACTAAGAGAATTAAACAGTTGCTGGAGGGCCCTGAACGAGCAATTATTACTTGGACTCCTGAATTCGATTCGATCGATGATAAGGTAATTGGCATCCTTCGTATGATTGGTGTTCCTGTTCATATTAAGGGCTACCAATATTTGCGAGAGGCTATTAAAATGATTGTTGGAGATCGTGGCTTTTTAGGTGCTGTAACCAAAAAATTATACCCCACTATCGCACGAAAATACTCCACTACCCCCAGCCGGGTTGAAACGGCTATTCGCCACTCTATACATGTGGCTTGGGTTCGTGGAAATACTGATATGATCAGTGGTTTGTTTGGATGCACCGTCAACATCAATAAAGGGAAACCTAGCAATTCCGAATTTATGGCATTGATTGCAGACAAGCTTAGTTTGGAGAGGAAGATTAGGGCATAGGGAATCCTAAAAGAATGTCTAATTTTCCCCTTGTTAACCCATTATTCTAAACTTGACGTTTGATCATAAATTGAAAAAGCTATGCAGACCTAATATTTTTAGACCAATAAAAAGCCTTCTATTATGGATGGGTCTCAATTAACGCTATGCATTTGCAACTTGCAAAAGGTGTATTTCATCTTTATTTTTTCATTATCAACAATAGACTTGTCTAAGGAGAGGCCAAGCGTTATATAAGCAAAATAAAAATTATTTTAAAACTATAAGTAGAAAAGTAGCGAATCTATGTCCGCTACTTTTCTACTTATAGTTTTATATAGTCATTTGTTTAGCAAGAAATCCTGCTGCAGTTTCGGCTAGTTTAACTTCTATTTCACCCATTTGCGTTCCAGGTTGTTTAGAACAAATGATGACGGCGCCAATAGAAGCACCTTCAACTATAATTGGAGCTATTACTTCAGATGCATACTTACATAACTCATCATCATCATCATCACTATCAATAATACTGCCTTTACTACTCTTATCTGTACTGATATTATTCAACAAAATTGCCTTGCGATCTTCCATTACTTTTTCTACAATTGACCCTATTAATTTATTTAAAAAATCCTTTTTCGATGAACCAGCGACAGCAACGATAATATCACGGTCCGCTATCAAAACAATGTGCCCGACCACGTCATGCAGTGAATCAGCATATTCTTTTGCAAAATCTCCTAATTCGCTTACTGAAGAATATTTTTTTAAAATAATTTCCCCCTCACGATCAACATATATTTCTAGTGGATCGCCTTCGCGAATTCTAAATGTTCGCCTAATCTCTTTTGGTATAACTAATCTACCTAAATCATCAATTTTTCTTACAATTCCTGTCGATTTCACCAGTAGTACCTCTTTTTTATATTTTTTCCCTGCAATTGCAATGATAGTATATATCCGGCCTAACATTTATATTCACCTGTATTTGCTATTTAATAGAAAACTAGAGTTTGTTACAAAAGAAAATTCTTAAATATTAATAAAATTTTGTCCTAAAAAATATTGCTAATAGTATGCAATGTTCTATCCTTTTTCTATGTATAAATAAGTTTGTTATCTTCCATTGCAGGGAAATGTTGGATAACGTCGAAAGAATATCTAATTCGCTTTTTTAGCAGGTCACGGCTCAAGAAAAAACGGTTTTTGTTGCAAGATGAGAGCTGATTTAAAGGAGACTTAACTGATGTTTATAAAAAGAGACATTAAACAGGTAAAACCAAGACTTTCTTCAAACTTTTCAAGGCATCAACAAAGAATTGTGGCCGAGGAACTTCTTTTATTGAATTTATTCAATCAGATCACCCAAAGCCATGACATAAAAGGCATGCTTGACCTTCTACCATATGGGATATCCATCGTTACCAACAAGTCCCGCGAAATAGTTATTCACAATGCAATGTCGTCTGAATTCTTGCGAATTCAGACGTGGGGCGAAGTTTTCCATTCTGCTGGTGAATTGTCACCTATTGAGATATTGAGTAATGGACAACAAATATTAATTGAGGAAATGCCCATTCAACGGGCCGCCTTGAACGGCGAAACGATCATCGGTGTCGAGTTAGAATTTGTATGGCCGGACGGAGTAAGAAAATTCGGCTCGTGGAGTGCCTTACCGTTATATCGACAAGGTATCATCTACGGTGCCATGGCTATATTCATAGATATTTCTGAGAAAAAAAAGTGCGAGTCTGAGATGTTGCGGTTGGAGCGCCTAAACGCTATTGGTGAAATGGCGGCTAGCATCGCCCACGAGATACGCAATCCTCTCACCACAGTTCGAGGCTATCTGCAGATGTTCCAGCACAAAAGCGAATACATTAAGCATCGCGAACAATTCACGACAATGATTGAGGAACTAGATCGAGGGAACTTCATCATCAGTGAATTCCTGTCACTATCCAAAGACAAGGAAATCGGACTTAGACCCTGTTGCCTGAAAAATGTCTTAAATCCACTGATGCCTCTATTAAAGGCAGATGCACTCCTTTTAGGGCACGAATTCCATGTCAAACTAGAAGATATTCCTGATATCAATTTGGATGCAATGGAGATCAGGCAATTGCTACTCAATCTGGTGCGTAATGGTTTTGAAGCCATGTCTCCTGGTGGAACCCTAACTATTCATTCTTACATCGATACAGGCAATGCGATGCTAGTTGTCCGCGATACTGGTCATGGAATACCGCGAGCAGTGTTAGAAAAATTGGGAACTCCTTTCCAGACAACTAAGGAAAACGGGACAGGATTGGGACTGGTTGTATGTTATAGGATCGCCAAACGTCATGGCGCTACAATTGATGTTAAAACTTCTTCGAAAGGAACTTCTTTTTTAGTCAAATTCAGAATATAGAATAATATATTGCTTCTAATATGTCCTATAGATGTATCAATTGCAAGTTTCATGATTTATTTTTTAGCCATCTTTATTTTCTGTAAGTAAGATCGGCTCACCGCTTAATTTTTCCAAGATTATATTATTAATTGTATATTGATTAGCAGGTTGACAACTCACTGAATTGTACATTCTAAGTTGCAGGACAAGTAATTCACGCTCGGTAAATATTTCTCTCAAAAATTTTGAAATTTCAGTTTTATTCACGATGCAGGGCACTAACGTCAACTATACTAAGGATCATGTATCTATAAATACTCATCCCTCCGATTGCGTAGTAATTTAGCAGCATAATACATTAGCATACCTATAACTATCCATAAAAACCATACACCTATCATAATCACAAACAATATAACAACCACCTTCTTTTTGGTAATTATATCCATAAAATGAATGCTTTATACTAATTTTAATACAAACTCCTGTAATTAGAAATATCTCTGATTACAGAAGTTTCTCGATATAAATTACCTAATATTTAAAGTTATTAACAGCTGCGCGAAGATTCAATACTAAAAAAGGAGAGTAGGGGGAAACTCACTTCCTGCGGTGCTATAGGTATTAATTGAAATGATTTGGGATATAATAGCTGTCAGGAAAAACAATGTGAGAAGAGGTGTATTATGAATCAATCAGGATTGAAGTCTTATCGCCTTGCCCCCGAAGAGATTGAGAATTTGTTGCAAAGTCAATACGGCACCAGCATACAGCCAGTAAATTATAAAAAGTTACGAGAAGTGAGAATTCAACAAGCCAGGTCAGCGGCCTTTGCAACTATCTTTAAAAATGAGAAGTCTAGCACCGATACGATAGAATTAGAAAATATAGATAAATAAAAAATGACTGAGTAAAATGTCAAGGGGACAGGTGCATTGACACTAAAACAAGAAAATGGTAAACTCTGTATATGGGGGGGAGCGGTATGCCGAGATGTGCTCGAATAAAAAGCCAAACGCAAGTTTACCACATCATGTTAAGAGGTAATAATCGAGAAAAGATATTCATAGATGAAGAAGACAAATCAAGAATTATTGATACTCTGGGAGATAAAAAGAAAGCTGAGGAGTATTACCTCTATGCTTATTGTGTAATGGATAACCACATCCACCTAGTCATAAGAGAAGGTAAAGATCCAATAGCAAGTATCGTTAAAAGGGTTGCCACAAGCTACTCTTATTATTTCAATAAAAAATATAAACGCATCGGTCACGTGTTTCAGGAAAGATTTAAAAGTGAAAATATTGAGGATGAGAGCTATCTGCTTGCAACCATAAGATATGTACATCAAAATCCTATAAAACCTGGTATTGGAACAGTTGATGGTTATAAGTGGAGTAGCTATAGGGACTATATAGGCATAGGAAGAAACTTGACGGATACAGAGGAAATATTGGGTATTCTTTCGAACTCTAATGAAAAAGCCGTAATAGAATTTATAAGGTTAAATCATGAGTTTATAGAGGGCACTTTTCTGGATGTTTGTGAAGAGAAGGAAATAGATCAGTTCAATGTGATTGAATATATAAATGGGTGTTTGGTTGAAAAAGGAATGCAAGTCAATGATCTGAAAAGTGTAGTCAATAAATCGCTCAGAGAGGAACTGATAAAGCATCTGATGGAGAAATCCAACCTTTCATTAAGAGCGATTGCAGCTACATTGGAGTTGAACCGTGAAATGGTAAGAAAGGTGCATGTGTCGAAGGACCTGTCCCTCTGACACATTATATAATTACTAATAGAAACCCATTATTCGTTGATTTAAGTGAATAATGGGTTTTTTATTTTACAGATTAGAGGAGAGAGTTGATTTAGTCATTATTTCGAGAGGGCAAACTGGTTATATTTTTATTAGAAGATATCAAGAAAATGGTTAGAGGGGCTGATACGATGGCACGGTGGGGGGCGAAATCTTTTTTGCTATTGTCTTCAGCAGATTCAGAAGGTGGAGGAGAAAATATATTTGTGCGGAGAAGCAGTCTTGTCGATAACGTTAACAGTGGGTGTTTTTGTTATTAATGGCAATGGTATTGACATTATTGTTTCCTGTGGATACAATAATGTCATCTAGCGAAAGTAAATTTACTGGAGATGAGTTGCTTGAAAAAAGAAGAAATGTGTAAATCTTTTGATGGAACTGGTATTTATGTGTCTAAGCGAATCCCCACAACAGTGAAAGCCATAATCGTTGTCGTACATGGTTTAGCTGAACATTTAGGACGTTATGATGAATTAGCAGACAAACTTGTAGAACAAAACTTGGCTGTGTATCGTTTTGATCATCGTGGACATGGTAAATCTGAAGGACAACGAGCTTATTATAGTAATTTTAATGAAATGATTGAAGATGTTAATTACATTGTTGAAATGGCGAAAAGTGCGCATCCACTCATTCCTATGTTTGTTCTAGGGCATAGTATGGGAGGATTTACGGCTGCTTGTTTTGGTACAAAATACCCCGATAAGGTCGATGGTATTATTCTTTCAGGTGCACTTACACGCGATAATAAGGGATTACTTCAAGGCATTCCTGAAGGTTTGTCTGTTACGGAATATCTGCCTAATGGGTTGGGACACTTGATTTGTACAGACGCAACGGTTGTTGCGGCCTATATGAATGATCCATTGGTACTAACCCAAATTAGTGCGGGGTTATTCTATGAGCTAAGGAAAGGTGTCCAGTGGTTAAAAGATAATCACCAAGCCTTTATTGCTCCCGTGCTCATTCTTCACGGCTGTGATGATAAGTTAGTATTTGAAAAAGATTCGCGTGATTTTTATGGGGATATTGCTTCAACAGATAAGGAACTGAGAATATATGCTAAATTATATCATGAGATTTTAAATGAACCATGTAAGCAGGCCATAATAGAGGAAATCATCACTTGGATAAAAAAACGGCTATAGCAGAGTTATCTTCATTTAAAGTAAAGCTTCATGGGAATTCTTGGCCTATTTCTATGCTATACTTAAATTTAATATAGTAATACTTAGTTTTGATTACGAAGGAGTAGACCAATTGCTATGAAGCTAGAATGGATGGATGAGCATCGCCAACTTATAGAAAAAATTATAAAATACGGGAATGTGTATGCACACGCGTATAATAAACAAATGAATTATCATACGGGCATCGAGTTTTCCGCCGCACAAATTCAGGTAGTAGAATATGTATTAGAAAATGAAGATCAAAAAATGTCGGAAATTGCTAAACGTTTAGGTGTTACACGGAGCGCATTTTCAAAAAATGTAAAAAAAGTAATGGATAAAGGTCTATTGGAAAAGTTTCGCTGCAATAATAATCAAAAGGATATTTTTTTAAAAGTAACGCCTGCAGGAAAGCAAGTATATGAAAATTATTCTAAATATATATATAAAACTTGTTTTAAAAAAATGTTTGATATTGTAGACCAAATTCCTCAAGAATATGTAGTGATGATGACGAAGATGATGGATCTTTTTGCAGATCGAATTATTTATGTTGAAAATGAAGATGGATGAAGAGTCTTTGACAGTGGCAACCCCGCTGAGAAGTATAATTATTTATAGGTAAGAGCCTTTGAGTTGTGTTGACTTAGAATTATCAATTTAAAAGTATTGAGAGTTTGCGACTTAATTTCTAGAGAGAATGGCAAAGATCAGCTTATTTAATTGATGCAATAAGTAAGGTGAGGTGTATGGGTATGGGTATGGGTATGAAAAATAGCACGAAGGGTACGGTGGTGGCTGATCATGTGCGGCAGGCGACTACCTTTTGGCAACGCCTAAAAGGCTTATTAGGAACTCGTTTGCTGCCCCTTGGTCAGGGACTCATCATTAAGCCATGTAGCAGTATACATACCTTTGGCATGGCTTATCCCATTGATGTACTTTTTGTAGATAGTGCTCACTGTATTATCAAGATTGTTGATAATATGCTACCTAGCAAGATGAGTATGGCTTCAGGTAGCCACTATGTGGTGGAATTACCAGCTGGCACTGCCCAGCGGACGGCCTGTTCTGTCGGTGATACCGTAGAATTCCAGTAGGGCGAGGGTAAGATGCTGGGAGCAGGAGTGCGGTTCCAAATTGTCAAAAAAATGCAGACATATAGATATTCTATTTGCTAATTTGTTGAAAAGATTGGTGTCAATAAAGAGCATCCTATTGTCTTATTTAAAAAATGTAATAAAAAATGATAAAAAAGCATATTGAAGCAGGAATTTTCAATAAAATAGCTAATATTGTAAATATAGACAAAACGCATACATATAATGTTATTTTGCCATAGGCGAAAACTGTGCAAAGATATTATAATTTTCAAAAAACAATAGAAGAGAATAAGACTAATGAATAAGATGTGGATAATACGATCAATAATGAGAAATCAATAGCGGTGGACTAGAGATAAAGAGAAGTCCATTTATTCCCCTACATATGTCTTTAGATATGTAGGGGAATAAATGGACTTCTCTTTTTTGCTAAATAGTTACTGGTAGATAATGGTGATAAAGCGAAAAACATACAATCAAGTAGTTTGTAGGGAGAAATAGAAGAATGAAGGAGGTTTTATTGGCCGTACACGAGTAATTTTGTAAAATAAGGGGGAGTTAAGAATTCATTTGTCTTCGGTGAAACGGGTATAAGGGGATTATTGCTATAATTCTAGTACGCAGGAAAGTTTTCATCATGAATATGGAAATAAAAGTAGATTATTTAGGCGTATGAAGTGGGAGGATTTTGATGCAAAAAAAGATAATCATCATTCATCTGGTAACAATGTTATTTATTAGTATATTATCGGCAATTTTAATTGAAAGCGCTGGGATATTATGGACGATGGTAGCAGCAATCATCGTCGCAATTGTTTCAACAGCTCTTTTATCTAAGATGGGAAGTAAGATGGAAGAAAGGTTGCAAAGTTTTGACAGCTGTAAGGAAGACAATCTTAAATTAATATCCAATGTGGATATGTATGATATCGCTGGGAATTTATCATTTATTTCTCAACAATTAGCGTGGGTAGTAGGACACAGTAGTACTGCTTTAAATAAATTAACTGCACAGTCAAAAGATATTGCAGGAGAGAGTGAGACCACTGCCAGTAGCGCTCAGCAAGCCGCTGCTGGGGTTGAGGAAATCGCTTCGAATGCAGCAGTTGTGGCGAATGCTTCTCAGCAAGCGCTGGGGCAATGTCAACACTCTTCTCAGTTAGCGTCTAAAAATCATCAACAAATTACGGAAGCTAGTAATATTATGCTTGAAGTAGCACAAGTTGTTCAAACAGCAGTGAATGATCTAGAAGAATTAAATATGACCTCAAAGAAAATTGGCGAATTTGTTGGTAAAATTCAAGGTATTGCTAGTCAGACCAATTTGTTAGCCCTTAATGCGGCTATTGAAGCAGCGCGAGCTGGAGAACATGGGCGAGGGTTTGCCGTGGTGGCAGATGAGGTCCGCAAGCTGGCTGGTGAGAGTGCATCCATTACCCGTGAGGTAGAAACAACAGTTAAGGAGATTACTGGGAAGATTAAGCAGGTTACAGTAAGTATGGAGTCTGGTAAGGGGAAGATTGATGGTATTGAACAAATGGCCAGAAACTCTGCCGTTGGTATGCAAGACATTGTTAATAATGTCTCGCAAATTGAAATAACAGTATCAAAGTTATGTGATATGTCAGCTGAACAACAACGGACGACGGATCAAATGGCCCAGGCTGTAGAAAGTATTGGGTCAGCTACCAGCCAAATTGCGGCTAGCACACAAGAAGCCTTGCAAAGTATTGATCAGCAGGGAAAAAGTATTACTGACGTTTATAGATTTACCAAACAAATGACTGGGACCGTTGATAAGATACAAGAGGTTGCCGTGTTATTTAAAAAAGGTAACGAGCTAGTTTTCGGATTTAATCCTTTTACATCACCCCAAGTGATTAAAGAGAATTATGCGCCGATTATAAAAACCATCGCCGGCCAATTGGGACGTGAGGCTAAGATTATTATTGTTTCAGACTACGATTCTTTAGGGCGTTCTTTATTAAATGGCACCATTGATGTAGGGTGGTTTTCGCCCTTTGCCTATGTTATGACTAAAAATAAGGGGGATATTATACCCTTGGTAACTACCGTGGTTAATAATAATGCATCTTATCATGGTTATATTATTGCGCGTAGCGATAAAGGGTTTAAGTCAATCAATAGCTTACAGGGTAAACGGTTTGCTTTTGTTGATAAACAATCAGCCTCAGGGTATGTATATCCAAGGGCTATGATTGTAGAACAAGGTAAGCAACCTGAAACATTTTTTTCAGAAAATATATTCTTAGGCAGTCATGATAGAGTCATTGATGCTGTTTTGGATGGTACAGTGGATGCGGGTGCTACCTATTCAGAAGCTATGGACGCTGCTAGAGGGCGTGGACTCAATGTACAAGATCTAACAATTTTAGCCCAAACAGAATCCATACCGAAAGATGCCATAGCAATACGCCCGGGACTTGATCGGGAGCTATTAGTAAGGATTAAGCAAGCATTTGTAGAGATGACTGATAAAAATTCGGAGCATGCCCCATTGATGAAAAAAACTGGATTAAATGGCTTTATTGAAACCCAAGATCAAGTTTATGATATTATTAGGAAAGTGGCAAAAATATCAAAGTAATAAAATGAATCAAGTGAAGATTTCCCAGTATCACGTCTAGCGATAAAAAAGAAGGTAGCCATAACTCACGATCAAGGAGTTATGGCTACAATTTATTATAGTGAAGATAAAATAGGTGTGAAGCCAAGCCTTTTCTTATATCATCTTTAACTTGAAATAGAGTATAATATGAAAAGTGATAAAATTAACCATATAAAGGAGGGTGACAGCCTTGGGGTTTAAGCAAACGGATACTCCTTTGTTAGCTGCCATGTTACATTATGTACACGATGGCGTCATCCCTTTCCATACACCAGGTCATAAACAAGGCAAAGGTATGCATCCGGTCTTAGAAAAATTACTGGGCAAAGAGGCTTTAGCCTTAGATTTGGCTTTAATCGAAGAATTAGATGATTTTTATGAACCTTATGGCTGTATAAAAGAGGCCCAGGATTTGGCGGCTCAGTTATATGGTGCTGATCATAGCTTTTTTGTTATTAATGGTACAACAGGTGGTATTTACGCCATGATATTAGCGACGGTTGGGTCGGGACAAAAAATCATTGTGCCCCGTAATGCTCATCGCTCCATTATTGGTGGTATTATTTTAAGCGGAGCTATTCCCATCTTTATGCAACCAGAGATTGATCATGAACTGGGTATTGCTATGGGAGTTACGCCAGAAACAGTGAGCGCTACGGTCGCGCAGCATCCTGATGCCAAAGCCGTACTCATCATTAATCCTACCTATTACGGGGTGGCAACGGATTTGCAACAAATTGTGGAAATTGTTCACCAGTATGGAATGGTGGTGCTCGTGGATGAAGCTCATGGACCACATCTGAAATTTAGTTCACGTCTGCCCCTACAAGCTCTTGATGCAGGGGCTGATATTTGTGCCCAAAGTAGTCATAAAATTATCGGTGCTTTGACCCAAGCATCCTTAGTTCATTGCCGTGAGGGGCGCATTCGTATTTCTCATTTAAAGGCCATGTTGCAGCTGACCCAGTCCAGTAGTCCCAACTATATTATGCTGGCGTCTCTAGATGTCGCCCGCATGCAGATGGCTGTGGAAGGGGAGACACTGATCGAGACGTCCATTGATCTGGCCAACTGGACGCGGACTGAAATTAATAAGATCCCCGGCTTATATTCCTTCGGCGCTGAAAAAATTGGCAATCCTGGCGTTTTTGAGCTAGACCCGACAAAAGTGACAGTAACCGTCAAGGGTCTTGGTTTAACAGGAGCTGAAGCTGAGAAAATTTTGCGTCATGAATATAAAGTCCAAGCTGAACTCTCTGATCTCTATAATCTGCTATTTATGATAACCTTAGGTGATAGTGAACATGAAGTGGAAATTCTCGTAGCAGCACTGGCCGATCTGGCCCTCAGGTATGCAAAACCTTTTGCCCAGGTCAAAGGGGAAAGCTGGCTAGAGACTCACTATCCAGCCACGCCTCAGGGCGCATTATCGCCCCGGGAAGCCTTGTTTGGTACTACCCGTATGATGCCCTTTAAGGACGCAACAGGCTTGATTTGTGCTGAAATCGTGACCTGTTACCCGCCGGGTATCCCTCTCTTGTGTCCAGGCGAGGTCATTACCCAAGAAATGATTGAGTACTGCCAACGACTACAACAAGGCGGAATGCATATTTCAGGACCAGAAGATTGTACATTAAAAACAATAAAAGTGGTGGATTGACGATGGGAAAAATATTTTGCTTATTAGGTAAAAGTAGCTCAGGTAAAGATACTATATTTAAAGAGCTAGTTGAAGATAAGGAGTTAAACTTAAAACCCGTTATATCCTATACAACAAGGCCCATCCGGCACAATGAAAGTCACGGTAAACAATATTATTTCATTGATGAAGCCCAGCTGGCACACTATAATGAAACTGGACGCATCATTGAGAAAAGAGAGTATCAAACCGTGAATGGTACCTGGTCTTATTGTACCGTAGATGACGGTCAAATTGACCTATCTCAACCAGTGTGTTATTTGCTAATCGTGACCCTAGAAGCCTATAAAAATCTACAAATTTATTTCGGTAAGGAGCAGATTATTCCCCTCTATATCACTGTTGATGATGGTCTACGCTTAGAACGGGCCTTAAAAAGAGAACAACAACAAGAAAACCCTAATTATGACGAATTATGCCGACGCTTTTTAGCTGATAGTGCTGATTTTCATAGTACCAAGCTACAGGAGTGTGGAATCATAAAGCAGTATTCTAATGAAAATTTTAAGGACTGCCTTATACATATTAAAGCTGACATTTGGGGGCAACTTTGACTTATGGTGTTATTGACTTATTTGGAGAACATCTATTTTATCTTCAGGCTAGTGTAGTAGTGAAATAACGGAAGGTGGACCTAGTAACAGTTGTATCGGAGAGTGTAAAAAATGTTAATTATTTTATTGGGCGCATTAGGTTCGGGCAAAACAACCATTGAAAGAATACTGGGAGCAAGTGGAATTCATCGGTTGCGATCCCATACGACTCGTCTTCGGAAACCTGGTGAAGGAGAGGATGCCTATTACTTTGTGACAAAAGATGAATTTAAAAAAGCTGATATCGTGGAAAGCGTTTTATATAAACAAAGTTTTTTTGGTCTTAGTCGTGCTGAGGTAAAAATTGCCGAACATAAAGATTGTGTCGTCACCCTCGATTGGAATGGTGCCCAACAAATAAAACGTTTATTCCCCTTTGCCACCACCATCTATCTTGATTGCCCGATGTATCAGTTAGAGAGAAGGGTCTCTCCAGAGCTTGACAGCCAAAAAAGAATAAAGGTTTTGGAACAAATCGCTATGGATGAAAAATGTGAATATGATTGCGATTATATTGTTCCAAACTATGATGATCAAATCGATGATGCTCTCGCTCGTATTCTGGAAATTTATCGTGAACATAATAAACCTAGCTAAGATAAAAGGGTGATGACTACGCATTATGTAGTCATCACCCTTTTTATGAAAGTATGCATGGTTTATTGTCCTAATTCTGCCAAGAAATGTTTGGCAGCAATTGATAAAGGACGGCCTTTAAGCCAGATAATAGAACTTGTCGTTTCGATGGTAGGATTGGTTATTTCCTTATACACTAAATCAGAGCTTGGGAGAATGTTAGCAGCTGATCGAGGGACGACTAAGATTCCCACTTTCTGATTGGCACACAATAAGAGGGGGATAATATCATCGCTGGAACACAAAATATGGGGTGTAAATCCAGCATGATGGCAATGATCGATGAGTTTGGGCTCATAGCGCCGATGAATCATTAAGGGCTTATCCTTTAGTTCATCCAGTCTGATGGTGGGGGAGGTCGTCGTTAGCCATGATGGATGGGCTACAGCCACCATAGGTTCAGTGGGTAGGGGAATAAAGTCATATAAGCCAGAATCCACAGGAAAACGAATAATACCAATCTCAATAACCCCCGTATTGAGCAATTCTAAAATGCGGAAGGTTTCGCCTTGCCATAATTTGAAGGTGATATCAGGGTAGGAGTGGTTAAATTTCTGAATCATACTCGGGAGTAGTGTGCCGCCAAAAGAAGTAATGGTGCCAATGGTTAAGAGGCCTCGTACCCCTTCGCTAACTTCTTGTAGCTCATACATGGTTTTTTTCATGAGTTCTACCATTTGCTCAGCCCGATTTCTTAGGGCTTGACCGGCTTCTGTGAGACGGATGGTCCGACTACCACGCTCGAGGAGTTGGACGCCTAACTCTTTTTCCAGTAATTGCATTTGTTGACTAAGTGGCGGTTGGGTAATATGTAAACGCTTAGCAGCTTTGGTTATTTGTCCTTCTTCGGCTACGGCCAAGAAATATCTAAGTTGGCGAAAATCCATTTGAGAAAGCCCCTTTTTTCTAAGATTTTATATAAAATTATTCCTAGGGAAGCATCCAATGGAGTGCATAGGCTTGGAGATAGGTCAACACGGCAATAATGACCAGCATGGTTATGCTATGAAGAAGGGTGAAGCGGAAGATGGTTCCCTCTTCTCCAACCTGACCAGTAGCCGCCGTTGCCACAGAAATGCTCTGGGGTGAAATCATTTTTCCGCAAACACCACCGGTGGAATTAGCTGCTACCGTGAGACCTGGATCCATATTGAGCTGCTCTGCGGCGGTTTTCTGCATAGAAGCAAACAAAGCGCCGGAGGAGGTATCCGAACCGGTAAGAAAGACGCCGAGCCAACCAAGAACTGGGGAAAAAAATGGAAAAATAATTCCGGTAGCGGTAAACCCCAGTCCTAAAGAGGAACTCATTCCTGAATAGTTCATAATGTAGGCTAGACCTAAGATCATGGAGATGGTACATATGGGGAGTATCAATATCTTAGTTGTTCGCACAAAACACTTTGCCCCGCGTTGAACAGTATAATTGGGAATAATAGATAGGGCCAGTAATCCAGAGACAAAGATGGCAGTTCCCGCCGCCGAGAAAATATTGCAGAGATATTTGGCGGCGTATGGTTGATTGACCTGAGCAACAGGGGTCGTTTTGATGACCAGTCCATCCAGTCCTGGCCAAGAGAAAATTGAAAAAGGTAGTGTATCGTCCAGCTGTATTAGAATGGCTTTGAAGTTTGTATATTTATCATCCGCCCAGAGAAATACGAGGACTGCTAGAATGAAATACGGTGCCCACGCCCTGCAGACCTCTGTTATGGAATATTTCAGCCTAATTTTGCCATCAGAGGGCTTTTCACCAGGGAACAGCCAGATGTTTTTAGGTCGCCATACTTTGAGGAAGAGGAGTAAGCCGACGATTGTGATAATGGCGGCAATGATATCGGGTAAATAAGGGTTTATATAGTTCGAAACAAAAAATAAAGTGCCGGCAAAAAGCCCACCAGTAACAAATACGGCAGGCAAAACTTCCATGGCCCGCTTCCAGCCACACATTAAAACAACGATCCACAAGGGCACAATCATTCCTAAAAGTGGCAATTGACGACCAACAATTTTACTAATGAGCATGGGGTCTAGCCCACTGACATGAGCCGACACTACGATGGGAATACCGATGCCGCCGAAAGCCACGGGGACGGTATTGGCAATCAGGCAAATACCAGCAGCGTATACTGGGGGAAAGCCCAGACCCACTAGCATGGCAGAGGTAATGGCAACTGGCGTACCATAACCGGCGGTACCTTCTAGAAAAGCGCTAAAGGCAAAGGCAATAAAAAGTGCTTGCAAACGGCGGTCGTCGGTAATCGAGGCCAGTGAATTCTTGATGATTTGAAATTGGCCCGATTCCACCGACATGTGGTACAGCCAAATTGATGGAACGATGATCCATAAAATGGGGAAGAGGCCAAAAGCCGCTCCATTTAACGTTGCGCTGAGCGCTAGAGCAACAGGCATCTGCCAAGCGACAATCGCCAATATAATTGCACAGAGTAAACTTACCATGGCGGCTATATGCCCCTTAGAGCGGCGAATACCTAACATATAAAGAAACATTAATAATGGGATGGCAGCCATCATTGCCGATAGTCCATAATCATCAAATGGGTCATAGTTTTGAATCCAAGACATTTCATCACCCTTTTTTATTAAAGCTACTTTGATACCCTATGACTACTTTCGCGACACCTAGGTTAGAAAAATTTAGCCTTTGGCAAATAGAATGCACTATTATCTTACCATAAAGATGAATTTATTAGCATATTTTATATATGAATATTTAGTAAATTTTCTAATTTTCATATAATTTTTAATGAGAGCCTGGTCAACTCTTCCGTTAGTGGTGAGTTAATAATGAATTTATTGGGAATGCTAATCCGTATCACATTCACTTGTTTTCCCCATAACGTAGACGAAAAGGCCGAAAACGGAGGAATTATGGAGCGCGCTCAAACATTGGGTGAGGAGAAGATTTCAACATTACTCTGGAGATTCTCCTTACCAGCAATAACCGGCATGGTCATCAATGCTTTATATAATGTTGTTGATAGTATTTTTGTGGGACATGGTGTGGGCGAAATTGGACTGGCAGCCGTGACCATTGCCTTTCCTATTATGACCATCTTAATGGGGTTTGGTATGTTGGTTGGTGTGGGGGCATCAGCGGTAGCCTCCCTGCGTATCGGCCAGCATAAACAACAGGAGGCTGAAAAAATACTTGGCAATGCTTTTACGTTGGCCGCCATATTGTCAATCACCTTGGCGGCCGGTTTATTACTCTATCTGGATCCGATTTTAATCATGTTAGGTGCTGAGACCGCTGTTTTGCCCTATGCTAGAGAGTTTACCCGCATTATTCTCTTGGGTAGCATTTTTATGTATATTGGTTTTGGTTTAAACAACATGGTACGGGCTGAGGGAAACCCTCGGATGGCCATGTCAACAGTGCTAATTTCGGCAGGACTAAATATCCTCTTAAACCCCTTATTTATTTTTATCTTCAACTTAGGCATCGGCGGCTCAGCCCTAGCAACAGTTGTTTCCCAAGGCGTATCGGCCATCTGGGTCATTGTCTATTTTTTAGGTGAAAAGAGCCTGCTAAAATTGCGCCTCAGCAATCTGAGGTTAGACAAAGATATTGTGTCCAGTATTTTTAAAATTGGCCTGTCTCCCTTTCTCATGCAGATGGCTGCCAGTGTTGTCACCGTCGTATTTAATTATAGCTTGTTAGCCTATGGTGGCGAACTAGCAGTGGCTTCCATCGGGATTATTAATCGAATTGCCATGCTTATGCTTATGCCCATCTTTGGACTGAGTCAAGGTGTGCAGCCCATCATTGGTTATAATTATGGAGCAAAAAATTATGGAAGGGTAACCCAGTCCTTAAAAATAGCCGTATACGTTGCCACAATCTTTGCAACCATTGGTTTTATTCTTGTCCAAAGTTTTGATAAACAGATTATTATGTTGTTTAATGATAATCCTGAACTCATCAGGATTGGATCTTTTGGTATGAGGTTACAATTATGTATGTTGCCCGTCATCGGTTTCCAAATTATTGGGGCCAATTATTTTCAAGCTGTGGGTAAAGCTGGTTATGCCATTGTCCTTAGTATGTCAAGGCAGGTCATCATCTTGATTCCCTTACTCTTTATTTTACCAGGATTATTAGGCTTAAATGGTGCATGGTTAGCAAGTCCCATTGCCGATTTAGGGTCAGCTATCTTGACAGGCCTATTTTTATTTAAAGAAATTCGCAAATTAGGCATTATGTAGCAAGTTGAGGAAAAGCATAAATTGATTATTTTGGTTAAAACAACTATAATTTAGATACCATCTTATGTTGGTATCTAATGTAATGATTATTATGGTTGAAAATAGTTCGAAAGGGTGACCTGCGTGAAAATTAATACTTCGGGGCCTGCCCAGTTGCCTGTGCTCCCAGAAAGAGAAATCGGTCCTCGGGTGGATAAGTCCCTAGGCCATTTTGCCTCTGACTTGCTGAAAAATCAAGATGGACAGTCTCGTGAAAAAATGACGGCGTTGCTCACAGCTATTGATCAGCAGGGTAAGCGCTTAGGTGATGTGCCAACTTTTTCTGAACTGAAGAAGTACCGTGAAGTAGTACGTCAGTTTGTTGGCGAAGCTGTGGGGCGTATGTATAGTTTAAGCTCTCAGCAAGGTTGGGATCGTAGTGGCCGACAGAAGGTTTATACTATTATTAGAAAAGTCGATGCCACCTTAGAAAGCTTGAGTGAAGATGTACGGCATGGCCAAGAACGTCACTTAGAAATTTTAGATAAACATGGCTCCCTACGAGGCATGTTAGTAGATTTGTTTATGTAGAGGTGTAGGATGAATTGGACAGAGATCATTGGCCATGTTGATAATATAAACATGTTACGTCATATGGAAAGTCACACACATATGCCACATGCCGTTCTTCTCTCTGGACCTAGGGGTATTGGCAAGTTTATGGTGGCTAGTGTCCTAGGCGCTGCCTTACTGTGTAAGTCTGGCGAAATAAGGCCTTGTGGTAGCTGCCAGTCATGTTTGCAAATGTCGTATGGTACTCATCCAGATTTTTCATTGATTGAACCTGATGGCGCTAATATTAAAATTGAACAGATTAGAAAATTGCAACATGAAGTAGCACTGGCACCTTATGTTAGCTTGCGTCGTGTCTGCATTATTAATGAAGCCGAGCTTATGACGGTGCAGGCTGCCAATAGTCTATTGAAAATATTGGAAGAACCCGTAGGGGATATTGTATTCATTTTGGTATCAGCCAATCGGTTGATGTTGCTACCGACGATTATCTCTCGGTGTATGAGCATGGGGTTTCAACCTCTAACAGATAAGGTATTAGCTAAAGCTCTTATTGACAAAGGCTTTTTGCCTGACCAGTCGGAAATGGCGGCGCGGCTGAGTCTAGGTCGTATGGGAACGGCTCTTTCTCTCCTTGAACCTGATGGTTTGGCGCTGCGTAATCAGGCTGTTCAAATTATCCAAAAGTTATTAGATGGTAATATGACCATCGTCTGGGATACGGCTAGCACCGTAGAAAAAATGGAACGTAAAGATATTCTACAATTATTTCAATATTTTACCTATATCCTGCGTGATACCTTAATGGTTATCACTGGACAAGATCGCCAGCTCTTATTGAATACAGATTTAGCAGAGTGGCTGATGGGACACTTTGGGCGTTGGAGTGAAAACTCCTTATTAGAGGGCATTCGGGCGGTAGAAACCGCACGGCGAGCTTTACATGCTAATGCCAATGCTAGGCTTACGAGTGAAGCCTTATTGATAAAAATATATGATTTGGTTAGGGAGGTTTGAATTTGCAAACAGTAGTAGGAGTGCGCTTTAAAAAAGCCGGTAAAATATATTATTTTGCGCCCGGTGAATTTGTACTATCAACAGGAAATTTTGTCATTGTTGAGACGGCCAGAGGTCTAGAATATGGGGAAGTTGTCATCGGTCCACGAGAAGTAGCAGAAGAAAATATCGTAGCGCCTCTAAAAATAGTGCAACGTAAAGCTACAGCAGAAGATGATATTAAAGTAAATGACAACCGAGCCAAAGAAAAAGAAGCTTTCACCATTTGTGAACAAAAAATAAAGACCCATGATTTGAATATGAAATTGGTCGATGTGGAATATACATTTGATGTTAATAAAATAATTTTTTATTTCACCGCAGAGGGACGCATCGATTTTCGCGAACTAGTAAAAGATTTGGCAGCTGTCTTTCGCACTCGTATTGAACTGCGGCAGATTGGCGTCCGAGACGAAGCCAAAATGATGGGTGGTGTTGGTTGTTGCGGTCGGTCATTATGTTGTGCTACTTTCTTGGGAGATTTTGAGCCAGTATCCATTAGAATGGCTAAGGATCAAAATTTGTCACTGAACCCAGCTAAAATTTCCGGTATTTGTGGACGCTTGATGTGTTGCCTTAAATATGAAAATGATTATTATGGGTCTTGTTGTAAGAAAATAGCTCCGCCTGTTGTCGGTCGCGAAGTCGTGACAGCTGAAGGTGATGGAAAAGTAACGGCGGTTAATCAAGGCAAAAAAACGGCTTCCGTATTACTGAGTAATGGTAATATTATTATAATTCCGTGGGAAGAAGTAGTGGAAAAGGACAATAATGTTTGACATAGAACCTCTGATTCCTGGAGAACGGTTAGATGATTTGGTCATTGGCAGTCTTAAAATAATACAAAACCAGTCAGAATTCTGCTTCTCATTAGATGCCATCCTTCTGGCTCATTTTGCCACTGTGAAGCCAAGTGCTTTGGGTGTTGATTTAGGGACTGGTACAGGTGTGATTGCCCTCTTACTAGCCAATAGAGGAGCAGCCCATATGACCGGCTTGGAATTGAGTTTGCCCATGGCCAATATGGCCCATCGTAGTGTTATGTTAAATGGACTCGGTGATAAAGTGAAAATTGTTCATGGGGATTTATGTAAAGTAAAAGAACTGTTGCCAGGCGGACAGTATGATTTGGTGGTGTCCAATCCCCCTTATCGGCCTGTAGGTGGTGGCTTTATTAGTCCCAATGACAAGGTAGCCATGGCTAAACATGAAGTAACGGCCACCCTGCAAGATGTGGTGAATGCCGCCAAGTATTTGGTGAAAACTCGTGGGCGTTTTGCCATGGTTCATTTGCCGGAGCGTATGTCTGAGATCATGGTCGCTATGAGCCAAGCTGGTCTTGAGCCTAAACGGTTACAGTTAGTTCATTCGACTTTGGATAAAAAACCAAAAATGTTATTGATTGAGGGAATGCGTGCTGCCAAACCAGGCATTGAAGTATTGCCTCCCCTTTGTGTATACAAATCTGATGGTAGTTATAGTGATGAAATTCAACAATATTATAAAGAATTTAGATAGTAGAAAACCCGTTAAACACAAAGATCACGAAGAAACGAAAAACACAAAGAAATTAAAATACCCTTTGCGTCTTTGTGTTCCAAAATCGGTTTTTTTACGGAATCAGAAAGTATATCACTTTCTTGATTCCAAGTAAGAATAACTAAGGCTTCGACCGTCGTCTGCGGACTTGGTCGAAACCAACTTTTTTTTTACATTAATTCCTCATATTGAGAGAGAAGAGGTGAATTTGTTTGGTTGAAAAACCTGGAATATTGTATATGTGTGCTACGCCTATTGGCAACCTAGAGGATATGACCTATCGAGGGGTGCGGGTCCTTGGTGAAGTCGACCTTATTGCCGCTGAAGATACCCGGCATACAAGGAAACTGCTCAGCCATTTCGAAATCCATACCCGCCTAATTAGTTATCATGAGCACAATAAAATCCAGAGGGGACCTGAAATTATCGAACGGCTTCTCGAGGGACAAGATGTGGCGGTCGTTAGTGATGCGGGACTGCCTGGCATTTCTGATCCCGGCTCGGATTTAGTAGCCCTAGCCATTAACGCTGGCATCACAGTCGTGCCCCTACCTGGAGCCAATGCCGCATTGTCGGCCTTAGTGGCTTCGGGTCTCGATACAACCTTGTTTACTTTTATCGGTTTCTTACCGAAAAACAAAAAAAAACGCCGAGAATTAATTACTAGTTTAGTAACCAACCCTTATACCATGGTATTTTATGAATCACCCCATCATATTAAAGCCACACTAACTGAACTTAGAGGGGCTTTTGGTGAGGGACGTCCCGCGGTGGCCGCTCGCGAACTGACCAAAAAATTTGAACAATTTGTTCGTGGCACCCTGGAAAGTGTGGGACAACATTTCGCCCAATGTGATCCCCGGGGTGAATTTACCCTCATTGTAGCTGGCCAACCAGATGACGAAAGACCTGAACTTTTGATTGATGAGTCAATCTCTGTTGTCGACGCTGTCATGGCACTGGTTGAAACGGGTACGACAAAAAAAGACGCCATCAAAGTGATAGCGCAGCAACGAGGATTACCAAAACGAGAAGTCTATCAGGCCGTATTGGGGTGATGGGGTTGAGATAACTTTTTGGCAAAAAAAAGAAGAGGTCTTTCGACCTCTTACCAAAATGTGCAATTTCTTAAACCGCTGTTTCTGTCATTGCGGATAAGCATTCTTTGCAAATGTTTTTATTCTTGAAGATTGTTACCTCATCAGCATTGCCACAGAAAACGCAAGCGCAAGATGGTTCGTATTTGCGTAAAATGATACGATCGCTATCTACATAGATTTCCAAAGGATCTTTTTCGGCAATGGATAATGTGCGACGGAGTTCAATTGGAATAACGACACGACCTAGCTCGTCCACTTTTCTTACAATACCTGTTGATTTCATAATTATTATCCCCCTCATTATTTACAACAAATTTCGACAAAATCTACCTAACTAAATAATACCAAATGTTACAATGGCTGTCAACCTATTTTTTCCATAGTAAAATAATTAATACAAATTCCGACAAAAATCATCTAACTAAATAATACCAAATGTTACAATGGCTGTCAACCTATTTTTTTCCATAAAACGAATAAAATGTCTTGATTAGCAAGAAAGTTGTCAAATTGCATCGAATGGTAAAAATACATACAGAATGGATTCGACATAGTTGTATATTTCCGGTAAAATGGCAATGTAGCCTAGACTCCCCAAAAGAGGGCGAGAAGAGTTTCGTGGGTTTACGAGTACAAGGAGGTTTATAAAACAATGGACAAAAAATCATTTTATATTACAACACCTATTTATTATCCAAGTGATAAGTTACATATCGGTCATGCGTATACAACGACCATCGCTGATACGATGGCAAGGTATAAGCGGCTAGCTGGTTATGACGTACTGTTTTTAACAGGGTCTGATGAACATGGACAAAAAATTCAACGTAAGGCTGCCGAGCAAGGCATTACGCCCATTGAATATGTGGACAAAATAGTGGCTTCTTTTCAGCATTTATGGAAAAAACTTAACATTTCTAACGATGATTTTATTCGCACCACGGAACAACGTCATCACAAGGTTGTACAAGCTATTTTCCAAAAAATTTATGACCAAGGTGATATTTACAAAGCCGCTTATGAAGGTCATTATTGTACGCCATGTGAAACATTTTGGGTAGAACGTCAATTAGTGGATGGCAAATGCCCTGATTGTGGCCGTGCTGCCGAAGTCGTCCAGGAAGAAAGTTACTTCTTCCGCATGTCTAAATATCAAGATCGCTTATTGGCCTATATTGAGGATCATCCAGACTTTATTCAGCCTAGCTCCCGGCGTAATGAAATGCTCAACTTTATCAAAGGTGGACTGGAAGATCTATGTGTTTCTCGTACCACTTTTGACTGGGGAATTCCTGTCCCCTTTGATACCAAACATGTGGTATATGTCTGGTTTGATGCCTTGACAAATTATATTACAGCGGCTGGTTATATGGAAGATAAAGAAAAATTTGAAAAATTTTGGCCAGCCGATATTCATCTTGTTGGCAAAGAAATTGTTCGCTTCCACAGCATTATTTGGCCAGTTATTTTGATGGCTCTTAATATAGAGATTCCTAAACAAGTTTATGGTCATGGATGGCTTATTATGGAAGGGGACAAAATGTCCAAGTCCAAGGGTAATGTCATTGATCCTCTCGTCTTAATTGAAGAATTTGGCCCCGATGCCATTCGTTATTTTCTCCTTAGAGAAATTACCTTAGGTTTGGATGGAAACTTCTCCCGGGAAGCCCTTATTAACCGAATTAATGCAGATTTAGCCAACGATTTAGGTAATTTATTACACCGATCCTTAAGCATGATTGGCCGTTTCAATGGTGGTGTCATAAAGGCCGCCGAGGATGTGGAGGATATTGATAAAGAACTCACCCAATTGGCACAAAATACCGTGATTCAGTACGAAAAGTCTATGGATACTATGGATATTAATGCTGCCATTAAGGTCATATGGACATTGATTGGCCGCGCTAATAAATATATTGATGAAACCGGTCCCTGGGCTTTGGCGAAAGATCCAGCCAAAAGTGGACGACTCAATACAGTACTTTATAATTTGGCTGAGACCTTAAGAATCATCGCCATTTTGATTTCCCCCTTAATGCCTGTTACGGCACCAAAAATTTGGGCGCAGTTAGGTATCGCCAGTGACTTTGGTCTTGTATCCTTAACCGATGCTGAAGGTTGGGGCAAGTTGCCAGGAGGAACTAAGGTTGGCACTCTTGAACCTATTTTCCCTCGGATTGAAGACAAACCTGTGGAAATCTCTGCTCAGGTGCAACCCGTTACTACCCAAGTACACGTAGCATCGAAATTAATAACTGATCTGCCTGAAATTACCATTGAAGATTTTGCCAAAATGGATTTACGGGTCGTTAAAGTATTGGCTGCGGAAAAGGTGGCTAAGGCGGATAAATTGCTGAAACTGACCGTCGATTTAGGTACAGAAGAACGTACAATCATCTCGGGTATTGCTAAGCATTACGCTCCTGAAGAACTCATCGGTAAGGATGTAGTCATGATTATTAATCTGAAGCCAGCCAAAATCCGCGGAATTGAATCACGGGGCATGGTTCTGGCAGCTTCTTGCGGTGAAAAATTATCCTTAGTTACGGCAGCAGACATGATGCCTGGCAGTAGGGTTAAATAAAATGTTATTTGATTCTCATGCCCATCTTCATGATGAAAAATTTGATGCTGACCGGGAACAAGTCATTAAAAGAGCCTTAGAAAATAATGTGACAGGTATCCTTACCGTGGGGACCTGTATGACCACTTCAGCCCGTGCTGTGGCCTTAGCAGAGCAATATGAGGGTATTTATGCTGCCGTCGGTATTCATCCCCATGATGCTCAGGGTATTACGGAGGCTGATTACGCGCAACTAGCCACGTGGAGTGAGCACGATAAGGTGGTAGCCATCGGCGAAATTGGGCTGGACTATTATTATGATTTAGCACCTAAAGATACCCAGCGCGCTGTGCTTGTGCGGCAGATCCATCTGGCCCGTGAGATGAATAAACCCTTTATTATTCATGATCGTGATGCCCACCGGGATATCATGGATGTTATTAAAAGTGAAGCCCAGGGGCTTAGTGGTGTATTCCATTGTTTCTCTGGTAGTTTGGAGATGGCGAAGGAAGTCATAAAATTAGGTTTTTATATTTCCATCGCTGGACCTGTTACGTTTAAGAATGCGGCGAAATTGCCGGAGATTGTGGCGAGTATTCCCTTAGAACGACTGTTGGTAGAAACGGATTGTCCCTACCTAACACCTCATCCCTTTCGAGGCAAGCGTAATGAGCCTGCTTATGTGTCGATTGTGGCTGAGAAAATAGCTAGTTTGCGGGGAATAGAACGATCAGCCTTGGCTGAAAGTACCACTGCAAATGTGAAAAGATTGTTTAAAATTAAATAAGAAGCATAAAATTTTAAAAGAGCGAATATCTTGTAAAAAAGGTACTTGCTCCTTTTTTATTTATCTGTATAAAGTAGGTGGTATTGGTAAATAATTAGACTAAAGGAAGAAAATAATTAGACAAAATTTTATACTTGTGGTATAATGTGCAAATATTTTAAAAGGAGGAATTGCATGCGTAAAAATAAGCTAAACGACCTAATATTTCGAAAGAAGTTCCTACCCCTCATTCTCGCATTAGTCATTGTTTTTTTGATGGCAACTGGTTTTGTGTTTGCCAATAAAAAAGTACAAATTGCCGCTGATGGCGCCACGATGATGGTTAGCACATTACATAACAAACCTGAAGATGTTTTGGTACAAGCTGGAATAAAATTAGGTTCGATGGATGAATATCACCTGTCAACAACTAAGTTGGTTGACGGTACGGTCATTACAGTGCATAGAGCTGTGCCTGTTACTGTTGTCTATCAAGGGAAAACTCAGGTGCTTACGACTGGGAAACTTACCGTCGGGGAAGTGGCTGAAAGTTTGGGTGCTGTAGCAGCAACCAGCAAATTGATACCCAGTGGAGAAACTGCAGTTCAACCGGATATGCACATTCAGGTTATAACCCTTACAGAGCAAGTCGTTGAACGTGAAGTGCCTGAGCCCTTTACCGTTATTCGGCAACCTGATCCCACCATGCGAAAAGGTGTAGAGAAGGTTACCGCTGAGGGACAAGATGGTGTTAAAAAAGTTACGGTACGTCTGAATTTTGCTGATGGTGTAGAGGTCAGTGCCCAGCAGATTAGTGAAACCGTGAAAGAAGCGCCCAAGGCGCAAGTCATTGCGGTGGGTACACGTGATACTGTGGAAACTTCCCGGGGCGCTATGCGGTACAGTCGTGTAGAGATGATGGAGGCCAGTGCCTATCTGCCAACAGATGGTTCTTCTTCAGGCATCACTGCGACGGGCATCTCAGCGCGCCGTGGTGTTGTAGCCGTTGATCCTGCTGTCATTCCTTTAGGGACCCGCGTGTATGTACCAGGTTACGGAGTAGCTTTGGCTGCTGATGTGGGTGGTGCCATTGTAGGTCGTAGGATTGACTTATGTATGGAAGATTATGGTGAAGCCATGGGATTCGGGCGGCGATCAGTAGAAGTATATGTTCTTGATTAACAGGGGGTATCCTCCCTGTTCTTTTTTTGATATTATAGATAAGAATCATTGTAGTAGAACGTAGATAAAGAGTGGTAGAAAGATGATTAAAGAAGTCATTGTTGTTGAAGGGAAAAATGATATACATGCCGTAAAACGAGCGGTGGATGCTGACTGCCTTACGACAGGTGGTTTTGGTTTGTCCCCCTATAGTCTAGAAAAAATTCAGCATGCTTATAGCAAACGGGGTATTATTATTTTGACGGATCCTGATTGTGCTGGTGAACGGATACGAAGGTTTTTAAGTCAACGTTTTCCTGAGGCTAAACATGCTTTTGTTCCCAAAGAAGATGCCACGGCCAAAAATGATGTGGGTATTGAGCAGGCTTCGGGGGAAGCCATTCGCAAGGCTTTATCTAAAGTGCGTTACCAAGAACTTCAAGTCGGTAATGAATTTAGTTTGGTTGATTTAATGCGCTCTGGCTTAAATGGCATCAATGAGGCTGGGATTAGGCGCTCTTTGGTAGGAGCTATCCTGGGAATTGGTTATGCCAATGCCAAAACATTCTTGCAACGTTTGAATAATTACGGCGTAACCCGGGCTGAATTTGAGCAGGCATTGGAAGAAATCAATTCTTGAATTTAATAAACTTGGAGGCAATGTATGATACAGCCAACTATCGCACAAAAAGAAGTCACATTACATATTCTAAAAAGATTTGGTATCCGCATGAGCAAAAAATTAGGGCAAAACTTTCTAATTGATGAACATGTGGTAAACAGTATTGTCGATGCTGCTGGTATTCAACCTAGTGATGCGGTATTGGAAATCGGTCCTGGTATTGGCACCTTAACTCAAGGCCTAGCGGAAGCGGGTGCTAATGTTACGGCTGTGGAAATCGATCGACGGCTACTCGAGGTGCTGAGCAAGACGTTAGAAGGTTATGAGAATGTTAAAGTTGTACATGGGGATATTTTGCGGATTGATATTGCTGAGACAATGGGAGTGCCAAAATATAAAGTTGTGGCTAATTTGCCCTATTACATTACAACGCCGATCATTATGGGCCTATTAGAAGCTCACATGCCAATTGATGTACTAGTAACCATGGTGCAAAAAGAAGTGGCCCAACGTATGGTCGCCACGCCAGGCACGAAAGATTATGGGTCCTTGTCGGTAGCCGTTCAGTATTATACTAAGGCCGAGATTATGTTTATCGTAAAACCTGACTCCTTTATTCCACCACCTTCCGTGGAGTCGGCAGTCATTCGTTGTACGGTCCTTGATAAACCTCCTGTCCAAGTTGACGAAAAAATATTTTTCAGGGTCGTAAAAGCGGCTTTTGCCCAAAGACGCAAAACCTTGTTAAATACGCTAAAAACAACAGGTGTGCCAGTGGAAGCCTTAAAGGTGATTCTGGCTAACGCTGGCATTGATGGTACGCGTCGGGGTGAAACCTTGTCCTTAGATGAGTTTGCCGCCCTTTCCAATGTCTGGGTACAATAAAAAGACAGTAAGAAACCCTACTCTTCGCTGAGCAGGGTTTCTTGTTTTTTTACTTATAGTTAGTGTTCACTAAAAAAATTATCTAACAAATCAAAACGTCGCTCGTTATGGTAGCCTATATAGGTTTTGTTTTGCCATTGGCGGGTACGAGGGGTATTTTGAAAAACGCTGATTGCTTCTAAGCAGTCACCTACAATTGTATCAATGATCTTCGTAGAGTGCATCTGAGTTTTGAGGGATGATCCTAATTGATAATGGGGAATGGTGGTGGCCACATCGATTTTCAGCTTATTCATTCGTGCTAGGGCCATTGAGACGGGAGGGATGGCTAGTTCTCGAATAGGGATGGTCTCTAAAAAATGCCGTGAGACAGCATGTGGACCGTGAGAAGGTGTGGATAGGTTGATTTTTTTGTCCAAGCCTAGTTCTTTGTTAAGGTTTAAACGCCATTGAAAGGTCGGGTTATAACGTTCGATGTGCCGTGGGGGGGACGGATAACAGTTGGTTAAGGCCATATCCCAATGTTTTAATACAATATGGTCGATCAGTTGTAGCAGGTTATCGGCAAAGGTGCCCACCATGTCCCCATCAACAAAGGCTACTACGTCACTACCAAGGGATAAAGCTACTTTGGCCCCTATGGCTCGGGGGATGTCAATGCCTAAACGTTCGTGAAAGTAAAGGATTTGTAATTTTGGTATACCCAGTTTTAATACTTCGTGCATTGTGGAGTCATTGGAACCGTTACTAATTACAATAATGTGGTCGATTGGTAGTGTGCTGAGATTTTGTAGTACGGTTGCAATGCGGCCAGCCTCGTTCTTCGCTGGAACAACCACAGTAATCATGCCATCACCTCGAATGTTTTGAGCGCGATGTCTGTGATTTTGAGTAATCACAGGGTTAGTATAGTATATTGGTAGGAAGGGCTTTTTGCTACATGGAAAGGTTTCAGAAAATTTATTTGCTTCCCCCCTCTGCATCTTACGGGTAGGTGGATCTTCTTATGTGGCAGTTTTTAGTTATGTTACATAGTATGTAGTAAGTAGTGAGAGGGGGTGTTGAGAATGCCTAGTGTAGACATAGGGGACTTGGTAATTCGTAAATCTCACGGTGGCGATATTGTATTTAAGGTAACAGAGATCTTTGAAGATGAGGTAGGAGAAGTACAGTGTGTGCTGAAAGGTATGTACTTGCGTCTGATGGCCGATGCGCCCATGGCTGATTTAGAACTAGTGGGTGTGGCAAAATTATGTAAAGAAATTGTGGATTTGGAATTTGTCCACAGTGACGGTTTGAAAAAAATTATGTTACGGCGTGGTTTAGACAGAGAAAAAACAGAAATGAACCGCTCGGAATCATCGAAGAAATTTGAATTTTTTGATATACCTGGCAAAGTATTGCATCTTGATGGGGATGAAGAGTATCTTAAAATGTGCTTAAAAACATATCAGCAACTCAACATTGAAGCTGTGGGGCGCTGTATTGATGAATCGGAGCAAGCCGAACAAGTCATTGCTTTAATCGATGAATACCGTCCAGATATTCTAGTACTAACTGGCCATGATGCCTTACTGGGTAGTGGGAAAAAAGATTTTGGGAATGTTGAAAATTATCGTAACTCTAAGCACTTTATCGAAGCTGTAAAGCAAGCCCGGATCTTTGAACCAGCCCGGGATGACTTAGTCATTTTCGCCGGAGCCTGCCAGTCGTGTTTTGAAGCTATTTTGGCAGCAGGCGCTAATTTTGCCAGTGCACCCATGCGCGTATTTATTCATGCCTATGATCCCGTATTTATTGCCGAAAAAGTTGCCTTTACGCCCATCAATAAAACATTAGATGTCAGTGAAGCCATTGCGGCCACCGTCACAGGTATTGAAGGGGTGGGGGGAGTTGAGACCAGGGGAAAGTTCAGGTTGGGTCTACCCAAGACGCCTTATTAAGTGGCAAAGAAATTAAATTAGGCTAATTGATGAAAAGTCGATTAGCCTTTTCTTGTGTCCTTGTATTGGATGGGATGACTTATCTAGGTTTTACGTAATCGTCAAATAAGGAAGTGGATAAAAAAAGAACAAAACTTGATGTATACTAGAAATCATCAAGCTTTGTTCTTTTTGCATCCTGTTTGAATCTGCGAATTCCAAGGAAGATAATCTTCTAGAATCTCAGGATATTGCCTAACCGGAAGTCTAGGTAAATCCTGAAGAAGAAACTCTAGGTAGCTATACGGGTTTAGCTCGTTGGCTTTCTCAGTTTCGATTAGACTGTATACGGCAGCACTTGCAGCAGCTTCGTTAGGACTAGGACTAGGACTATTGCTTTTCTTCAATATTAAAATAGGCTGAAATAATGAGGCTGATTTGCAATTTATAGCATTTGAATAACGCCTATCAATAAGGTACTTGACATAAATGATGCCATTACGGCACAGTTACAGGTATTGAAGGGGTGGGTTGGATTGAAATGCGGGGAAATTCAGAATGGGCTTGCCAAAGACTCCTTATTAAGAGTAAAAAAATGGTGAATAATATGCAGCCATTTACTACGGTCATTTTTCACAAAATTAATATTCAGATAAAAGTGTAGGTTCCTTAGGGTGGGGTGAATCGTATCATTGGTAACGGCGAAAAAGGGCACTCATTCATTGCTATTATCATCATGCTTTTCATCTATTGGTTTCTTAGCTGGTTGAGGGGTCAACGACTTTTCTTTATGATACATTGACAGTGCATTGCGATCTGGCGCGGAAGGGGGCTGCTCCATCCACCCATTTTTTATTAAGAGATTTGCTCCCTCCTTCGAGTAAAGACCAACTTGAAACAAAACTCTTACATATAAAAGTGCTAAATCAAGTCTTGGACTTGCCGAGAATGCCATTCCATAGTCACCAAAACCTCCGGAGTTCAATAAGTTGACGTGAAACAACATGAGTCTGTCTGAGAAAGGTGATTGCGTACAGGCCATCACCTCACTATCAAAGCTTGGGGCAATCGAAATTTCTTCAGTAACTAAAATTTTATTAAATAGTTCCATAAATTTATTAGCAATGCCTTTTCCACTAGTAAAATATTGCTTTAGCTCTTTTGCATGTGCAACCTGAGAAAATCCGATCATTAACGCTTTTCCAATTGCATTGGATTGGGCACCGAAAAAAAGATGAGTAATTTCCAGAGCAGTTAGGGACCTTTTTTTGCCAAAGAGACCAGAAAAAAAGCTCCTATCTTTGACAAAATCGACTTTATTCGGAATAGGGATAGTAGGGGGACGGGTATATACTCCTTTCGCTAACAGTATTTCCGTCAACTGCTGATCGACGATAGTAAGTCTATTAATATAGTGCCTGAAAAATTGTCTGAGGTCACTGCGAGTACTTTGCGTGTAAGCAAGGGAAAAAGTGATTGTGGCAAACCTCGCCATGCTTTTGGTATATATCAGATAATATTTATCTGAGAATAAGCGCGGAGCGTCTGGCACAATATCCTCTGAAGTAATTCCCCTAGGCACAGGAAGATTTTCTTGCTTAAACGCTGATTCCAATAATTTAACGCTATCTCTCGTCTCGTTGACCAAAACTACTAGCATGTTTTTGATATCTTGATCTTCTACATGATTTAAAAAATAGGAAAATACATGGTGCACAAGGGATTCAATCATGTAAGTATTCCAAAGAGCCCCCATTTCGCTAGCTGTAATCCTAATATTTTCATGCTTGATATTTCCCACTAAGGTGTCCTCCTATTGGTCTATTATTCAGCGATTTTCCTTGCTTTCTAGTATTTGCTGTTGCTCTGCGTTCTATCCTGGACTATATGGTGATTTGGTCTTATTGCTAATCCTGCTAAAAAAGCCGCCCACCTAGTTCTCTAACATTTTTCATTATCTTTTTTGTTTATTTTAGGATCTATTCGCACATAATATTGCTCCGTCATCTTAATTCCAGAATTACATAGCAGTTTATGGGTATAATGAAGTAAAAGGAGGGGAAGATATGACAATTTTAGAAATGATCGCGGCGACAAAGAATGTGCTTTGGTCCCAACTTTACGCCCACTGGGTAAATTCAGAACTATTTTCTTTCCCGTGGTGGTTTAGCGTACTTTTTCTTATTGCCAGTTATATTATCTGGTGGAAATTACTTGATAAATCAAGACTGGTAGAACTACTCCTATTTGGCTCATTGCTAGCAGTGATGTCGGCTATTGTTGATACGATTGCTGACAATTTACTACTTTGGCAGTATCTAGTGAAAATTTTCCCGTTTACGCCTGCCTTTTTCCCATTTCATTTAACACTTGCCCCCATTATACTTATGATTGTGTATCAATATACGGATAATTGGTATAAATATCTTATAAGCACAGTGTTCGCGGCAGTTGTCTATTGTTTTGTTATTGCGCCTCTATTTGTTGCCATCGGCGAGGTACAACTCTTAAATTGGAATCACGGGTATACTTTTATTACCTTTATAGCACGCGCCATGATAGCTCGATGGATACTTATACTTTGTAAACAGATTCAATGTTCATACGAAGGACAATCGGAATCATTGCACCGCTTTACGCCAATCTTTCAACCTACGTCAAAACCTCTACCCGATACGAAAGCTGATAAAGAAGATGGGGCAGACTAGCCGTCTTGTTCTTAATTGAGTGAGGCGGTCTTTGCGTTTTATATAATGAAGCTAATTTGTAAATTATAGCATTTGAATAACACCTATCGATAAAACATTAGATGTCAGTGAAGCCATTGCGGCCACCGTCACGGGTATTGAAGGGGTGGGGGGAGTTGAGACCAGGGGAAAGTTCAGGTTGGGTCTACCCAAGACGCCTTATTAAGTGGCAAAGAAATTAAAGTAGGCTAATTGATGAAAAGTCGATTAGCCTTTTCTTTGTGCCCTTGTGTTGGAGGGAATGACTTATCTAAGCAGGGGGTAACAACCTTTTTCCATTTAACAGGAAGAAACAACCCATAAAAGGGATATAATTACATTAAAATTGGAACAATATTCTTGTTAAGCGTGAAAAAGGAGGATTTAAACTACATTTCAGCGAATTAACAAGTATAACTATTATGTGTTAAGTGTGAAGGGAGTCAACGATGGCGATAAGTTTGCAAAAAGGTCAAAAGATTGATTTAACTAAAGGCAATGCCGGGCTTTCAGAACTAATTGTTGGACTAGGTTGGGATCCAGTGGAACAATCTAGTGGTGGGTTTCTTGGTAGTTTGTTTGGTGGTAAAAAAGCCGAGTTTGATTGTGATGCATCAGTGTTACTATTAGATGCCAATGGGAAATTTACGCGCAAAGAACATATGATTTTCTTTAATAATTTGAAAAGCCCTTGTGGTAGTGTCACCCATTTAGGCGATAATCGTACGGGTGGTGGTGATGGCGACGATGAGCAAATTTTGATTCAGTTAAATAAAGTACCCAGCGATGTACATAAAATAGTTTTTGTGGTGAATATTTATGATTGCCAAAAACGTAAACAAGATTTTGGTATGATTAAAAATGCCTTTATTCGTGTGGTCAATAAGGCTACCATGCAGGAAATAACCCGTTACAATCTGACGGATAGTTATGCTGGTAAGACGGCGCTCATTGTTGGTGAAGTATACCGACACCAAGGGGAGTGGAAATTTGGTGCCCTTGGGGAAAGCACGCAAGATGCTTCCGTTAGTGCTATAGCGGGCAGATATACCTAAGAGACTGTTTCTTCTATATATACTGCATTAAAGAAATTGCATCTATATCCCATTACTGAGGGTTGTCGTGTATCTATTTAATTCAACTTATATATAAAAAATAGGAGGGTACTATTATGGCTGTAAGTTTAAGTAAAGGTCAAAAGGTAGATTTAACAAAAACCAATCCGGGTCTTAAAAAAATTGTGATCGGTCTAGGTTGGGATACGAATAAGTATGATGGCGGTCAGGATTTTGATCTGGATGCCTCTGCTTTTGTTTTAGGCGCAACGGGCAAAGTAAAAGATGAAAAAGATTTTGTTTTTTATAATAATACCAAAGGTGCCAACGGTGCACTGGTGCATACTGGTGACAACCGAAGCGGTGCTGGCGATGGTGATGATGAGCAAATTAAAATGGATCTCTCCCTCGTGCCCGCTGAGGTTGAAAAAATTGCCTTTACCATTACCATTCATGAAGCTGAGACCCGCAAACAAAATTTTGGACAAGTGGCCAATGCCTATGTTCGTGTCTTCAATGAAGAAGGCAGCGCTGAACTCATTCGCTATGACTTAGGTGAAGATTTTTCCGTGGAGACAGCGATTGTTGTTGCGGAAATTTATCGCAATGGGGCCGAGTGGAAGTTTAACGCCATTGGTAGTGGTTTTAAAGGTGGCTTAAATGCCTTATGTGTTAATTTTGGTCTCAGTGTAGCCTAACTATATTTCTTTAATAAATGATAGGGGGATTTTAACATGGGAATTAATTTATCAAAAGGTGAAAGAATCAATTTGTCAAAAGAAGCACCCAGTCTAAAAAAAGTAGGCGTGGGTTTGGGTTGGGATACAAATGTCAGTGATACAGGAGCTGATTTTGATCTGGATGCTTCCGTATTTATGCTAGGAGCCAACGGCAAAATACCAACAGAAAAACATTTTATCTTTTATAATAACTTAACTTCGCCGGACGGTGCCATTAAGCACACAGGAGATAACTTGACGGGTGATGGTGATGGTGATGATGAGACCATTAATGTGGAACTGCCTAAAGTAGATGGCACCATCAATGACTTGGTCTTCGTTGTTACTATTCATGAAGCGGAAAAACGTAAACAAAATTTCGGACAAGTTCGTAATGCCTTTATCCGGTTGTATGATATTGAGACCAATAAAGAAATTGCTAAATATGACCTGGAAGAAGATTTCTCCAAAGAAACGGCCATTGAATTTGGTAAGTTGTACAAGAAAGACAATCAGTGGAGATTCCAAGCAGTCGGTCAGGGTTATAATGCTGGTTTACAAGGATTTGTTGACAAATTTTTTGCTAGCTAACAGTGCTCATTTGGAAACGCAAAAACACGAAGTGCTTTTTGTGTTTCCCTTATTTTTATCTGAGCCATTAGGGTTCAAAACTTATATAAATGGGGTATAGCGATGAGCTTTTTTGATAAAATTGACATGACTAAAAAGGTGAAAGCACCAACAGTGATCAATCTGGTTAAAAGTGGTGATTCTCACGCCATTGATCTGACAAAAAAAACGGGAGAATTTCTCATTAATTTGAATTGGGATTCAACCAGTGAAAAAAAAGGCCTGTTGAGTTTTTTGTCCAAATCAACCCTTGATCTTGATTTGGGGTGTATGTATCGTTTGAAAGATGGTAGTCAAGGTGTGATTCAAGCCTTAGGCAATTTATTTGGTTCATTATCCTCCCATCCTTATATTAGTTTAGATAAAGATGATCGTACGGGTCAGAGTAGTGATGGGGAAAATCTCAGACTGACAAAACTAGCCATGCTAGATATTGTCGTCGTGTTTGCTTTTATTTATGAAGGAGCACCGAATTGGGATAGTGCCAAAGGGATTGTTACTGTCAAGCAGCAGGGGAGTGCTGATATTGTCATCAAACTTGATAACCCTGAGCAGGGCAAGATTATGTGTGGACTTATAAAGATTGAAAATAAAGATGGCAAGCTGATTGTTACCAAATTGGAACAATATTTTGCTGGGCATAAAGAACTTGATAAGGCCTTTGGGTTTGGCTTTAGTTGGACTGCTGGTCGCAAATAGTATGAATGGTTGAAAGATAAGGAGGCTTGTATGGATTACGAAATTTTATACCCAGGTGCTTTTCCACTATTGAAGGTCAAATTAAACAAAGGGGAGACCATTAAGGCTGAATCGGATGCCATGGTCTCCATGGAAAGTACCATTGATGTGGAAGGAAAAATGGACGGTGGCTTTTTGGGCGGTATTGGACGCATGTTAGCCGGCGAGAAATTTTTCTTTCAAACCCTTACAGCCCGTCGTGGTCCTGGTGAAGTATTACTGGCACCCGCCATACCCGGAGATATTGTGGATGTGGATTTAGATGGTAGTTATAGCTTAGTTGTGCAAAAGGATGGTTTTTTAGCCGGTTCCATGGGCATCGAAGTCGCCAGTAAAATGCAAAACTTGATGCAGGGACTCTTTTCTGGGGAAGGCTTTTTTACACTAAAAATAAGCGGTACAGGTACGGTTTTCGTGAATTCTTATGGCGGTATTCATGCCATTAATCTAGAGGCTGGGGAAGAACGCATTATTGATAATAGCCATCTTGTTGCTTGGCCTGACTATATGGATTATAAAATCGAAAAAGCCTCGTCCGGTTGGATATCTAGTTTTACATCAGGTGAAAAGCTTGTTTGTCGCTTTAGAGGGCCGGGAGTCGTCTTGATTCAGACCCGCAATCCAGAGGGCTTTGGTGAGTGGGTAAAAGGACTGCTACCCACTAGTAAGTAGATAAAATTGAAATAGTTTGTATGATCGGAGGAAGATTCATGAATGAATTTATGATCGGGATTATCGGCAACTATGCCCAGTTTTTTAGTTTGAATGCCTTTCTTAGTGTTGTTGATAATCCTATGAGCTGGGCCGTGATTGGTAGTTTGATCGTCCTTGAAGGACTCTTGTCAGCTGATAACGCCTTAGTATTGGCCATCATGGTGAAGCATTTACCCAAGAAAGAGCAAAAACAAGCCTTGTTTTATGGTATTTTTGGCGCTTTTCTGTTTAGGTTTGTCGCCATTGGTCTAGGAACCTATTTAATTAAAATTTGGTGGATAAAAGGCGCTGGGGCTCTATACCTGTTATGGATGGCCTTTCAATATTTCTTTATGAAGCCAGCCGAAGAAGAAGAAACCACGTCGGCTCCTATGGGCTTTTGGCGTACCGTCTTAGCTGTTGAAATTATGGATATTGCCTTTAGTATTGATAGTGTATTGGCAGCCTTTGGCGTTAGTGATCAAGTATGGGTATTGTATTTGGGCGGTATTATGGGTGTCATGATGATGCGGGGCGTGGCACAAGTTTTCTTGGCACTCATTGAGCGGTACCCAGAGTTAGAAACGACGGCCTTTGTGCTCATTGGTATTATTGGCACAAAAATGCTAGGATCAGTTTTTGGTCTCCATGTGAGTGAAACTGTATTCTTTTCCACCTTGATTTTTGTCTTTTTGAGCACTTTCGTCATTCATCATTTACGTGCGCGTACAGCATAATGCGCTATTTTAATTATCTCACCCCTGCTGAAGAGCAAGACCTATTTTTCTTACCCCCTCAGTCCATTGATCCTACGAATAAGTATTTATTAGAATATGCCCTGGGAGCCACCTTATATATGCCGGCCACACGGCAGGTTGTTGTCCAGGATATTATTGATGGTAAGCTGGCCGGATTAATGTCCATGGTTTTGTGTCTAGAAGATGCCATTGGTGATAATGAAGTTTTTACGGCGGAAGCATTACTGGTTAACCATATTGGCCAGTTGGCCCTTGCACTAACCCAAGGAGCTGTATCTCTCGTTGAGATTCCCCTCATTTTTGTACGAGTGCGGGATGTGGGTCAAATGGTACGTCTGACAGAAATTTTAGGGGAAAAGAGTTCATTATTAACAGGTTTTGTCTTTCCTAAATTCACAGTAACCAATGGAGCTGCCTATTTTGGCGCATTAGCGGAGCTTAATAAATATCAGGCCAAACCTTTGTATGGTATGCCCATCTTAGAGTCTCCAGAAATTGTTTATGTAGAAAGCCGGCATCAGAACTTACTGGCCATAAAACAACTACTTGATCCTTATCGGCAACTCATATTAAATGTTCGTATTGGTGCAACTGATTTTTCCGGGCTATTTGGTCTGCGACGTAGCCCTGATCTGACGATTTATGATATTAAGGTCATTGGTAGTTGTATTACGGATATTATTAATGTTTTTACTCGGCCAGAGTGCAATTATGTCATACCAGGTCCGGTCTGGGAGTTTTACTCCAGTGAACGAGTGCTAAAACCTCAATTGCGGCAAGGAGTTTTTAGTGACCACCTGGGCCAATCCGGGGGTCGACGCATGAGAGATACGCTGATTGGCCGTTATATGGATGGTCTCATTCATGAGATTGTGCTTGATAAAGCCAACGGTTTGATTGGTAAGACCATTATTCATCCCAGTCACATCAAACCTGTACAAGCATTATGTGTCGTTACCCACGAAGAATATATGGATGCCTCCAGTATTTTAGCTAGCAATAATGGAGATATAGGAGTTATTGCCAGTTTATATTCCAATAAGATGAATGAGATAAAACCTCATAAACGCTGGGCAGAAAAAATAATGATCAAATCAAAAATTTATGGAGTATTTAATGAACAACACAATTTTACCAGTTTGCTTACCTAATTGTTATTCCTATGATATTTTAGAAGAGCTAAAAGTGGATATTTTTGTTGATGCTAATGTTTATGACATCCCCATAACTGCTTTATTCCAGATGGCCGCGCGAAAAAATACTAAACGCGGCTTTTTGTTCGTTAGTAAAATTTTGGGTAAGCACATTCCCGTGTTTCCTCTGATTCCTCTCCTTGGTGGAGTCGCCTTAGCGGCCCGCTATGCTAGTATCATGTATCATGAACAAAGTTTTGAAAAAAAATGGGATTTTGCTCAGGCCTTGACGATTTCTGCCGTAGGAGAAAAAGTATGGGAAGATATCAGTCATCATCCCTTGCCATTACCCGCGAAAACCCTGTTCATTGGTTTTGCTGAAACCGCAACTGGGTTGGGCCATGGAATGTTTAGCTCCTTTGCTGAGAATGCTCAGTATATCCATACCACGCGGGAGAATATCTTGGGTATTGACAATCGAGTGGAATTTACAGAGGAGCATAGCCATGCTATGGATCATTATTGTTATGCCATAGATCCAGCCTTGTTTGCCAATGAAGATATGATTGTTTTAGTCGATGATGAGATTACGACGGGTAAATCAGCTTTGAATTTTATTAAAGCCATTCAAAGTCACTATCCACGGAAAAAGTATGGTGTCGTGTCCCTTTTGGACTGGCGTTCACCTGTAGAGAAACAAAAGTTTGTTGCTATGGAAAACGATCTGGAAATTCGTATTCATGCCATATCCTTGCTGTCAGGCCGTATTACAGTCACTGGACAGCCTGTAGTTGACGATCATCAACATAAGCCTTCACAACCTCTGTTAGGTAGGGTAAAACCCATTGTGGAAACCATTGTTCTGGGGGAAAACTTAGGACCGTTGCTGGAATTTTCGTCACTTAACACCAATATGGACAAAAATACGGTACCCTACCTGCAAGCCACGGGTCGGTTTGGTATCACTAGTCAAGAGCAAAGAGATCTGGAAACCAAGCTTCAACAAGTAGGCCTTTTCCTCAAACAAAAACGCCAAGGAACGAAAACTTTATGCCTGGGCACAGGGGAATTTATGTACATTCCCTTTAAGATCGCCAGTTATATGGGCGAAGGCGTGAGAGTTCAATCCACAACGAGAAGCCCTATTTATCCCGCAAAGCATGAAAACTACGCCATAAAGCAGGCCGTTACCTTTGCTAGCCCTGATGATCCCTTGATGATTCATTATGTTTATAATATTCCTTTGGGGTACTATGATGAAGCCTTTATCTTCTTAGAACGAGCCGTTGATACTGGGGCCCTAGAATCCTTACTGCAAGCTTTTGAGCCCTTAGCTATCCCGCGAATCCATTTTGTCATATGTGTTGATAGTAAAGAAGGAAAGGAGTAACAAACCTGTGATTGATAACGTTCCTCTGATTCCCCATCCGCGGCCCATAGGAAGCTATAGTCCCACGGATGTTATTTTTTTGTTAAAAGAGGTTGGTGGTTTAGTTCCCGAAATTGATAATCAACAGCGAGAAAAGGCCATTCAAGGTGGAACCCATTACTCGGAGATGTTACCTGTGGAGTATCAGCCCAAACCTGAATATATTGCCCTCTTCCATCAAATGCTCCACGCCACGGCAGCCAAGATTGCCCTCGCCGTTGCCATTGTCGCCGAACAAATTTTCCAGTTGAGAGGCAAATCCGTAATCCTCGTGTCCTTAGCCCGGGCGGGAACACCCATCGGTATTTTAATTAAGCGTTATGTCGCAGAAAAATATGGTATTATACTGCCCCATTACAGCATCTCCATTATTCGTGGTAAGGGAATTGATGAAAATGCGGTATTATATATGTTGCAAGAGCATCCTGGTTTTGCCCTTCAATTTATTGATGGCTGGACAGGGAAGGGGGCTATTACCGCTGAATTGATTGAGGCTTGTCAGCAATTTAACGAAAAATATCAGGAGGAAATATCGCCTGATTTGGCGGTTTTGGCTGATCCTGGTTATTGCGCTCATTTGTATGGCACTCGGGAGGATTTTTGTATTCCCAGTGCTTGTCTAAATTCCACCGTATCGGGACTGGTCAGTCGTACGGTGCATCGCGGGGATCTAATCGGTAAGCTTGATTTTCATGGCGCCAAATTTTATACCCAGTGGCGGGAACAAGATCTTTCCCAACTGTTTATAGAGAGCATTGTCAAATATTTTGACCTGGTTAATCATGAGGCCGTCACCACTGCCCAGCAGTATTTGAATAACTTAGAGCCACCGACTTGGGCGGGAATCAAGAAAATTAAAGAACTGCAAGACCTTTTTCAAATACCAGATATCAATATGATTAAGCCTGGTGTGGGAGAAACAACCAGGGTGTTATTACGGCGTATCCCTTGGAAAATCTTAATTGATCATAAAGAAAATCCTAATTTACAGCATATACTATTATTGGCGAAAGACCGCAAAGTTCAGGTGGAAGAATTTCCAGGGATGTCTTATTCATGTTGTGGGCTCATTAAAACAATGGGGGCTGATGTATGATCTTTGCCAGTGATCTTGACCAAACATTGATTTATTCCCCAAAATCATTTCGGCTGTTACCAGGAGAGCCCATGCCGACCGTCAGTTCCATTGAACGGTATGAGGAACGGGAAATATCCTTTATGCTTGATAGTGCCATCACTAGATTGGAAAAAATCGCGTTCCAGAGTATTTTTGTGCCAGTCACGACTCGGACCATAAACCAATATCGGCGTATTTCCTTGTTTCGTGAGCGCATCATTCCTACTTATGGGGTGGTGAGTAATGGTGGGAATATTATTGTAAATGGTGTAGTCGATCATAGTTGGCAAGAACGAGTGGCGATGAACATGGTGCAAATGTGTTTGTGCGCCCAGGATATGCTGGCGAGTTTTAATGAACTGGGGCACGAATCCTGGGCTGGACCCATGCGGATGGCTGATGATCTATTTTACTATTGCATTGTGGAGCGAGATAAGGTGCCCCTTGCGGAGCTTGCAAGTTTTGCCCTATGGGCTGGGACGCAGCAGTGGAATGTGTCGTTGCAAGGTAGAAAATTATATCTGGTACCAAACGTCATTAATAAATGGACGGCTGTGGCCTACATTCGAGATCTTTTACAGGCCCATATGGTGGTTGCTGCTGGGGATTCACTCTTAGATTTGTGTATGCTGGAGCAGGCAGATTACGCCATTGCCCCATGCCATGGAGAATTATGGGATTCTTATTTTCGAGGAGAATTACCCATTTTGTCCATGAAATTTACTAAGCAGGCTGGGATTTTAGCCGCCAATGATATTTTGGATTATGTGGTGGAACATTTTGCGGCAGGAAATATTCCTATACCTAGGAGTAGTTGAAGCTAGCAACCGTTGGATGCTGGCTTTTTTACTTTTTGTGAGCAAGACCAAGGAAAGGCAAGAAAAAGCGTTGCAGTTGGCCCAACGCCGATCTTTGGATACAATATTCTTTTATTGTAAAAATTTTTGAGCAGGAGAATAAGATAAAATAGGGAATATAATAGTGGGAAAATTATATGATATCATGTAAACGGGGAATGATAATGGAAAGAATTAAATCCGTTGATCGGGCCATAGATTTGTTGGAATGTTTTACCGAAGGAAGAACCGAAATCGGCGTTACGGAGTTAGGAAAATTGATTGGTCTTGCCAAGCCTAGTGCTTATCGACTAGCGGAGACCCTGCTGACGCGGGGGTATTTGCTGAAAGATCCCGATAAACTTCGTTATCAAATTGGTCCCAAGGTGCTCAGTTTGTCAAAAGTATTTTTTCATAAGGCTGACATACGTACCATGGCCCTCCCCCATATGCAAAAAATTCACGATATATTTAAAGAAGGAATCTTCCTGTTTATGGTCATTAACGATAAACGGGTTTGCATTGAGAGTATAGAAAGTACGCAACCACTGCGCAGAGTGATTTCTGTCGGTGAAGCCTTGCCCATGGGCGTTGGTGCGTCGGGTAAATTACTTGTGGCCTACCAAGGCTTTGAGTCTTACCCAGGATTTCATCAAAATGAACTGGCGCAGATTCGGCAGCAAGGTTATTCCATCAGTCGGGACGAAGCCGGCGATAATATATCGGCGGTTGCTGTTCCCATCAAAAATCATGTGGGGCAAGTCATTGGAGCTTTGGCCATGGCTGGAGCATCCATATATTATTCTGAAGACGATATTGCGCGGTATTTGCCTGTCATGCAAGAGCACGGTGAGAATATATCCCGTGAACTGGGTTTTCTGCGGAATGGCTAACAATTATTTTTTTTTAATCTGTAAAAAAGTAACGCTGTTGCTTAATAAGCAACAATAGAGGAAAGTTCAATGTCGCTGAAGGGATTAAACCCATTCCAAGTAAGGGCCAAAATGCTTTGGCGTTAGGTGGATTATCTTTACGTGAGTCACGTTATGGGGCAGAGGCAAGAATATTAGGTTATATGGGGCGATCGCATCATCTAAGGTTGTCCATCTATAATAGATCAACAGAGGGTTCTGTTGAAAATCATGGTATAGGAGTGTTATTATGGAATCAGCAAAGAGCAAACTACAAGGTACTAACGGGAAAAAAACCATGTACAAATCTCTACACTTCCAAGTATTCGTTGCCATTCTTCTTGGAGTGGCCTTTGGCTACTTTTATCCTAGCGCCGGTGCTAGTATGAGACCCTTGGGTGATGCATTTATAAAATTAATTAAGATGATCATTGGGCCTATTATCTTTTGTACCATTGTTGGTGGCATCGCTGGCATGGATGACATGAAAAAAGTCGGTCGGGTTGGCGGTAAAGCCTTATTGTATTTTGAAGCTGTGACGACGATTGCTCTCATCATTGGTATGGTGGTTATCAATGTGACCAAACCGGGTGCAGGCATGAATATTGATGTTTCTTCTTTGGATACCAAGGCTATCGCGGCCTATACCACTGCAGCCAAGTCCCAAAGCTCAGTAGACTTTTTTATGAATATTATCCCATCTACCGTCGCCGATGCTTTTGGCAAAGGTGAAATATTACAAATATTACTATTTTCTGTGATGTTTGGGGGCGTTTTATCGGCAATGGGACAACGGGGTAAAGCCATTTATGGGTTAATTAGTGATTGTACCATGGCCCTCTTTAAGATGGTGGATATGATCATGAAATTGGCGCCCATCGGTGTTTTTGGTGCTATCGCCTTTACCATTGGTCAATACGGTATTGCTTCGTTGGGACCATTGGGAAAACTATTGGGGATTTTTTACATCACCTGTATTGTATTTGTTTTTATTGTAATTGGACCCATCGCCAAGTGGGCGGGATTTAGCATTACAAAATTTTTATCCTATATCGAAGATGAGCTACTCATCGTGCTCGGTACTGCATCTTCAGAAAGTGTACTGCCTCGTATGATACAAAAAATGGAAAAACTCGGCTGTTCCAAATCGGTTGTTGGGTTGGTCATTCCCACGGGCTATTCCTTTAATCTTGATGGTACTTCCATTTATCTGACCATGTCGGCCATCTTTTTGGCCCAGGCCACCAATATTGATCTCACCTTGGTTCAACAACTGACCATCGTGGCCGTACTTCTTTTAACGTCTAAAGGAGCTGCCGCTGTTACTGGTGGCGGATTCATCGTCCTCGCCGCTACCTTATCCACCATACCTGGCATTCCGGTCGCAGCCTTAGCCATCATCTTCGGCATCGATCGTTTTATGTCAACTGGTAGAGCGTTGACAAATCTTGTCGGCAATGGGGTAGCTACCATTGTTATCTCTCGCTGGGAGAATGAACTGGACAATGCGGTACTGCAACAGGAATTAGCATTGGGCTCTCAGCCTCTAGAGGACGCAGACCATCACGCATAAAAACCTTGTGTTTAGGGATTTGTAAGACGCCCCCCTTTTTATAAGTGGGGCGTCTTACGTCACTTTTTTTACTGCTGCGGGTACCATTTATAAAAATGGATCATAGAATAGCAAGAAGAGGTGACATTCATGGCAAACACGAGCAAGGGGGTAAACCTAGTCAGCTGTTGGCCGCTGTGGGGACTACATTTTGCCTTTCACATCATAATTGGATTATTGGCAGGTATTGCAGGACTGGTGGTAATTTTTTCTATGGGCGAGGTTCTTAATGGCTTAGCCCTAGTGGGGGCAGGAAGTTTTGCCCTCTTCAATGGCTGGCAAGGAGTTAAGGAATTAGGGAAATGTCACGGAGCCAAAAGGGATATAACTTTAAAAGGGAACAACCGGTAGAGAGTGATCGGGGTTTCCTTTTTTTAGGGTACTTCTACGTTATGTAAACATTACCACGAAGCAAAAAGCAGGATTTTTCCGTTTAAAATCGAATAAAAATAAACGTAGCCTAGAGAATATATAAAATATTATGAAAACTAGAAAGGTGGTAATGTTATTGCGATATAGTAAATGTTCCAGTCTTGCCACATTGAGTTTCTTGACGGTTTCACTGATTACGACATCCTTGGGGGGGGCTTTTGCGACTACTGTTTTGGCAGCCACGCCTGAAGTAAGTGTCCAGGAAGGGAAGAGCGGGGATAATAACGGAACCATAGCCGGTATTGCAGCCTTAGGGTTGATTGGATTACTTTCAAGCCATAGTGGAAGTAAAGGAGCTGGGAATGTACCAGCGACTACTGCGTCGGCTGCTGCGGCGTCGGCGGCGTCGGCGACAACGACAACGACAACGACAACTCCTGCAGTTAAGACTCCAACTACGTCTACGTCTGCCGTAAGTACTGGAGCGGCAGCAGCTGAAGCAACAGCACTGAATCTTTTAAATGTTGACCGGGCATCCAATGGCTTAAAACCGCTAAAGTTAAATTCCAAGCTAACGGCTTTAGGAGAAAATTATGCCCAGGATATGATTAATCGTAATTTCTTCTCCCATACAAATCCTGAAGGGCAGTCGCCTTTTGATCGAATGAAGCAGGCTGGCATTAGTTATAGTTATGCAGGTGAGAATATCGCCATTAATAGTAATGTAACGGCGGCAGAACAAGCGTTTATGAACAGTGCAGGCCATAAGGCCAATATTCTTAGTACGAACTATACTGACGTTGGTATTGGTGTTCGTTTTGATGCCAATGGTTCAGCCCATGTGGTACAAGAGTTTATTAGTAAGTAATATATATAATGATAAAAGAGAATCCTACGGTTTGTGCCGTAGGATTCTCTTTTGTTATACCCTAATCTTATTACATGGTAACGCCGCATTTAGGGCACATACCCCGATGTCGATGGTAGTCAAACTCATGACCGCAACAAGGACAGATTTTATACAGACGGTACTGGCAGACTCTGTAGAGTTTATAGTAGGTTTTATAAGTCTTTACGCATTCTTTTTCCATTTTGCATTTCATTTGAGACATGTCAGAACACATATCAGAATAACAGTCTCCCGCCATTTTATCCTTCATATGGGGCATTTCATGTTCTTGGCAGTCGTCATCCATATGGGGGTGATCATCACATTTGTGGTAATCCATTAAGTAAGCGCCTCCTTATCCTTGTTATTACCACCCTTTTTGAGGGGTTTGCTATATTCTATGCTGCGGACAGTTAGAGGGCTATGATAAGTGGCCGTCAGCGCATATATTTTTTGTGACACATAAAATATACGGCGCGCATATATATAAATAGAACATACAAAAAGGGAGGGAATATGTATGGACGATAAAGATATACGTCAGGTGGGGTATCCGTGTCCATTAGGTGCTGAGACTGGACCACAAACCATTGTTGTTCGTCAGGTAATTGCGGAAAAGGAAGATCAGATGGCGCTAGATATTCATGTTGTGGTGCCTGATCCAAAGCCGGCCATTGAGCAGATAATTGATGTGTTTGTAAAGAATCTTGAGATCAACTCGATTGATGTAATTACTGATAAGATAATTATTCGCGGGGAGTTTGAGATTAAAGCTGTTTATGTGGCTGCTTTACCCAATAATCCTGTACACGCCGTTGAAATTAAACATTATCGCTGGACTGAGGATATTGATTTGGTTGGTGCACGTCGCTGGATGGATGGAGATGCTAGTGTAACCATTGAATTTGTAGATTATGATGTGGATGAATATACCCGCGCCTATAAGTACAAATATGAAGATATGACGAATGACGATGATTGTGATGACGATCATGATGATGAATGTGATGACGATCATGATGACCATGATGACGAATGTGATGATGGACATCACCACCACCATCACCATGCCTGCCGAGAATTTGACGTATCAGTAGTGCTTAAGTTTGTTGGTAAAGTTATCGCCAATCGAGAAATACAACTTGGTGCAGGCGGCATTACACCGGGACTGCCGACGACACCCAAAGGCTAAGCTCAGGGTGATATTTTACTAAAGGGGGGGAATTAAATGAGCGATGATCTACGACAAACGTTTAGTACGAGCGGTCAATTTTTAAGCAACAATACGAGCGGTAGTGTAATACCACAGGATATGCAAGCAAATTGTGGATGCCCTCAACCAGGTCCGGAAACCATTCAAGTAGAACAGGTTCTGGGTGCGGAAATGGCACAAAGGGTTGTAGAATTTGATATGATTGTACCCGATCCCAAACCTGATATTGAACAAGTGATTGATGTATATGTGAAAAACATAGAAATAAATAGTGTGGATGTCATCACTGATAAAGTGATTGTTCGTGGTGATTTGGAAGTTAAAGTGATGTATGTGGCTGATTTGCCCAATGAGCCCGTTCACGCTTTTGAAAAAAGACATGTACGTTTTACTCGGGATATTGTAGTCGATGGCGCACAACGAGATATGGATGCTGAAGCCGATGTTACGGTTGAATATGTAAACTATGATTTTCATCGACATCATGATCGACGTAAAGTGCATATTGCCATTGTTGTTAAATGCTGGGCACGTGTCATGGCAACAGCGGAAATGGACATATATGCGTTAGGGCCAGTCACTGAGGCGGGTCCCGTACAATACAATAGTACTAGTACACCAGAAAATATTGTGTATTCGTCGGGCGTTTTTGGTGGTGATTCTGCTTCAGCTTCCGCATCCCAGACTGGTGGTGGAGAAGCTGAGGGTTTCGGTGAACAAAATATGCTTGTAACAGGTCCGGAAGATATGTCAGGAATGGGCCAAGGATATAATATGCCAGGGGTTGGGCCAGGATATATGTCAGTTACAGGTCCAGGAATCACCCCCACGGCTGGAACAAAGATGGGTGTTAGTGGTACAGCTACCATCACGGGTAGTTCAGTAAATATTCGCACAGGGCCAGGCACTAATTTTCCTGTAGCAACCAAGATCAAAAAAGGGGCAATTGTAACCATTAAAGAACAAGCATTTGGCTGGTATCGAGTGGTTCTTCCTGATGGCGCTACCACAGGTTGGGTTGCCAGCTGGTTGGTTAATACTGGCACTGGTGTACCCACAGCGCCCAAAGGATAATAAGGATATAAAAATACCGTGCAGGCTGCTTGGTTTCCAAGTAGTTTGTGCGGTATTGCTTTCTAATTTTGAAGGATCTGGCATATACTGTAGCGTGCCTGAGTCGGCAAGGAGAGGGGGAGGGGAAATGCTTACTGCCTTAGAATATCTAGGCTCAGTGGGGATCGGAGTTACAGCGCCTCAGATGTTTCGTGCCAATGATGATAAAATCTATGTTGTTAAACTACAAAACAATCGTATGGGTACCAAGGTACTCGTTAATGAATATATAGCATGTTGGTTTGGACGCAAAATGGAGTTGTGTTTTCCACCGGGGGATTTTATTGAAATCGATGAACAAGTATTGAAAAAAAAACGACGCCTGCAAGTTGCAGGTATCAAGAAGGGACCCCATTTTGCTAGTTTATATATACATAGTAATCGTTATGTTAATAAACGTAACCTACAAGCTGCTGTTAATAAACGGGCAATGGCTGGTGTCATGCTCTTTGACCATATGTTTCATAATGTGGACCGCACGAAAAATCGCAAAAATCTCTTAGTAAGCCGGGAAGAAACAGCCTATGTGTTGTATGCCATTGATAATTCCCATTTGTTTGTACGGGGGCGGTGGACCGCCCAGTCCCTAGAAAAATTGGTCCATCGGATTAGTATCAATCAGTGGCGGTCTTATGGCTGGCTACTTAAACATTTTCTGGTTCCCCAAGATTTTGCTCCTTATGTTGCTAAGCTCAGGGATATTAGGGAGGAGGACTTAACTCAGTTTGTGCACAGTATTCCTCAGGAGTGGTTGCCTGAAGAGCAAGAACGTACAGCACTACTAAGGTATATGATAACCCGGTGCACCATGATGGATGCTATTGTGAGTAAGTTATGTCAATCAATTCCTAATATACACAGGAGTACCTACTTTTACCAAGGTAAATAACTCTTCAACATTGCTATTATGCATGCGGATGCAACCATGTGAGACCATATTGCCAATCAGCCAAGGCTGATTGATGCCGTGGATAATGGTGCATGAAAAAATCATGCTAATTCCCATATAAACTCGAATATAGGCTTTAAATTTTTACTAACAGGCCGTTTATCAGTGCGAACGGCCGTTATTTTTGCTATCACGGATTGTATAATTAGTTTCTTATGCTCTGGAGATATATCGCCCTGCTTAATAAGTGGTCGTAGTTGATCTGCTAATTCTTCCAACGTTATTTGGTTTACTGCCGAAACAGGCAGAGGCGCTTGTAATGATTGTTTTCTTTTATCAATGTCCAGTAGTTGTATTTTAATTTGGTCTAGTTCTTCATCTGCTTCACTTTCGGTAATCTTTTTCTGGCCAGACCACTTTATAAGAGTCTGCCGCCTTTTGATCAAGTCAGATTCAACTTCTACTACTCGTTTAAGTTCTTCGCTGTGATCAGTCACAGGCTCTGCTTGTTGTGGTAAATGCTCTTTCATTTTATCGTGATCATAGATCCCTTCGATAAGCTGATCCCAAACGTCCTGGTCGAATAAATCTGCGGGTAATGATCTACTAGCACAAGTCACTCCGGCACTACGCAAATTCGCATATCGGTGTGCAGAACATTGATAGTAAGGCTTAGTTATTCCGCTTGCAAACATATTGTGATGCATTAACATTCTTCGACCACATACGCCACAAAAAATAATACCGCCAACCAAGTAAGCGTGGTTCATGGTTTTCCTAGGAGTGGCTTTATTTTGCTTTAGCTGCCTTTGTGCTGCCTGCCAGGTTAATTCATCGATGATAACGGGTACTGAAACTGGTATCCACTCATTTTCAGGACGTATAGATCTTTGCTTTGATCGAATACCATCTTTCTTTTCCTTTATGCGCATACTCTGAAAGGTCCCTGTGTAGGTTTTATTTTTTAGGACATTAAAGATACTAGATGCTGGCCAAGTTTTTCTCCCCTTAGGGCTGTAAATAATTCGTTTCTGTAATTCTTTTTGGACACCTTCTATACTCATTTTACCGTCAATTACTAAACGGAAAATTTCCCTGATTACCTTTGCCTGCTCTTCGTTGATAAAGTAATTGCTCGTGGCAGGGTCATAATCGTAGCCATATAGCCCGAAATCTTGCAGAATCATGCCTTGGCTCGCTTTTTTTCGTTTACCCCTCATAGTTCTATCCTTGATCTTTTCTTTCTCAAATTCGGCGATTGCACCACGCATACTGAAAAATAAGCGACCTTCTGGTGATGCGTCATAGTCACCTGTAACAAATTGCAATTGTACATTCGCCTTTTCAATTTCCTCATTAAAAAGTAATTGTACTGCTAATTTTCTAGCTAGCCGATCAGGATCATAAACGACCACGATATTAATACGTCCCGCTCTAATGTCATCCCTGAGAGTCAAGAAGGCAGGGCGATCTGAAAACTCTCCTGAATATCCATCATCTATGTATTCTATGAAATCAGTATGCCCTTGTTTTAAAAGATGCATCTGGCATGATTGCAACTGGTCGCCAAGAGAATACCCTTTTTTTGCTTGCTCTTCGGTTGATACACGGACATAGATAGCATTCATGGGAGCCTCCAGTAGCGACCATTTTGCGCACGTACGCAAAATGGTCGCAGTATAATTATTTTTTCGACTTTTTGATGTTATTTTCTGCACTTCTTTATCAAAGTCAGTCTGTTTTATTTTGGAATCCAAAAGCATTAGATAAATCATATTTCAATGGCTTCAAAAAGTAATCCACGAAAATATGTTCAATTATTGCCTGTTTTGTTTCCACGGGATATTCTTTTAATTCAATAGCAAGTAAATATATAAAAAACTCCCTAGATAAGAAATCTATTCTATTGAGTTCGCTCTTGACTTTAAAGAAAGAGGAAAAATAGCCTTTCCTAGGTCTACGCTTATATCCAAAAAAAGTCCATAATAAATCATTATTTACAGCTGTACACGCCAATTTAGTTAATTCATCCGCTTTTTGCGCAACATCGTTCCCCATAACCATAAGTAATACTCCTATTAGTCTGAATTGTACCTGTCCTCCAAAGACAACCACTGACCCTCTTGGTTGTAATACCAATTCGCGCCCTTTACAAATTTCATAGGATAATGCGTATTTCCAGTTTTTAAATATGCACCTTCACGATTTGTTAATACTATGTATTCAGCAGTAGGATTAATTTTATCATAATGATCATATGGAACCGTTACTTGATTCCATACTCCGTCACGTGACTGCCAAGCCCATTTTCCATTGGCAGGTTTAAGAGGATAAAATTCAGAATTAAACCATCCATACTTTTTAAAAGCGAGTCCATGAGCATCTAATGCTACTATAAAATCTGGTTCAATTATGTGATGATACATAGCGGGAATGATTGTAATAGCAAATATAAATATCATAAGAGCACCTAAAAATAAAATAAAATATTTAGCGTCTTTATAAAGTTGTTTAATCTGATCGCTTATCTTCATTTTAAATAATCCTCCAGTAGAAAAGAACTTGTGTTCGACAAAAATATACAAAATAATCACAGCTTATTCATTTACTAAAATGAAATGAGGCTGTGCTTTTTATTTCCTTTGCGCCAAACAGACGCAATCTAAACTTAGCGAACTCTTCAACGACATTAAAGTGTTCTGCCAGTTCCCATGGCTCATATAGGCCACTGCCGATTGCATCTAATAAGTCATCTTCAGGCATAAGATAATTTACTGCCCAGCGCATAGCCTTGAATTCAATCTTGCTGATATGTAAGCGGTCACTGTGATTGAAAAATTGTCGTGGCATAAAGCAACCTGCAGTTGTAAAGTGGTGGCCTAATTCTTCGGCTAGAACACACCTCAATAAAGGGGAATCGTGGATTAAAGAACTATCTAGTCCAATAATAGGCGGAGTATTCTCCCCCACGTAATAGATACCTCGTACTGGCGGGTTAAAGTCAAATAATTCAACTTCGATTTCTTCGTCTTCCGCAAGTTGCAACATATAATCGGGCATTAATATCACCTTCTATATATTAATTACTTTTCTTGCCGTGTTTGATTTTCATTAATTCTATAAATTCTTCAACGCGCTCGATTGCTTCTGGAGGTAGGTCATCCATATTATTGCCAGTCCGGTGAGCCGCAATAGTTTCAGTGTTTTTAGAATTTCTTGATACACCTAGTAAATCATCCGTTGTAACGTTGAATTTTTCTGCTAACTCTACAATTATAGTAGCGTGAGGTAATCGACCACTTTCCCATTGTGAAACTGTAGATTTTCCCATTTTAAACCATTCCCCTATATCTTCTTGGTATAGTCCTTTATTTTCACGTAATTCTTTTAAACGTTTACCGAATACTTCATTGATATTGCGATTATTCATTGCATCGCCTCCTACTAACTTTACGATATCACAAACAGTGAACCGAATAAATAATAGTTCACAAAACAGAAACTTTTTTATTGAAACATATTGACAGTTCACAAATAATAAACTATACTACGGTTAACGGAGCGTGAACTTAGTGAGGAGGTGAGTTGATTGAGTCTTTTAATTAAATTAGAAGCTAAGCATAGTTTGAAACCCGTAAAAATGGCGAAAATGCTTGGAATGTCAAAAAGTTATTACAGTATGATAAGAAATAGTGGTCGTCCAATATCCAGGAATGTAGCCGTGAAACTCCGAGATGTTTTTGGGGTAAAACTTGATGATTCATTATGCCCTGCAGTTCACGGTGTGGAAACTGAAGAAAATTCCCCAAAGTCCCAAGCTAGTTAAGGAGGTGAGATAGAAAATGTTAGTTGGAGACAAAACCGCCACTACTGGTAATAGTGACGGCAAGAAGTTTTCAGAACGTGAAATCAAGATATTTAATGTTGCGCATGAAGTTTTAGATAAGTTTTTTGTTGACCAAGATTTTGACACCACGTATAAAAAAATGAAATTTTTTGACGATATTGTTTTCTTCATTAGAGAGAAATACAACATTAGTCGTCTAGAACTTTGTGATGAAAGACTTGATATGCAGGATTTTCATGAAATTTTATGGCTTACAAGCGCCTATGCTATGCACGAGAAAGCGAAATAAATCTTAACGAAAACGACCGTATTTAGATTGATACGGCATCAATTACGCCGTTTAAATCACGGTAAATTTTTAAACAACTTGATTTTTCAAGTTCAATTAACTGCATTTCTAACACGTCTTTGCTGTTAATTTCATTCCGTAGCCCCAATCCGTGATAAATGGTGTCGATACCAACTACAACTCCATAAATTTTGTGAGTCTTTATCGGTAACGTTTTAATGAATTCCAGTAAGTTTACGCTCATAAATATTATCACCTCCCTTTTGAGGTGATAATTCGACAAAAGGTATTAATTACCTGTATTAAATTGTAAAAGAACTCAGTGAGGTGGTTATTTGGAATATAACTCAATAATACAAGCGGTCGGTATCACTGTAGTAATCGTAATGCTCTTGTCCATGGTAATACTGGACAAACGGTAATGCATATTCTGTACGGGGGTGGTGAGAATGTTAGATCCAAACATGAAACCTTTGCTTGTCACCGAGCAGGCGAGGGAGAACCTTGCAAAAATTGTAGCCCAGGTAATTGTATCAATGGCTAAATCAGGTGAAGCTTCTGATCGGTTGGAAAAGGCAGACAAGGCAGATAAGGCCAGTTAATTCTGGCTCGCATTAAAAGTGGACAAGGTGGTGATTAAATACAAATAGATAATATCAGATTCATTAGATTAGCCCCAAACGCGAGACTCAAAGAAAAATTAGAGAATGTTTTTATGATGACGATCTGTTTTTTCATTCTTGTGTGGCTGGCAATGGATTAAAAAGAAGGCCCATCCAGTGGACAGGCAAGTGGGGTGAGGTAATTATCCTCGTGGGTTAATTATAGCAAGATTCTTTGTCAGATAGTTTAGTGATGTTACGACATAGAAGGAGGGATTAGTTTGGATATTATGACACTGGCAACACCAGATGTAATTCAAAATGTTCAAGATATGCTTGAATTAGCATTTGCTTGTTGTGATAGGCCACCAAAACAAATTGCGGCTGATATTGGATACTCTGTTGATTCAATACACGCTGCTCTCAGAGGTAGTAGAAATATACCAGTGAAGGCAAGGAAGATTTTATCTGGATTTAGTTTTTTCACCGCTGTTACAGTTGCGATGGAAAGCACGGGAATGCCTAGATTATTTGGATATCAGAAGGTAGATCGTCATATTCAGTCAATGATTATCAGACTTAAAAAGCAAGATAAGGAAGTTATGCTGCTAATCGATGATTTACCGATTATTTTATTAGACAAAAATTGTAAGGAAGATTTAACAGATGAAGATTCATTAATGGTTAATCAAGTTATGGAAAGGCTTGTTGATAGAACCAATTCGACGTTTAATCTTGTAATGGAATTGGAAAGCAAGTATGGATTAGGTGTTACACAGTACATGCAGGGCAAAGAAAAATCGCCTGCGTTGGCGCGCAAGCGATTAATAGGTTAGAGAAATTTTGTTATCATCATTGTACCATGTTCAGTACTGGACGGTCAATTGGGGGATGTGGACTATATCCTAAAAATAAAAAATTATAGGGTAGGTAGTATGAAGTGGATAAGAAAATAATGTTAGCGAGTGATATTTATAAAGGCATTAATGGACCTGGAGATTCATTCTTTATTGGCCGTGTGGCTAGTTTGGTCGAATCAGCTTTATTGTCTAGGAAAAAGGATATTAATGTAGATAAGTTGTTGCAGGCGTTTGCTGATGCAAAAGAATATTCCAAGGGAAAGGAGTAATGATAAGTGGCTTGCAAAAGTAGCATCCCACAAGCACGGTGCGGAGATTGCCGGAACATCGATCGTGAGACATATCGTGGGGCGGGCAAAGAAGTATGTTATGAACTGCAATATGAGGGGAATCGGAAGGTCGCAGTTCAAGTTTTGGAAAATCAGAAAGCCTGCAATAAATTTTATAATGTGAAAAGAGTAGGAAGGGCGGGATGACACGTGTATCAGGAAGCGGTATTGAAATTAAAGGCTGAGATAGAGGGGAATAAAAATAATCCCTACGTCCAGGTAGTAGGTAATTTCTTATTAGGACATTTAGAACAAAATCGGCAGGATGCTGAAAAGATTATGACTACGGATCAAACAATATCCAAAAGCCTTGATGCAATGCGGAAAATGGCCGAGACAAAAAAGGTTGGCAATTGTGCTATGTTTACCCCAGAAGAAGGGTTTGCAATCGTACTGAAATATTTCGGTATTGAATCAGCAGTAACTATTCCGGTGCCAGTGGCAGCAACCACTCAAAAGACAGTTACTACTCCCAAGAAATCAGAGGTTGATTTTAATGTCAATCTTGATGATTTTATATAAGGGGGCGGTTAGAAGTGCTTGTAAAAAATGAACTGAACGAGATACCAGTACTTGCATATCCGCAGTTTATAAAAAAAGATATAAAGAATTATTCGCTTGTCGGAACTGTACAAATTATTAATCTTCCTCGTTGTGGTGACATTCTAGTAGCAGATGTATTTAATGAAAATGGTGAATTGAAGCTTCGCTTTTTCTCTGATAGTAAAAATGCTTTGATTTGCAATGAGTGGCCTACAAAAATATGGCATATGAAATTGCTTGATTCGATTTTACAGGGTGGAAGTTATTTTAATATCGCCGGCACAGATACGGATGAAAAAAAAGCGCGAAAATTCCTTGGCGTATATAATTACGACCTTGGATCTATACTTAATGGGTTTATCAGCAAAATTAACTCGGAAAAGGCTGAAAAAGCAATGGAACGCAAGTATGCAAAAATGAATGAACATTTTAGCATGTATCCGGAGTATCCAGCTGATTTAGAAAGATATTGTGAGGCCCATATGTTTAATCACAGTTATATTTTTATGGATAAGCTGATCAAGGGGAAACGGCATTGTGTATGTGCCCATTGCAATCAAGATTTTGAACTAGATAAAGGGGAAAGGTCTGGAGATATGGGTACATGTCCAAAGTGTGGCATAACGGTGCGGTACCGTGGGGCATGGATAAAAAGTACCATTATCGACAAAGCGAAAATCTGCATTGCGAATAAGGTTAATGGGCAACTGCTGCTGAGATGGGCGGACGTGCAGCGAGTATTTCAAAATGGAAACCCCAAATATCAATATAGTTTTGATGACTATTATTATAACTTGTATATCATTAGTACATTCGGACCGCCAGTGATATATGCATATTCATATCAATCAAATATGGGATATGGATGGAATTGGTACCGTAAGAAAAACGGAGAGGTTAACTACAAGAATGTTCATGTGTATTCTAATAACCTTACGGATGTATTTGGAGAAAACTACTACCATGTTAATTTTAGGGAAGGGTTACGCGGAGCTGGTGAAATCTCTTTGCCAAGATTACTTGATAATCTTAAAAATATACCCGTTGCTGAGTACCTTTTTAAACTTGGACTTACTCAACTTGCAGCCAGCTTTTATGTAGAAGATTTACGTGGTAGTAGTTTTACGGATGTTCTTGGAGTAAGTAAACAATATTTACCATTATATAAAAAATTCAACGTTACCAGCTTTGAGCATAAAGTCGTAAAATCGTCACAAACATGGGTAGATAATGAAAGCTTTGCAAAATTAAGGGAACTACGATTTGACGGACGGTTAGACGATATTATTGAACTCATGGATTTGATGAGCTTTGAGCGCTTCGTAAACTATTTTACTAAACAGAAAAAAGAAACCAAGCAGAAAAATAGTTCCCGCTTACTGATATGGTACAAGGACTATATCAGTATGAGTAAGTCATTAGGTGTTGACTTATCGCGAAAATCGGTACGCTTCCCCAAAAACATTGAAATAGCTCATAACGTTATTCTGGAAAGTTTCAATAAAATAAAGCGGAAGCTAGAGGATGATAATTTCATTAAAGCTAGTAAAAATCTGTATGTAGGCATGCAGGAATATGCTAAGGGCGATTATTGTATTGTTTTCCCAAAAACACGCAGTGAATTCATAACAGAAGGGCAATCATTGAAGCATTGCGTAGGCGGAGACAATTATTATCAAAACCATTTAAAGGGAAAGCGCATGGTGTTCTTTGTACGCCGGATAGAAGAACATAGCAAACCATTTTTCACGATGGAGATTGATATGCGGGAATTGAAGATATTGCAACTGTATGGATTTGGAGATCGTTCCGCATCCGCTGAGATTAGGCGGTTCGCCAATGACTTCCTACGCCATCTGTCACCGGCAGAAAAGACTGCTTCATAAAAAAAGGAGGAATTACCATGAATGAAGTTACCACTATCAGAACACCACAGATAGTAGCTGCTGAAATTAACAGCATTAAAGACCAAACCAGAACGATGATTCTATGTAATAGCATTGAAATAGGCCGCCGGCTGGTTGAAGCTAAGTCCATGGTGGAACATGGAGAATGGGGAGACTGGCTAGAAAAATCAGTTGATTATAAAAAAAGCACTGCCAATAATTTAATGAAGATATTTGAAGAGTACGGAGCCAATCAAATTGCCCTTTTTGGTGACAATGCAAAAAGCCAAGCGCTTGGAAATTTAAGCTATACGCAAGCTGTAGCACTGCTTGGAGTGCCGGATCGGGAAGAATTTATGAAAGAAAATGATATTGAAAATATGTCTACTCGCCAATTGCAAGAGGCTATTAAAGCGCAGAAAGCAGCTGAAAAACAGGCCGAGGATATGTATAAGGTAAATCAGCAACTTATTGATAAGCAATCAGAAAAAGATTCTAGGTTACAAGAGGCAGAACAAAAGGCCAAAGATCTACAAAAAGAACTTGAAGAAAAACGTGAACAAAGTAAATCAGAAGTCGATTTATTAACAAATATGTTAGCTACTGCTAGTAATAAGGGAGCATCCAATAAGAAAATGCAGCAGATTGAAGCCGAATTGAAGGCAGCTCAGCAACAAGTCCAGGAGCTGACTAGCAAAATAAATGAACCAATTACCATTGAACCAGTAATTATTGAAAAAATTCCGGAAGAAATAGAACAGGAACTTGATGAACTGCGAGAAAAAAATAAAGACCTCGAAGCACAAGCCAGTCGGCAAAGCACTGAGGTATTAAAGTTTGGTATTTATTTTGATTCATTAACAGCGGGTTTTAAGGGGCTGCTTGGATCACTCGCCGAGATTAAAGAAATTGATATGGAAAAATATGAGAAATATAGAAATGCCGTTAATGGCCTACTTGGAAAAATGTCAGAGAAACTATTATAAACGTAGGTATGTATCTTTAATAGAAGAAAACTAAAAACCCTTACAAGCTATTTGCAGTAGCTTGTAAGGGTTCATTAGAAAAGTTGTACATAGAATCTGTTGAGTTAATTATATTATATGTACGGCAAAAGGTCAATAAACATACGGCTTTTAGGGCTGTAATTGACTTGATAAAGTAGGGTAACTTTAGGATGAAATCATATATTTCATATTAACAGTATATACAATTCATAAAAATATATACCAATATAAAATATAGTTTGAAATTAGGAGAAAGTTATATGTCGTACAAGAAAAGAACAATAACAGCCGGAAAAGTAAAAGAGACGACTCTATACCATACAAGTAAATGCCAATCTCCCAAAAGACCAAGAATTGAGAATGAAAATACAAAAAAAGAATTAAATGACAAAAAGAATAAAAAAAGAGCTTGCAAAAGATTATACCTATTGATGAATGCTAATTTTATAACTGGTGATTTATATCTAACTCTTACCTATGAGATAGAGCCAACACCAGAAGAAGCAAAAAAAAGTATTGAAAGATTTTTCGATAGATTGCGATCTAGATATAAGAAACTAGAATTGCCTATTAAATACATAGCAATGACCGAAGGAAAGCGGATACATCACCATATTTTAATTAATAACATAGGTTTAGGGGTTAAAGAATTTAAAAAAATATGGAAATTAGGATTTATAAACATGCAAATATTCATGGGAGAGCCAGAAGATTGTGAACGTCTTGCTAATTATTTTATGAAAAAAGGAACAAAGGGTGAAGAGAAAATATGGAGTCAAAATTGGAGCAGCAGTAGAAGTTTGATCCGTCCAGTACCAGAAATAGACGAAGTAGCTGCTGGTACATGGAGAGAAGATCCTAAACCGATTAAGGGGTATTATATCGACGTTATTCAAAGAGGCCATACTGAACACAATTATCCATATCTGTTTTACAGAATGATTAAAATTCCAGGTAGCGATGAAGATCATTGATTGTCCTGTTAATAACATAGTACCAAATATCTTTGTAAGATAGGTTACCGTTATTCTGACAAAAAAAGAGGGGGAAATAAACTTGAACAAGGTTATATTAGTAGGCCGCCTAACCAGAGACCCGGAGGTTCGTTATACACAGACTGGTAAAGCCGTAGCGTCTTTTAGTGTGGCAGTGGATCACGGTTTTGGTGATAATAAACGTGCAGATTTTATTCCCATCGTAGTGTGGGATAAACTGGCCGAAGTTTGCGGGAACAATCTTACAAAAGGCCGTCGTGTGCTAGTTGAAGGGCGTCTACAAATTAGCCAATACGAAAAAGATGGACAGAAACGACGTTCGGCTGAGGTCGTTGCCCAAAGCATTGAGTTTTTGGATACGAAAGCAACTCAGGCAAGCGCATCACCAAAAGATAGTGTAGATCATGCAGGTAACATGGGGGAAGAAGTATACCCTGAGAATAACGAAGAAATCCCTTTTTAGGCAAGCTCCCAAGGCGACGGAATATTAAAAAGGCAGAAAAATTGCGGAGGGGGCGGGGGAATGCGGCAGATCAGCGCAAATAGTTCATGGAAATGGATAAAACGTAAATACAGAATCTTAGCATGTATAACTTATAGTGACGGTAGGCGTGAGGTAATAATGGGGAGGGCGGGATAAAATGAAAATTATAGTTTCAAATGAAGCTGAAAAAGATTTAGTCCAACGGCTTTTAAATGTAATGCATGAGTTTGATATATTGGATTATATCCACGAAGAAACAACTAAAGAGCCTGGCGTATTAGATGGCAGTGATAACATTGATGATTTTGTCATATGGGCAGATGAAGCAAAGATTTTAAGGGAAGAAATATTTGATACTCATATTGAAATAGATGAAACATTAAGTGATATCAAGGTTGACGGTGAATTAATAACTGGTACATGCAGGTTTTGTGGATTAGAAACTATTGGTATTGGTGAAGATTGCGAAGGTTCCACCTACGAGGACTACGTGGATTATAAAAGCGAAGAAAAGCAAAAAGATTGGTCTTGTACTGAATGTCATGGTCGCATATGTGGTTGTTGCGGTGAAAAATTAGTTGATGATGCAGATGAAAATGATTGTGCGGATTGCTTAGCGGAAGAAAGCGGAGGTGCAACCCATGCAGGTTGATTATAAAAATAAATGTGGTACATGCATCTATATAAATCCAACCATCAAGGGTAAATATGGTGAATGTACTAAATTCCCTAGCAGGGGGCTAGGGTGGTTATCGTTATCGCGGGTACGATGTCGTAATTACAAATTTAACGAAAAAGCTTACTGCCAATGCGAAACATTTATTCAAGCTGGTTGGAATTATTGTGCTAATTGTGGACAACGATTGGAGGGCATAGCTCATGCAAACTAAAATTACTAACGAATCACTAAGAATAATGCCATTTTGTCACTGTTATCTAGTTGTAAATATTTACACGATGATGGTAGTAGAAGAAAAGCCAATGAGACTAGAAAAAGCAAGAAAATTGAGAGATAAATTAAACGCTAGCTATAAACATCCTGCCCATTACCCAGCAGATGCAAAAGACGCTTATATTATCGTTGTGATTAGAGAAGGGGAGGTAGTTGAATGATAAGTGATCCATACCCAAGCAAAGGAACAGCCAGAAGCGATGCGAAAATTCATGCTGAGCAGAATGGACTAAATAAATTTAGCTTAATAGTTGATCTAGAGAATAGGCAATATCATTTCTCTGATGAAGAAATAAAGCCTGAATCAAAGATGATAGTATTTGGCAGATATAAGCTCAGCAAAGGGAAATGGTTAGAGAAACCTCTCACCAAGGCCGCTAAAAAGGGGGGAATAACCAGTGTATGAAAATGATGATCACCTAGTAAAGGTAAGTAACGTAATTAAGATTGTTCAAGCAATTGGGCGTTTTGCACTCTTTGAAATTGAATCATTCGCCAATCTGTTAGTAACAAGTCATTTTATTCTCAGCCTAAACGAAGAACAGTTTTGGAGCGTTCAATGCAAGCTCGAAGCAAAAAAGAGAAATGTTTGGTTTTATAAACACAAAGACGGCTTAAGTGAATGCGTGGGCCAGAGCCTGGAAGATGTAAAGCAATTATATACTGAATTACTCACAGCTGATCTGGAAGAAATAACGCGAACAAACTTATATCTGGGCGGGATAGAGTTATATGTCCACGATAGTCAGTATATCGGAATCCCACGCAAGCAGATTGAAATGCTAGACTACCAGCCGGTGATCAAGAAGGCGGCAGACAGAAGCAGCTTAGTAGTTGATATGGTCCACATATACACACCGACATCGAAAGAGAGCATTACTAATAGTTTTATAAGACCATTATGAAAGGCGGAATGAAAAATGAAAATTATATCAATCCTCAACAACAAGGGTGGGGTCGGAAAAACAACAACCTCAATCAATCTCAGTTATAATTTCAGCAAATACTTTGGGAAAAAGGTATTGTTGCTCGATCTTGATGGACAGGCTAACGCAAGTAAGTTCTTCGAGATAGCAGAACCTAAGTTCTATAATATATCAGACATATTAACCAAACGTCTTGACATTCGAAATGCGATAAATCATACCCAGTATGAAAACCTAGATCTTATTACCGCTGACATTAATCTCAGAATCGCCTATGAAATAATCCAGAAAGATGACAGCATTATCGAAAAGAATATGATTTTAAAGAATGCACTAAGCAAAGTGAAAAATGACTATGATTTTTGCATTATAGACAATGCCCCATCGTTAACGATCGGCACAGATAACGCTCTAGTTGCTTCTGACGAGGTGATTGTACCCATGAATATAGATATATACGGATTCTGGGGACTCAACCAAGTAACTGACCTAATCCAAAAAGCCCGTGAAACAAACCCTTCGTTATTATTTCGTGGATGCTTAGTCACCAAGTATGTAAAAAATGAAACCACCGAAGAATATCGAGAAGGATTGAAAAACCAGAAAAATTACCCGGTATTTGATACCCATATCCGTGATACCAAAAAAATGAGCGAAAGCACATTTTACAGAGAACCAATTGCTGAATATTCAAGAGGCAGTGCTGCTGCCGTTGACTATATGAGATTAGCCAAAGAATATTTAAACCAATAATGTGTTCAAGTTGAATACAAAGTAAGGGGTGTTGATATTGAAATCAGAGAAAAAGGTTGGTATCAAAGAATTGTTTGGTATCAATAAGCACATAAATGAGAATGTAAAGCCTGGTCAAACAGGCTCTACATTCGACATTGTAAAACTAAGCGTGTATGACCTAGAACCCCATCCAAATAATAAATATAGCGTTGATGATATTCAAGACCTGAAGGATAGTATCGAGCTTATGGAAGGTATCGAGCAAAATCTAATCGTAAAAAAGAATGATGGTGTAAATAAATACACCGTCATTGCTGGCCATCGTCGGCGGCTGGCATCAATAGCACTAGTAGAAGAGGGTAAAAAGCAATTTGAATTAGTACCATGTCGGATTAAAACTAATTTAGACAGTATCACGGAGCGAATTTTGTTAATACATACTAATTCCACTACTCGGATTCTATCGGATTGGGAAAAGACCGAGCAATTACGGGAGCTGAAAGAATTATTTCAGGAATACAAGAAAGATCATAAGTTACCGGGGCGCATTCAGGAACTACTAGCCGAAACGCTCAACATATCAAAAAGCCAAGTCGCTAGATATGAGCGAATCGATGAAAAATTAAGCCCTGAGTACAAAGAAGAATTTAAAAACGGCAATGTAAATTTTTCAACAGCAGCAGAGATTGCTAGGTTATCACCAGCGGATCAGAAAGCAGTATATGAGCAACATCAGGAAAAAGGCATTACAAAGTTAAAAGATGTAAAAAAGGTTAAACACCCAAAAGATGAACTTTTTATAAATTCATCACAAATGACTGTAGATGCTGTAAAGAAAATTAAGAGTTTATTGGAAATACAGGTAAGTATGGCAGAAAGGAGTCGTATGCAAGAATTGAAAATTTCATCAAATGAGAAAACCGAAATTACTGAACGTATAAGGATTTTAAATTCGTTAATAGAAAAAGTGGACAAAGAAGTATTCAAAGTCTTGAGTGGGAATATTTTCGAAGGGTAAAAATATTAAAAGGGAAGGGCGGGTAAGTAATGGATCTAGAAAAACTTAAAAAACTCGGTATGGCAGCTGCGCAAGATGATATCCGACTGGTAATGTTTACGCTTGCTTCGGAGCCTGAAATAATTTTAGCCGCTTATTATGAGATTGAGCGACTGAAGTCACAAAATAAAAAACTATAATTTATAAAGGGAGGCTAGACCTCCCTATTTTGCATTATATTAAATTTGTGGGGGTATGAGGACATGGCTGTAATAATGATGGATTTTAAGCGACAGGATAAAATAGCAGCCGATTGGTTGCTGAATTGCCAAGAATATCGAAATCAATACCTAGTAGAGAAGGAAAGTTATAGTGAGTTGTCCGCTACTATCTATAACGGAATGCCTCATGGTAGTGGAATAGGAAAACCAGCAGAGAATAAGGCTCTTACGCTGACAGACTTAGAAATGAAAAAACTTTGGATTATGACGGTAGAGGATGCAGAATCTACTTTATCTGATAAGAAGAAAGTATTTTTAGAACTAAGACGGAGGGCAGAACTAATTGAAGCCGCCAGGGAAGTAGGCAGACCGGGATGGGTTGATTATGTACAGGTTAGATATGCAGACTGGCATGAAAGAGAATATGGTAAGGCTTGCTTACCAAGTAAGACGGTATTGCATACATGGTGGAATGATAGTGTTGATGTTACTGTAAGGATTGCGATAAAAAGAGGATGTTTATAAAAAAATAATTTAGTACCGTTCCAAATTACCACTTTTATCAAATATACTAATAACATCAACAAATCGGACAGCACCTTTCGGGGTGCTTTTATTTATGCCTAAAATTAGGGGGGGATAATGTGGAAAAGAAACCGGTAAAACCGCAAACTGACACTCAGGCTACTGCCATCATCCATCCACCAGTAAAGAATAGCGGCAGGAAAGGTAGCAGGGTGACGGGGATATTGAAGTAATGCAGAAAAGACAAAAAGTAAGGCTAACTGGCAAGCCACTAGCAAAATTAAATGATAATATACATGAACGTGACGGCCATACTTGCATAATTAGCGGGTGCGGCCGTTATATTTTACCGGGTGAAAAGTTCCATCATGATCCATGTGGCCCAGACAAGCAGGATATAATCCAACAAGGCTGTTTGTTATGCAGTGATCACCATTATATAAGGCATCATGGGCGGGTGGGGCTTGAAGAAGTAAAACAACAATGCATAAGCTATTTAAGGGGATTATATCCAGATGATTGGGGACGTGAGGGATGTTAATTAGTTTGCTAAACGATATTGATATTGACATATATGATATATATATTATTGCTGGCGCTGTTATGATTAGCATTATAGGAATTTGGATGAAAAATAAATAGAAAAAAGACCAGCTGCACAATTTATATGCTGCTGGTCTTTAAATATCTAAGATTCAATTTCCTTCACACGGTTATACCATGTGCTCTTATTATAACCAGCCATGTTCATAGCGGCAACGGCGGTTATTTCTTTAAGTTTCCATTTTTTATAGGATTCCATAAATTTCTCATTAACCTCTAGCTTTGGCCTACCGTAGGGACGACCTTCGGCTAATGCAATATCAATGCCTTCGCGCTGGCGTTCCTTACTACATTCTCTTTCGAATTGATAGATAGCACCAAATACGTTTAATTGCAGCCGACCAGCTGGCGTTGTAGTATCGATGTTTTCCTTCAAACTAACGAAGCCAATACCTTTCTTAGTTAGTTGATCTATGATAGTTAATAAATCAAGCATGTTACGAGCTAAGCGACTAAAACTTTCAACATAGATTGTGTCGCCTTCCCTTGCAAAATCTAGCATAGCTTGTAATTGTGCTCTGTTGGTGTCTTTGCCACTTAGCTTGTCCTCATAAAACCTTTCGATATCATGAATCTTCATGGCTTCTAATTGTCTAGCAACATTCTGCTCTTTAGTTGATACGCGGATATAAGCTATACGCATCTTCAAAATCTCCCATTCAATGAATATCTTACCAATAATATAACATTTACGTCTTTAAAAGTCAAAGCTAATTAATGGACGTCCCATAAAGATATAACTAAATTAATGGACAGTTTGAAGTCAACAAGAATTTTTAAATAAAGCAATCTATAAAAGCCTACTTTAATGGACGCCGACCTTGGAATTAAAATTAATTGGGGGTAAGAGTATGGTAGTTAAGATAATAGAGGCAGTGAGTATCGATATAGATACGATGGATGAGCGGAGAGCATATGAACTTTATTTGAAACTTAAAAAAAGATTTGAGATTAGTGTAGACTGCAATATATTTACTAATTGTAATTATGTTGGAAATCGCCGATGTAAATCCAGCGGATTGGAAACATGAGGTATATGTAACGGCGTCAATTAGTAAATACAAATAATAGAGTAACAACCACCGATTGAAATACAAATCGGTGGCTATTAAATTATAAGAGAGGTGTGTAGTGTGAATATAAATCATTGTGACGATACCGAGTGTCAATATTATAATCCTGCAGGTTGTACGGCCAGTGAAATATATCATAGTACAGACCGCTTTTGTGTGACTGGTTGAAGGAAACAAAGGGATGATCATGCCGAACTCATGCGGGTGCAGAGTCCCAATTGTCATAGTTCTGGCGGCAAATATAAATCTAATAGGGTAACATTAGTCAAATAATAAAAAAACGATGCTTAATAGCAGTAAATGAGGTGGTAATATTTTAAATTTAAACGTAGTACATCATGGCGATTGCCTTGAAATCATGAAACAAATAAAAGACAAATCTATCAACTTAATCCTCTGTGACTTACCGTATGGAACAACAGACTGTAGATGGGATACTGTAATACCATTCGAACCGTTATGGGAGCAATACAATAGGGTCATAAAAGATAACGGTGCAATTCTATTATTCTCACAACAACCATTTACGACCGATCTTATCAATAGTAATCGTAAGTGGTTTAGATATGAAATCATATGGGAGAAGAATAGATCATTAGGTTTTCTAAATGCGAAGAAGATGCCTTTGAGGTGTCATGAAGTCGTATTAGTGTTTTATAAGAAACTTCCAACGTATAATCCCCAATTCACTGAAGGAAAGCCTTATTCCAATAAAAGTACTCCTGGTGCATCGACAACAAGTATTTATAGAGCATACAAGCCGATAAGGAACAACAACACTGGCACTAGGTATCCAAGGGATGTAATTCGTATTAATGGTGGAGATAACGGTCGTTTTCATCCTACCCAGAAAGCAGTATTCTTACTGGAATATCTAGTTAAAACTTATACTAATAAATTCGATATTGTGCTCGATAATTGTAGTGGCAGTGGAAGTACAGGAATTGCTTGTGTTAATACTGGTCGCAATTTTATTTGTATAGAGCAGGATGATTATTTTGTTGAGCTATCTAGGCAAAGAATAGAATTGGCGTATAAGAGGTGAACAGGCGGCCGACGTAAGAATAGCAGAGCAGGTGAGTAATTAATATTTTGGAGATCGGTATCATGGTTGCAGTTGCTGTTCTAATGAGGTTGGCGTGGGTGTGAGACTAATGCAATGCAAGGCCGTATTGAAAAGGTAACGCAGAGACTTAAGCCTGATGGGCCATACGCCATATGGGGGGGCAGACAATATTGATAAGGTACTCCCAGCGACCTTGAACAAATGAGGGTCTAACGATCCCGAAAACTAATTAGTTGCAGACTTTTTTTAGCCATTTCGCTTTCGTGAAAGGAGGTGTACGTGAGTGGCGGACATAACATTAATGGGATCATCAGATCTAGCAAAAATTATGGGCTTTAGCGTACGCCGCCTACAGCAATTAACCAAGGAAATCCCGCTACTGCAGGCATCCCATGGTAAATATGATTTGGCGAAAACGATTCAAACTTATATAGCCTGGCTGAAAGAAAAAACAGCAAATGAATCGGAAGGCGATGCTCAAAAAGACGAAACTCTTAAATTAACAAGGGCGAAAAGGATAAAGGCTGAATTAGAGTTAGATTTAGCCTTGGGCAACGTGCATAAAGCCGAAGATGTAATGTCGGTTGTTGGTGGCATGGTTGCAAATGTTAGATCAAGGCTCCTGGACTTACCTGTTAAGTTAGCCCCTCAAATGATAGCCAAAACAAATATTGATCAGGTGAGGGAAATCGTGCAGAAGGAAGTTTTCAGCGTACTACAATCCTTATCTGAGTATAATCCTGAAGACTATGCGAAAGCAGGTGACGCGAATGGTGACACCTGCGAGTAAAACAAATAAGTTAATCAGGATTATTTCGGGCGGGTTCGCACCACCCCCAACATTAACAGTATCAGAGTGGGCAGATAATAATCGATTCCTAAGATCATCCACAAGCGCGGAGCCTGGACCATGGAATACTGAACGGGTTCCATACATGCGTGAAATTATGGATTGTTTATCTGTAAGAAGTTTAATCCAATCAATATGCATGATGAAGGGCGCTCAGCTTGCAGGATCTGAATCAGGTAACAATTGGATTGGATATTTAATTGACCAAGAACCAGGGCCAACAATGATGGTACAACCTACAGTTGACCTGGCTAAAAAATATAGTCAGCAGCGTATAGCTCCAATGATTGCGGATTGTCCTAAGTTGAATCGCAAAGTAAAAGACCCACGTTCACGTGATGCAGGCAATACAGTGTTAACCAAAGAATTCCCCGGCGGCATACTCGTACTAACAGGTGCGAATAGTGCCGCTGGTTTGCGTTCTATGCCAGTTAAGAATCTGTTCATGGATGAAGTAGATGCCTACCCTGAAGATGTTGAGGGCGAGGGTGATCCGGTTGACTTGGCAATGGCCAGAACGAGAACGTTTAGTCGTAGAAAAGTTTTAAAAGTATCAACTCCAACAATCAAAGGACAATCACGTATTGAAAAAGATTACCTAGAAAGTGATCAGCGCAAATATTTTGTCCCATGTCCCGAATGCGGTCATATGCATATACTGGCATGGGAAAATTTTATTATTCCGAAAGATGATGAAGGTGTAAAACATCCTGAGGATGCTCATATGGCTTGCCCTGATTGCGGGTCAGTGATTGAGGAACAACATAAACCCTATATGCTAGAGCATGGAGAGTGGCGCGCTACGGCTCCTGAAAAGGCAAGTCCAAAACGCCGCGGTTATCATATATCAACATTATATAGTCCACTTGGTTGGTTTTCTTGGGCTGAGGTCGCAGAGTCATGGGTTGAGATAAAAAAAGATACAAAACGTCTTAAGACATTTATTAATACTATCCTGGGCGAGACGTGGGGCGAAGAAGGCGAGACAGTCGATTATGAAATGTTATACGAAAATCGTCGTACTGTTTACGAAGCACCATTGCCCGAAGGTGTTTTAGTTTTAACAGCTGCCGTCGATACTCAAGATGACCGATTGGAATATGAGTGTGTCGGATGGGGCCTTAATAAAAATAGCTGGGGAATTGAATATGGGATATTTTATGGAGACCCACACCAACAACAAGTTTGGGATGATCTTGATGCATGGCTAAAAAAACAATGGTCTTATGTTGATGGATATAAGTTAGGTATTTCTTGCACTTGTATAGATAGTGGCGGTCATGCTACATCGGAGGTTTATAAGTTCTGTAAGCCGCGTGAGCATCGAAGAATATTTGCCATTAAAGGTAAAGGTGGTGCAGGTGTTCCACTCATTAATAAACCTTCACGAAGTAACAGGTATAAAGTTCCCTTATTTATGCTAGGGGTAGATGGTGGTAAGGAAACTGTTTATTCTAGGCTGAAATTAGAAGATGAAGAAGAGCATGGTTTTTGTTTATATCCAATGATGGTAAATGGTGCTGCCGTAAAGGGTTATGATTTAAAATATTTCAAAGCGCTCACTGTTGAGAAACGAGAGTTGAAATATCTTAGAGGCAAGCCTCGTTATGAGTGGGTAAAGCCTTCAGGTGCGAGAAATGAAGCCTTGGATATAAGAAATTATGCTACAGCAGCTTTAGAAATACTCAATCCTAATCTTGAAATGTTATATACAATAAGAAATCAGGGTGGTATACCACAAAACAAAATACAACAACCGAGGAAACGCCGAGTATTAAACTCAGGCGTTTCTGTTTAGTTAGGAGGTTAATGACATGATATGGACACTGGACCAAGCAAGACAACACCTTAATGCCTGGATGTTGGCAGACTTAGCGCTGGCGACAGGAAAAGAATACCGCATAGGGAGTCGGACACTGCAAAGGGCTGATGCGTCTGAGGTCAAAAAGCAAATAAACTTTTGGGCGTGTGAAGTAAGTAAATTACAAGGAAGAACAAAAAGGACTAGGAGTGTGATACCAATTGGCTAACATGGTTGATAAGTTAGTAGGGTATTTTTCTCCTGATACAGCTTTAAAAAGAACTGTAGCGCGTAAAAAAATGGATGTAATTAATACCGGCTACTCACACCATGGGGCGAGCGGTACAAAAAAGTCAATGATTGGGTGGCAACATAGCTCCGCGTCTGCTGATGATGATATTACATTAAATCTCGATGTGCTTAGATCTAGGTCGAGAGATTTGTATATGGGTAATCCCATAGCGTCCGGCGCATTGAAAACCAATAAAACAAATGTGGTTGGGTCCGGGCTTAAATTAAATCCACAAATTGATGCTGAGTTTTTAGGACTGACGGCAGAGCAAGCCGATGAATGGGAGCAAAATGCCAGTAGAGAGTTTGCGTTATGGGCTGATAGTAAAGATTGTGATGCGGCGAGAATGCTTAATTTTTATCAATTACAGCAACTAGCTTTTTTATCAGCATTGATGTCGGGGGATGTGTTCGCTCTCCTGCCTATAATCCCACGCAAAAATAATATCTATGATCTTAGAGTTCAATTGGTTGAAGCCGATCGCGTATGTAATCCTTATAACATAATACCGGACGCTAAAACGCTGGCCGGTATTGAAGTTGGCGATTACGGAGAACCAGTTGCTTATCATATAGCCACGCATCATCCTTTGAGTTTGATAGAACAGAAGATGAATACATGGACAAAGGTATTAGCCTTTGGGTCACTCACGGGGAGAAGGAACGTAATTCATTTACTCGAAATGGAGCGCCCTGGTCATCGGCGAGGAAATCCAATGTTATCGCCGGTTATCGAGGCTTTAAAACAGTTGGGCAGATATACCGAAGCTGAATTAATGGCGGCTGTAGTATCTGGATTATTTACTGTAGCAATTACAACAGAAAATCCAGAGGGTATGGATATTGGCGAGGATCATCTCCCCGGAATTCCTGAAGGAACGCCATTAGATAAATTTACCCAAGATGATATAAAACTTGGTAATGGAACAATGATTGAGTTAGCCCCAGGAGAAAAAATAGAAGCGATTAATCCGGGTAGACCTAATGCGGCCTTCGACCCTTTTGTAATATCTATTTTACGGCAAATAGGCGCAGCTCTCGAAATACCCATGGAGCTACTGGTTAAACACTTTACCGCGTCTTACTCAGCGAGTAGAGCAGCTCTTCTTGAAGCATGGAAATTTTTCCGTAAACAGCGCGATTGGTTAGCCAATGATTTTAACCAGCCAATTTATGAGGAATGGTTAGCTGAAGCAGTTGCTAAAGGTCGCGTAAAGGCTCCAGGTTTCTTTTCTGACCTTGGTGTGAGAAAAGCATATTGCGGTGCTGAGTGGAACGGACCTTCACCTGGACAACTTGATCCGCTAAAAGAAGTTAATGCCGCTAAGACAAGGGTACAAGAAGGTTTTAGTACAAGGCAGCGTGAGACAGCAGAACTTACTGGTGGTGACTGGAATCAAAATTACCGTCAACGTGTCAGAGAGGAAAGAATGATGCGCGAAGGTGGACTAAGTAGTATTCCTAACACAATAACCGAGACTGTTAATGAGAATATCGATGGGAAGGGAGGTGAGGAAGATTAAGAAATTTCCAATTGCAACTAATTCCATACCATTAGTCACTAACGCAACGCAAAAATCAATTGATATTAATATCTATGGACCTGTAGTTGATTCATCTTGGTGGGATGATGGAGTTACCACACCACAACAAATTCAAGATGCTTTAAAGTCAGCAGGCAATATAGGCCAGATTAATGTCCATATTAATAGCCCTGGTGGCAGTGTATTTGCGGGGCAGGCAATACATAACATGCTTAAACAGCATCCTGCAAATGTGACGGTACATATCGATGGTCTAGCCGCAAGTATCGCATCGATCATCGCCATGTCTGGTAATAAGATAATCATGCCACCAGGATCAATGATGATGATACATAATCCCTTAGTTGGCATGTATGGATCGTATGAAGCAAGTGAAATGAGAGAAACTGCTAATTTTTTAGATAAGATTAAGGAATCATTAGTTGCCACATATACATCGCGCCAAACGAAGAAGTCAAAGGATGAAATTGTAGCATTGATGGATGCTACAACATGGCTCACTGCCCAGGATGCGCTTGATAGTGGTTTTGCTGATGAGGTAGACGGCATTGCACCGGTAAACTCCACCATGACGGGTAAAGTATTAAACATTGCTGGGATGGCTTTTAATGTAGAGTCATTTGGAACATTACCCGTGAATATGATCACGGCCCTACCTGAAATACCAATAAATAAAACTGAGGAGGAAAATATTTTGAATCTTACAGAGTTAAAAGCCAAATACCCCGACTTATACAATGAAATTATTGCCATGGGGGTTACTCAAGAACGTGGCCGTATGAAAGCACTCGATGATGTTCAAATTGATGGGTTTGAAAACATCGTCAATAAGGCGCGTTATGAGTCAGGTGCAACCGCTGAGCAGGTGGCCATGCAAATAATCGTTGCTCAAAAACAACAGAGTGCAGATTATTTGAAAAATGTTAAGACGGACGTAGCTAATTCCAATCTTTTAGAGGTACCTGGCACGCCAGCTCCTGATAATAAAGCCAGCGAAGAAGCAGAAATCAAAGCATCTGCTGAGCTTATTGCTCAGGCAGCAAACGTAGGGAGGGATAAATAATGACTATAGGAATGACAAGCTTAGGTTCAACCACTTATGATAATTTATTTGCGGGTAGTGTAGGAGATGTTGTTTCAGACGCTCGTACGCTAATCCTTGGCCAGAATGTAGTTCGTGGCGCGGCTCTAGGACGAATCACTGCATCCAGTAAATTGACTTTGGTTAATTCAGCAGCGGTTGATGGTTCTCAAACTATTTACGCGATTGCAGCAGACGCAGTAAATGCCACTTCTGCCGATCAACCCATTCCTGTTTATCTAGGTGGTGAGTTTAACCAAGCCGCGTTGGTATTTGGTGGTACAGATACTCAAGCTACCCATAGAGAAGCAGCTAAGGCTATCGGAATTTTCTTCAAGACGAATGAAACTGTAGGAGGTATGTACTAATGGCTATTGATTTATTTGATACAAGAACTATGCTTCAAGCCGTAACTTTAATGAAGCCGGCTAGAACATTTCTGAGAGATACTTTTTTCACAGATATGGCTCCATCGCTAACTGAAAACGTGGATGTTGATATTCAGAAAGGAGCGAGACGTTTGGCCCCCTTTGTCCATCCTAGACTTGGTAGTAAGACTGTTGACAATATCGGATTCAGCACTGTGTCATTCACGCCTCCACAGGTTGGTCCGGATTACTACTTCACTGGCCAGGATTTGCAAAAACGTTTACCTGGTGAAAATATTTATCAAGGGAATTCTCCTGATACCCGCTTAGCAAAACTCATTGGTGGTAAACTTGCCGAGTTTGATACAATGATTTCTCGGACTGAAGAGTGGATGTGCGCCCAGGCTCTATTTACGGGCAAGATCACCATTAATGGATATGGATATAGTGGACAGGTAATTGATTTCTTAGTTACCAATAAAGAAGCGTTAGCTGCTAAAGCTAAATGGAGCTATATTGCATCTGACCGTACAGAAAGCCCAATCGATGGATTAAAACGTTGGAAACGGGCTGTACTAAAAGCATCTGGCGAAAATCCAGATACCTGCGTATTTTCCCCTGATGTTGCTGATGCATTCATGAAGCATCCTGACGTAATCGCGTATTTCAATAGCTATCAAAAAAGTAACATCGATATGGGTCAATTAGCTCCTAAACAGTCTATTCCCGGTGTTTATTTCATCGCCCATATTAATGAACTGGGTCTTGATATCTACAGCTACGAAGAATATTATATTGATCCTACTAGTGGTACCGAATCACAACTAGTCCCTGCTGGAACGGCAATGCTTTGTTCGTCAGCCATTAACTTTAAAATGATATATGGAGCTATCATTGATGTAGAGATTGGTTCTTACGCTATCCCGCGGGTACCCAAATCTTGGATCGAAAAGAAACCTTCAGCTCGCGTTCTACAAATGCTTAGCCGACCACTTCCTGCCATTGTATTGCCTGATGGTTTGTTTATAGCAACAGTTTTGTAATAGTTAAAAAAAGAATAAATAATAAAAAATTGAGGGCGATATATATATTCGCCCTATTAGGATTGCGCGGAGGTTAGCATGACATTTAAAGATATCATATTATCCGACTTGGCTACCTTTCTAAACGTCGATGAATTAGCCGATCTACATGTTATTGAGCTTGAAGGAGTAAGTTATTCAATTCCGGCTGTTGTTCAAGATGAAACAAGTGATAAATATGAAAAAACATGGGATGGAGTTTACCAATCACAGATAGAGATAATCTTTCGCGCCACTGACGTTGCTCGCCCTCCGATACGCGATCAGCAGTTGATTTTAGATGGCGTGACGTATTTTGTTGTGAAATCTAGTACGGAAGCTGGGATGGTATCAGTTAAGCTAGCGGTGCCTGAAGTATGATTGATTTAAATGGATCATTTGGGCAGATTGCAAAAGCAAATACTATTTTAAGCCACATTGAAAACGGAGCACCCAAAGCTATCAATAATGCATTGAATCGCACTATTGATGGTGTTAGAACAGACGTGGCTCGTAAGATAACCAAAATGTATGACATTAAAATGACCGATGTTCGTGCAGGGATGAAGGTTAGGAAATCCACCATGGCTACCCTGCGCGCTTCTGTTAATGGCGCCGGCAGTCCAATCCCACTGATTAAGTTCAGAGTAACGCCAAATAAGCCGGGATATCAAGCTCCTGGAACAGTTTTAAGGGCATCGGTCAAACGTTCAGGGGGTAAACCTATCCCGGATGCGTTTGTTGCTAAAATGGCGAACGGGCATATCGGTGTTTTTGAGCGTAGTGGAAAGGCCAGCAAGCCAATCGAACAGTTATATGGTCCAGCAATCCCACAGATGATGAATGAAGCGAATATCCAGAAAGAAGTAATGACGGGGGCCGAATCTAGATTTGAAAAGCGCCTCGACCACGAAATCGCATATCTGCTGGGGAAGGAGTAGTATGATTGATCCTTTACTGTTAGATAGTTTAGTAGCTTTTATTACTGAAGCTGTCAAAGGTTATATCGTTGAAGATGAAAACAATGTGCAATGGCCAGTGACAGTAGTAAAAGGCTTCCTGCCTCCCAAAAGGACGGAAACCGTCGAAGATTATGAAAAAAACTGTATTGTAATTCGTTACGACAATGGTGAAGCGGATTGGAACGCAGGAGAAGATCAAGCAAAGGCGACAAATCGAGTTATTATAGCCGTCAGGACATGGTCTAACAGTGAACAGTTAGGTCCTGCGAATACCATTGCTTTAATGGCGATGATTCAACGGCTAATTTATCAGCGTCCAATCCTTGATCGTAAATACCGGGCAACGTTCCCGATAAAATGGACAGCCCCTACAGGTCATACGTTGCCGATCTGGCAGGGGGAAATGACAATATCATATCTTGTGCCAATGGTCCAAGAATTATTCATAGGAGGCATGTACAATGAGTGAAACTCAAGAAGAAGCAGTCACACTGGAATCGACTGAGAACGTCGTGACTGAGACTGCCGAACAGTCGGTCATATATTGCGGTCCAACATTACCGCGCCAATATGGTCTATCCCAGTATCGTATTTTTAATACCGGTCTGCCAGAGCACATTGAGCAACTTGTTAGTAAATGCGCAGCACTTGGGAGCCTGATCGTTCCAGTCGAGCAACTCGCACAAACTAGAATTGCATTATCTTCTAAGGGCAGCGCTCAATCATCGTTATATCAGCTGATTGTTGCTACATTCAACACTAAGGCGGTGAAAAAATAATGAATCATGGAATATATATATCAGATATCCCAACGTCGGTCGTGCCTCCCGTCACGACAACGGCAGGCATTCCAGTTGTATTCGGAACAGCCCCGATTAACCTGAGCGATGATCCGACTGCAGCGACTAACGTGCCAATTCTTTGCTATACCTATGCAGAGGCAGTCGCGGCTCTCGGTTATAGCAAAGATTGGGAAAATTATACGCTTTGCGAAGCCATGTATGCGTTTTTCCAATTGTTTGCTGTTGCACCTGTAATTTTTATAAATGTACTGGATCCAACCGTACACAAAACCACGGTTACAGATAAGGCTGTAACTTTGGTAGCTGACTCAGTATCGTTAACAGATGCAGGTATTTTACTCAGCAGTTTGGTCGTGAAACTGACCGCGCTCGGTCAGCCTTTAATTCTAGGCACTGACTATATAGCGGCTTTTAATGATAATGGTTATGTCGTTGTATCACGAATTGTTAGTGGGGCTATTACCTTAGCAACATCAGGATTAGTTGTAACATATAACAAGCTTAGCCCCTCTACCGTGGCATCGACGGATATTGTCGGTGGCGTTAATGCAACTACTGGGGTATATACTGGATTGGAATTACTCAACCAGGTATTCCCTCTTTTCCGTTTGGTTCCAGGGCAAGTTCTCGCTCCGTACTGGTCAACTATTCCGGCAGTGGCTGCCGTCATGGAGGCAAAGGCCGCATCTATTAACGGTGTGTTTAGAGCTATTGCATTAGTAGATATACCTACGGCTACGGTTACTAAATATAGTGCTGCTCCCGCGTGGATCAACAGCAATAATTATCAATTTCCGCGACAGATAGTATGCTGGCCCAAAGTTAGCCTATCAGGTCAAATCTTTCACATGTCCACCCAATTGGCTGCGCTGAATTGTTTGCTTGATAGTCAAAATGATGAAATCCCTTACCAAAGCCCGTCAAATAATAATTTGCAGATGGACTCACTCGTACTAGCAAATGGTACAAAGGTTGTTTTTGGCATGGAAGAGGCTAATTACATTAATGGCCAGGGAATTGTTACCGCTCTTAACTGGATCGGTGGCTGGCGTGCATGGGGGAACCGTACAGCGTGTTACCCTTCCAATACCGACCCAAAGGACAGTTTTATTTCTATTCGGCGCATGTTTGACTGGATTGGGAATACATTTATCCAGACCTATTGGTCGAAAGTAGACAGACCTGTCAATCGAGTGCTGATTGAAACACTGGTTGATAGCGAAAATATTCGCTTAAACGGCTTGACTTCGCGTGGATTTATTCTTGGTGGAAATATGCAATTCTTGGCATCGGAAAATCCGACAACAGACCTCATGAATGGGATTATACGGTTTCATACCTATGTCACTCCTCCTACACCTGCGGAGGAAATCGAAGATTATCTAGAATATGATACGTCGTATTTATCCACGTTATTCAGTAGTAATTCTTAAAAGAAAGGGGGATTTTCAATGAGTGTTTTACCTGAAAATATGATCAATTACATGGTATACCTCGATGGCGATGTCCTACTAGGGACCGCCAATGTAGACCTTCCATCACTAGATGCATTAACTGAAAAAGTAAAGGGCGCAGGAATCGCTGGTGAAGTTGAAGCTCCTATAATTGGTCATTATGACATACTGACATTGGGGATTTCATGGCGCACCATTACGGCAAATGCTCTATCTTTGATTGCTCCAGTAGCCCATGCTCTTGATTTTCGGGGAAGTCAGCAGGCTTATGACACCTCTACGGGAACATTCTCGACGGTCCCTGTAAAAGTAATTGTCCGAGCGATGCCTAAAAAAACATCACTCGGAAAGTTGGTCGTTGCCGGTCAGACGGATACTAAAAACGAGTTTGAAGTTAGCTATATCAAGATATATATTGATGGCGACGAGGTTCTTGAACTGGACAAGTATAATTTTATATTCTCTGTAAATGGTGAGGACTATCTTGCTGATGTACGGAATGACTTAGGACTAGATTATTAGGAGGGTTATTGTGATTAAATTAAAGTTAAAAAAACCGCTCGAATATAACGGGAAAAAATATGAAGAAATTGAGTATGACTTAGATGGATTGACCGGGGACGATATGCTAGTTGCTGAAGCAGAAATGCTCGCAGGGGGAACGATATCCCCAGTGCCGGATCTATCTAAAGTTTATCAGGCTAACGTGTTTGCTCGCGCCGCTAAGATTGATTCTGCCATGATGCGGAAGCTCAGTGCGAAAGATTTCAGCAATGCAACTACGGCAGTAATGGCTTTTTTCGGCGAATAGGTCTAGAAAAGAAACCTGAGCAGACGATACGAACCGTCTGCCTCAGTCTTTCTAGGTCTGAAAACGCCCCAATAGGCTATTGGTCGGCAATGACAATACACAGCTTAATGAGTTGGGTTGAATTCATTCAGAAAAACCCGAGGAAGGAGGGATAACGTGGCTGGGAAGATATACAATGTCGCGTTCCAACTCGCAGGGAAACTGAGCTCAAACTTTTCGTCTACATTTATCACAGCATCGAAACGAATCGGTGAGTTAGATAGTCAAATAAAGAAACTCAAAGCCGATATGAAGGCCGGTGGCAATAAAACGGCATTGCAAGCACAAATAGACGGGCTAACTGCTCACAGATCAAAATTTGTGGCGGCGCAGGGAGCTGCAGACAAGTTTAAGGCCTCCGTTGGTTCGGCTTTCAAGTCGGCAGCCATAACGGTCGGAATAGCGACAACAGCGGTTACAGGTTATTACGCCATAGCAATGAAGCTATCTAATAATGTAATGGAATACGCCAAAAGTTCCCGCATGGCATCTAAAGCATTGGGGGTTACCACCGAATGGTATCAATCAACAGCTTATGCCGCTAGTCGTGCAGGTATTGGAGCCGAAGACTTCGATAAGGCTCTCAGAAAAATGAATGTCAGTGTTGGTGCGGCAAAACTCGGTAATAAAGCTATGGCAAAAACCTTATCACAAATTGGTATTTCTGCAAGTGAATTGAAAAATATGAGTCCTGAACAAGCTTTTACACGTGTTATGAAGGGTTTAAATGGAGTATCGGATGCTGCCGAAAGATCCAACTTAACGGTTAAGATCTTTGGTAAAGGCGGAGCAAGCATGGCCGCTATGGCAAAACTAAGTGCAGTGGAACTAAAGGCACTCCAAAATGAAGCTGCTAAGCTTGGGCTTGTTATGACAAAGAGTAACATGGAGCAGATTGGAAGTTACGCAAAGGCAAAAAAGGGCTTAGATGCTGTTATGCAGGGAGTAAAACTTACTATTGGGACATCGCTAATGCCTGGGATGGCTGAAGGAATGCAATATATTGCTAAATTGGCCGTAAAATATCAGCCAGCAATTAAGAAATTTGCTAGTGATTTAGGAGTGGGAATAAAAGAATCCATGCCAGAAATTTTAAAATGCGTTAAAGCATTAGGAGGTATGGTTGGCACTGTTTATCGTGGCGTAAAAGCGTTTGCTGGGTTGATTGGTGGATTCCATAACTTGGTTTATATTGGCGCAGCTTGGATTGGCTTAAAGATGGCAGTGTCGTTTGTCAGTTTTGGTAAAGCAATGATCGATGCAAGAAAGGACGCTATTTTATTAGCCGGACATGTTCGTAATTTGCACATCATGACGGCCCTTGCTAGTGCAAAAATGAAAGTAGTTGCAATTGCTACTAGAGCTTGGGCGGCTGCACAGTGGTTAATAAATATCGCGTTGAATGCCAATCCAATCGGACTTGTAGTCTTAGGTGTTGCAGCATTAATTGCAATCGGATACGTATTATATCAGAATTGGGATAAAATTAAAGCCTTTTTCAGTGATTGGAGTGGCGTAACATCGGCTCTTAGCGGGTTTGTTGACGGAGTTAAAAACTTATTCATGCCACTGTTTGACTGGATTACTGATAAATGGAACACTGTAAAGAACGTCTTTTCTAGTGGAGTGCCGTCTGGCAGTGGTGATGGTAATACAACTCTTCCCGGCCATGCTAATGGTGGTATTTTTAATCGTGAGCATATTGCCCGATTTGCTGAAGGTAATAAACCGGAGGCGGTCATTCCGTTATCTAATCGCGGGCGAGGCTTGGCTATTTGGGCCCAAGCTGGACAGGCTCTTGGCGTGGGCAAAAGTGGAGGAGCAAGTAGTCGCGGTGGATCAGGAGGAATTATCTATAATGATAATCGCGTTATTACTATTGCTGGTGGTGGCCAGGAAGTAAATAGTGCATTGTCCAGATCGAATGATGACTTGATGAGTAAATTACAAGCACTTCAAAGCAATGAGGAGCGTTTAAGTTATGGCTAACATATATACAACAGTACAGGGCGATATGTGGGATTTGATCGCTTACAAGCAGATGGGCAGTGAAATGTATATGAAATATCTCATGGCCGCTAATCTCAGATACCGGGAAGTCGTTGTTTTCCCTGCAGGCGCAGTATTGAAGATTCCGACTGTTTCTATTTCTGTAGGATCTAATTTGCCACCATGGAAGCAGGTATCATCATGAGACAGGCAACTGTTAAAATTGTTTATAATAAAAAAGATATTTCAACGGATATTGCGCCATTTCTGCTCAGTTTTGAGTACATAGATAATGAATCTCATAAAGCCGATAGTATTAATATTTCTTTAGAAGATAAAAATCAACTTTGGATGTCCTCGTGGTTGCCTGCAAAAGGCGATATCATTACTGCATCAATAATTACAACTGATTGGATAAGACCGGGAGAAACAATTTCCCTGCCTTGTGGATCATTTTCGGTTGATGAAATTGAATTCTCGGGACCTCCTCATATCGTGCAGATTAAAGGCGTATCGATTCCGACAACATCAACGTTGCGCGGTGAGACAAAAACCAAGGCGTGGGAACGAATCGATTTAAAATCCATAGCAACAGATATAGCTGCCGCGTCGAATATGACCATCATGTATGAATCAGCGATCAATCCCCAATATCTCAGAATTGACCAGGTTCAATCGTCCGATCTTGCTTTTTTGCAAACTTTATGTGAAAAAGCCTGCGCGGCTCTTAAAGTAACCAGTAATATGATTGTGATTTTCGATGAACGAACTTATGAAGCAAAGTCTACAGTGCGAGATATTGATCGCACTGCGGGGGATGTTATCCAGTTTAATTTAAAAACAAAAACCGCAGGGACCGCGAAAACTGCAAAGGTTAGCTATTCAGATCCACTAACGGGGAAGACAACTAGTGGATCGTTTACTGACCCTAATAGCAGTACCAACGACGGCGTTACAATCAATGTAAATGATTGTCCTGATGGTGGATATGACAGTGAGTTAGCGGGCGCTGAATTAGATGATCCCGTAGTCGAAGGGGATGATGAATAATAATGGCTGATGATTCAGAAGATGATACTGAGGTTACAGAAACTGACGATAATGAAATTGATGGATTGACCGATGCTATGACTGACACAACGGATGGCTCTGACAGTTCTAGTGGTGCCAACACAGATAGCACGGCCAGTTCTGATAGTGCCGGTATTACTCCCGTCAAAATGGCAAAAAATGCTCTTCGTAAAGCTAATAAACAGGAGAACGCAGGGAATATAACGATTTTTGGTGATCCGACACTAGTTGCTGGTGTGACAGTTGATTTGAAAAACTTCGGGGCTTTTAGCCTTAAATACATCGTGTCTAAGGCTACCCACAAGATTTCAGGTGGCTATACGGTAGATGTAGAAATAAGGAAGTGCTTAAATGGATATTAAAAATCCGTTTGGCGGCCGAAAAGGTTCTGGACAGGATGAAGCTGCTAAAAATATTATCAGATATGGCACGGTATCATCTGTTAATTCTAAGCTTCATACAGTGAGGGTAGCGTTTGCAGATAAAAGTGGTGTCATATCGCATAGTCTTCCAATGTTGGTACCAGGGTCGTTAAAAAATAAATATTACCATCTCCCTGATGTTGGTGAGGATGTCCTTTGCTTATTTCTCCCAAACTCAATTCAGCGCGGATTCGTCGTAGGGTCTTTTTATAATGTTAATAATGCGCCTCCTGTCATATCAGGAGATAAGGATCATGTCACTTATAGTGATGGTACGGTTGTGGAGTATGATCGTTCCACGCAAACAATGACGGTGAATTGTAAGGGGACAGTTAATGTTACAGCTGCAAGTGGGGTAAATATTATTGGCAATGTTACTGTTAAGGGAAATATTGCGGTAACTGGAGGCATTACAGCCACCAAGGGCATAACAGTTACTGGCAATATGGCGACGAGTGGGAGTATAACAGCTAGTGGTAATGTAACTGCTGGTGGGATAACCTTAGAATCACATACACATAGCGGTGTTCAGTCAGGATCATCAAATACAGGAGCACCAAATGCATAAAAGGGGGTGCAACTCGTGGCACTCGGAAGCTTAGGAGATATTACATTTGAAGTAACAAACACCAAGGTTTTTACGTTTGATGGGATGAAACGTAATGTAAAAATGCGCATAGCAAAACATGAAGTAATCGGAGCAAAACCGCTTACTGAAGTAATTGGGCCTGATCTTGACGAAATAAAATTTGAAATATTATTATCTGCATCCCTCGGAATTGCTCCGCTAAAAATAGCAGAGCAAATTTACCAGGCGTGTAATAAAAGCACACCGATGTTACTGATGGTGGGCGGATACGTTATTGGTAGCAACATTCCAAATTGCAATAAATGGATCATAACGGATTTTGAAGAAACCTATTCGGGAATTGATAGTAGTGGCTGCGTGTGGCAATTAAAAATGAGTATTTCTCTGCAAGGGTATGTAGAAAAAATTGGAGATTCGACAGCAGCCACTACAACGACTACCACGGTAACGCCTGCAGCCAGTATCGATAGCACGACAGACAACGCTGGTATTACTGGTGATGGTGATGGCGGAGAAAATCCAACGGATACGGAGGATGATGCATGAGTGAGTACATAGTTACAGCCTTAACTGGCAATATCAACTTTGCTCCCACTAGCGTGATAGAGGAGGTCCTGCAGAACGTTAGGTTTATCATGACAACACCACAATTTTCGGTGCCTTTGGATAGAGAATTTGGAGTTAGCGCGACTTTCTTGGATACCCCACTGCCGGTTGCAAAATCCCGCATATCTGCTGAACTGGTTACGGTAATTCAAAAATATGAACCACGGGCTATGGTAAAAAAAATAACATTTACAGGCAGCGGCCTAACGGGCCAATTAGTTCCACAGGTGGTGATAACAATAAATGATTAGCTTATCAAATTTACCATCCGTAACATTTGCGGAAATGAACCCTAGTGTAATCCAAAGCGCGATTATAACAGCTTACGAGGCTACTGCAGTAAGGTCATTAGCCGACGGTGATCCCGTTAGGCTTTTTTTATTGACTATTGCTGATATTATAATTCAGCAGCGCACGGTAATTAATAATGCCGGCCGTATGAATTTGTTAGCGTATGCGACAGGATCATACCTAGATCAAATAGGCGTGCTAGTAGGCTGTTATCGAAACGCCGCATCTACTGCGGTCGTAAGTTTACATTTTGCGATTTCACAGGCTCAGTCGAGCGTGTTGACGATTCCTTTAGGGACTCGCGTTAGTGTGGGATCTCTTGTTTTCGCCACGACTGCGATTGCATCGGTGCCGATCGGCGCGACTAGTACGACAGTAACCGCTCAGTGTACAACTTCAGGCACATCTGGTAACGGATACTTATCGGGTCAAATCACTCAAATTGTGGACACGTTTACTTATTTCCAAGCAGTAACCAATATAACAACATCAAGTGGCGGAGCGATCGCTGAAGTAGATTCTGCTTTTAGACTACGCATTCAGGAGGCACCGCAATCGTATTCTACTGCTGGACCTAGTGGAGCGTATGCGTATTGGGCAAAAACCGCATATTCGTCTATCTCGGATGTGACAGTGGACAGCCCCAGTGCTGGCGTTGTTGATATTCGAGTATTAATGTCAGGCGGCATAATACCCACGGCGGATATTTTAAACGCTGTTTTAGCGATATGCTCCTCTAGCTCGATTCGGCCATTAACGGATAATGTAACGGTCAATGCTCCGACAGCAATTACGTACAACATCAATGTGACCTATTTTATTGACAATGATAACTCCTCACTTGCTACGTCCGTCCAAGCGGCAGTACAGGCAGCGATAACGGTATATCAAACATGGCAATCGGCGGCACTTGGACGTGATATTAACCCATCACAATTAATTTATTTGATGGTACAGGCTGGGGCGAAAAACATTAATGTGACTAGTCCAGTATTTACTGCAGTGGCTCAGACTGCAGTCGCACAACTTGGGACGTCAGCAGTTAACTATGGGGGGCTAGACTAATGAAGAATATGCGTAATTTTGATCTGCTTGGCTTAGTACCTCCATCGTTGCAGTTTGATCCACAAGTCATAGCGGCATGTGGCGCATTACAAGGAGAATTGCAAGCTGTTTCCGTAGCAGTCGATCAGATCATGATTATCTCCAAACTCGACCAACAACCGTCCGAAGTTATTGATAATCTGGCGTGGCAGTGGAATGTCGATTTTTACGATGATACATTGCCACTGGCTACTCGAATCGCGCTAGTGAAAAACTCCCTACAATGGCATCGAATTAAAGGGACAGCCGCAGTCGTGCAGGAGATGGTCAGTACTGTTTTATCAAATGGAGTGGTTACAGAGTGGTTTCAGTACGCTGGTGCACCGTATCATTTTAGGGTGCAGACTGATGAGATCATTTCTACGCAGGCTATTTATAACCAGTTAGCAGCATTGATTTCTGCGACACAAAATGTTCGTTCTTGGCTTGATTGTATTTTAATTAAGCGCAACTGGTCGGGCTCGGTCTATATCGGGGGCATTATCTATAGGGGCCAAACATTAAATATTGGCATGGCTCAGTTTCCAAATTATAGTGTCAATGATGCGGTTTATGTCGGTGGTGCAATTTATATCGGTAAAACTTTTACAATTTAGGAGGGGTAATATTGGCTTTTACAGGAATGGTTTTAACCAATCTAGGATTAGTTCTACAGGCTAAAGTACTGGCAGGAACAGCACTCGTATTTACAAAAATGAAAGTTGGCAACGGTGTTTTAGGGACAGGAGTATCGCTCCCAGCACTCACTGATTTAATTTCACCCCAACAGGTTGTTTCAATTACAAATTGTTCTGTTGTTAGTGGACAGGCTACAATCGCAGGGACGCTCACGAATACTGGTGTTGCGGCTGGGTTTATGGTCAATGAAATAGGAGTTTATGCAACTGATCCGCAGGCCGGAGAAATATTGTATGCGATCGCCAACGCTGGTGGTCAGTGCGATTATCTACCCGCTGGTGGTGGCGCGGTAGTTGTTAATAGCTTACTGAATGTGATTTTGGCTGTAGGTAGTGCATCTAGCGTAACGGCAACTGTTAACTCATCGATATTCGCAACACAAGCACAATTATCTGCGTATTTGCCGCTTGCGGGCGGCAGTATGGCAGGAGCAATTAATGAAGCAACAGTCACATTAGCTTCAACGGGTATAATGGCAATTGGTGCAGCTCTCGGAAATACGATTAATGTCACAGGGACAACAACAATCACGGCATTTGATACGGTTCAAGCCGGAACGAAACGAAGGTTATTATTTACGTCGGCGTTAACATTGACAAACAATGCGACGTCGTTAATATTGCCAGGTAATGCTAATTTATCAATTAATGCTGGGGATACCGCAGAATTCACGTCTATCGGAGGAGGTAACTGGAAGTGTACTGATTATCAGCATAATGCGGGGTATTTGCCGCTGACAGGTGGCGCGGTATCGGGGACAATTAATGAAGCAATGGGTACCAGCATAGTCTCTGCTGCAACTACAAATATCGGAGCTGCCACAGGAAATTTTCTACAAGTAACTGGGACAACTACAATTACAAGCTTGGGTACAGCACCGGCAGGAGCTGAAAGAACAGTCGAGTTTATGGGTACTTTAACTATCACTTATAATTCTGCAAGCTTAATTATTCCAGGTGCAAGTAGTTTGGTTACAAATGCTGGCGATATTGTGAAATTTCGTAGTCTTGGTAGCGGTAACTGGATTTGCGTGGGCTATGAGCCTGCAGGGGCTTGTAGTTTCCAAAATCAAAAAATAGTAAACTTGCTTGCGGGCGTAAATTCCGGGGATGCCGTTAATATGGGACAACTCCAGCCTAGCAATCGTAACAAATTAATCAATGGAGGATTAGCAATTAATCAGCGAAGCTACGTAAGTGGTACTGCATTAGCTGCTGGAATTTATGCTCATGACAGATTCAAAGCTGGTGCAAGTGGATGTACCTATACCTTCGCGCAGTCCGGCTCTCCGTTGACAACTGCCACGATCACGGCAGGATCGTTACAGCAGGTTATTGAGGGGCTTAACATTGTCGGTGGTACTTATACATTATCGTGGGCCGGTACAGCACAAGGCCGAGTTAATGGAGGAACCTATAGTGCTTCCCCATTAACCGTTACAGGGATTACCGCAGGTAGCAATGTTACGGTTGAGTTTAATGCCGGGACGTTTGGAGCAGGACAGTTTGAGTTAGGGGTAATTGCTACGTCATTTGAGGCATTAGAATATGGGGATTTATTACGTAAGTGTCAGAGATATGCGCTGCTTGTACCGATAGATGCAGTAGCTCGTAATTGCGTCACAAATGCCAATATAGGTAATGAAGACGCATGGTTATGGTTCCCAGTAGATATGAGAGCTGTACCTACAATTCCGTCAATTACATGGTCCTTAAATCTAGCAGGTACTCCATCCGTATTACAACAAACAACAAGATCGATTATATGGATCTTCAGTCAAACCACACAAAATAGCAGCACCTACGTTTATAATAGTGTAGCATTTGTAATAACATCTGAATTATAAGGAGTGAATAAAATGTATCAGTTAACTACCAACACATGTATAATGCGCCAAGATGGTGCTTGTATCCCAGCTGATCCTGCAAACGCAGATTATCAAGTATACCTGACATGGGTGGCAGCAGGTAATACACCTACTCCTGTCCCAGAAACGACTCTACAACAAGCCCAGACGAATCAATTAAATAAATTTAGTATGGCAGCAGCAAATGCTTATATTGCAGGTTTTACTTCTACAGCCACTGGTACAGCACTTTGGTACGATTCGGATGCAGATACCCAAACGGTAATAAATAGGCAGTATCTGATTGCATTAAGTAATCCAACTGTATATTCTGCAACAACATTTTTTGCTGGCGCGCCTGTAGGAACAACGCCAGTACGCGCCAAGGCAAACCAAACGGCAGCAGATAGTGCTAAAACAGTCCAATATCTTAATGCTGTGCAAATGGTGCAATTAGGTAATGATCTTGCCAGCGCATGGTCAGCAGTAAAAGCACATCTCTGGGCTCAACAAGCGGCCGTAAATTTAGCAACAACAGTGGAAGCAGTGCTGGCAATAACTTGGTAATTAAGGGCGCATAGGGCGTCTATTTTTTATGGAGATTATCACATGCCAAGAGAACCATGCATAGTAAGGGCTTATTTTTATGCTGATTTTACGGAGGTGAAGAATATTGGATGTTGGGGTACTCGTAGAAATATTTCAGAAACTTGGGGCGGGTAATACCGCAGTGATTTTAATAATGGGGCTGTTTGCATGGTTTTTTACCAAAGTACTGCCAAGAGCGGTAGAAAGACTAGTGGCTGCCATTGAAAACCTAGGAACAACTTTTGCTGTGCATGATGTTAGAGCGTCCGCTATATCTCAAAGCCTTACTAGCCTGCAAGCTGACATGTTCAACCTAAGCAAGAATGTCGCTAATCAAGAAAATATAGTTAGGGTACATGATAGATTAGACATACATTTTTCCAATTCAGCCACAAAGGAAGATATTAAATTAATTATAGATACAATGATGGATCATTCGAAAGATTGTCAGGCAAGAGGTAACCAGTTGCAACGCGATATTATAGGAGGTAAAAAATAATGAAAATTTGTATTAATCCCGGTCATGCGCCAAGGTTGGGCGATGGTAGTACATTGGACCCTGGAGCCGTAAATTCTACGACAGGTTTATGTGAAAATGATGTAGTTTTTATCATTGGGAATCTAGTATTGAAGTATTTGCAAGCGGTAGGTTATGAAACGATAGTAGTCCAAAACGATGAACTACAGGTTATTTGCGATACTAGTAATGACTTTCCAGCGGATCTATTTGTAAGCATCCATTGTAATTCGGCAGGAACTGATCAGGCCAGGGGAACTGAGACATGGTTTTGTGACGGCTCTGCAGAAGGAGAACGATTAGCAGGTTGCATTGATAAGCAGATTGTGGGTAACTTGCAAGAAATTGATCGTGGTACCAAGAATGCTAAACCACACACAAATGGCCTGTACGTATTAACTAATACTAATGCAGTAGCTGTACTAGTTGAAACAGCCTTTATTAGTAATGATGGTGATGAAAAGATATTGGCCAGTGCTAGTGGTAAAGATAAGTTAGCACGAGCGATAGCTGTAGGTATTACTGATTATGTCGCAGGTGTCTAACCTGATTAAAAACCATCTACCAAAAATAATAGAAAAGTATAGGGAAAACCGTCTATCAATATGCCCTGAAGATGAAAAAATCATTCAGGAGATTGAAGACGGTTTTCTTAATGCCATTAAAAAGTTGAAGGAGGGCAAGGTATGCCAAAAGTAGTAGTAATTTTTGTCCACGGGGATAGTTTAGTTGACCAGGTCATAGATGCCTTTAGCCATGGACAATACTCACATACTGCCATAAAAATAAATGACGGAGTGGTGGAAGCCCTTGGAGTCAAAGACGATGGCGATAAATACCCTGGCGTGTGGCTACATGACATTGCCAAATATGACAACGATCCTAATGTCTATTTGATCGAGGTTGATATACCTAACCTTGCTGATGCTGAAACAAGAGCGCAGGAACTGATCGGCACCCTATATGGGTATATTGATTGCATCGATGGCGGGGTATTTGATACCACTGGAATACAACTTACCGCAGATGGCGAACTAACCTGCAATTGCTCAGAAACCGTCGTGCGTGTCTTACGAGCAGGCGGTTTTAATGTTTTGCCGAGCGTACGTGCTGATTGCATTACGCCGAACGACTTATATAAAGCACTGAAAGGATGTGGTTAACTTGATTGACAATACACTTGTACGGCAATACGTCTCCGCTGTACAAGCTAGACTAATAATCGCCCAATTACCCTCAGGGGTCCGCGAGATAGCTCAGCAATTCGAACCCATGGTGCTGGCTGATATTCGCGCCCAATCGGGCAATCCAAATCTAACCGAGCAGGAAATACTCGACATGATTAAACCAACATTCGCTGACATTGCTAAAAAATACTTACCTGTAGTCGCAGACTACGCAATGACCGCAATAAAAAAGCATTATCCGACAGCAACAATATCAACAGTACTGTCGGCGTTAATCAGTTATCTAATGACACAAAAATAAAAAATGGAAGAGGGAATTTTATTATGACAACTCAAACAACAGCAACTTTGAAAACAGCAGGTACCAATATTTTAATGCAATTAGTAGCGTATTTATTGCAAAAGGCAGCAGACAAAACCACGACCTTTGCCGGCACTCAAACAGCAATCAAGAGCGTAGCATTAACAGCAGTGCAAGATTTAGCTGTTGCTAAATTGGCAACCCTTGCTATAACTGAAACTGCAACGGTTGATACTCCTGTAGCACAGTAAAAACGTCCCTGGGGCGGGTACCGTAACACTATAAAAGTTATCAACAGGTTTATACGCAAAAAATCCGTCTTACCGCATTGGTAGGACGGATTTTTTTATTTAAGGAGGATTTTTATATGATTAACAAAGAAATTAACGGCATAGAGCTAACAGTCACAGGCACGATCAGCAACGATGAATTAGCCATTTACCTTACCGAACTGCAGGCCAAAAGCAAATATAAAATAATCAGCGCGGACATCGCTGTCGATGGCGATTTTATAGATGTTAGGTGTGTGTTTGAGAAGGTTCCATTTGAGAGGATTCGCAGAATCACCGGCTACTTAGTTGGCAGTACAACCAAGTGGTGTAACAGCAAGCGGGCCGAGGAACACGACAGGGTTAAACATGGATAATTCCAAGCGATTGGAGATTTGAGATTTGAAATTAAAGCCACTATCGAGCTTAATTACTTAGTAGTGGTTTTTTTATTTACATTGTTAATGGAATTATTACAGTATTCCCGGTCTTATTTAGTAGATGTTCTTATATTTATTTCTATTGTCGCGAGTGTATTTCCATGATATGGTTAGATACATACGAATGATTAGCAACTTAGAACATATTATATTCTGTAAAAATATATAATGGAGGAAAAATGTTGAAGCAAGAAATTATAGCATTCATTAAAAATAATCCCCAAAGGATATCACTTTTATTATGGCTTTATAATCATATTGCGGGGCGTAATAATTTGCATGTTCCTTCAAATAACAGTGTAAAAATAGGATCTGTTGTCATGAAAAAGACAAACTTTACAGTTGAAGGTATTAATAACACTATAATTATTGATGATTTATCAAGGCTAATAAACTGTAATATATACATATATGGAAATAATAATCGCATAGTGATTAATAAAAAAGTGCGTATGCAAGATACAGAATTATGTATTGAGGATGATAATAATGAAATTTCTATTGGTGAAGGTACTTCAATTCATGGAGTTACGCAACTTGTAGCCATTGAAGGAACAACCATCAATATTGGGAATGGATGTATGTTTGCGAATGAGATCGAATTTAAAACAGGTGATAGTCATTCCATTGTAGATCTAGACGGGAAAAGACTTAATATTTCTGAAAATATTTCCATTGGTAACCATGTATGGATTGGCCAAAAAGTAATATTATTAAAAGGAGTAAACATAGCAAATAATTGTATAGTAGGCGCGGGTTCTTTGGTAACTAAAAAATTCATTGAAGAAAATGTTATATTGGCAGGGAATCCTGCGCGGGTAGTAAAAAGTAAAGTTGATTGGTTGAGAGAACGAATATAGTAAATAAAGCCGCTTTGTTCTTAATTGAGTAAGGCAATTTTTTTTGTTTATAAATAGAGAAAAAATTAAATTAGTAGCAAAAATGATAAAAAAATAGGGGAATATTGTTATATGATTATAATATGAAAGGAGATGATTTTATGAAATATGTTATTTGGACTGTCACAATTATGTTATGTTATTTTTTTGTGGTTGCTATGCTTCCGCTTGCAATGTCGGGGATTCAATAAAAAATGGATATTTTCTTGTGCATTGGTATTCGGTGGCTGCCTTCGGGTGGCTATTTTTATTTATAATACATGTTTACTTTTACCAATATCTGCTATATAATAGTAACAAACGTATGTTCGATATAAGGGGGCCGTTAATGAGAAACTTTGATGAAATTATCAATGATGGTATTATTAGGTGGATTGAAAGAGAAAAAGAGTCTCTATATCCAACGGGTCATGTTGCGGACAATGAAAATGGCGTTTTTAAAATAGGTAGATTGATGATAATCGCAACGACGGAGCATGTAAACAGTGAGATAGTAGAGTGTGTTAGTGGTAGTCTACCAGGGAGTGAAAGACTCAGTATAGAAGATATTGAGGATATAAAAGCAATATTTTGGAGTGATAACGAGCTAAAAGACGTGAGTAGGGTATGCGTTAGGTCAAGTATAGTTCATTTACAGAGGAAGAAAATTGTCCACGCAGACAGATGTTCGGAGGTATGCCATGCATTCAAGTCGGCAAGCTATTCTTGATTTTATTCGAGACTATCCTCACCAGTATTCGCCAACTGTTCGTGAAATTGCAGTAGGTGTAGGACTTAGTAGTAGTTCCACTGTTCATCAACATTTAATTAAATTGGAAGAGCTAGGATTTATTGAGCGTAAACCTAATAGCCCCAGATGTATAGTGCTGACAGAAAACCTTATTTAATGGAAGATTTTTTAATAGTACATAATAGAGCATAATAAAACACGTGGTGCAACGTGGAGCAACGGTATTGATTATATTGCACCAAAATGATGTTAAATGTACAGTGCATTTTAGACGTAAATGTGATTGGAGATAGATAAAACATGGGTTGATCCCTGTGGTGCAACGATTAAGTTTTTCATATGCTATCCGTAAAAATCGCCTTCCCAAGCCGTGAGTCAAGAGTTCGAATATCTTCACTCATTCCGGTAAATTCAATCCTTTCAGCCGTTTTGGCCGAAAGGATTTTTGTGGTAAGAAGGCATAAAGACTTCAAGGCATTTGCAAAATGTTTAATATTGGCTAGGTCGGTTGTTATAGTTTCTGTGACTTTTGTATTGCAAGGCAAAAAACGCTCTTTTTGATATCTGTAGGTGTATTTTGACGGTTACATACAACGGCCTGTCGCCGTCTTACCTTAATTGATAGGACGGTACTTTTATGTTTAATTAAAAAAATATGTACAATGGTGAAAATACTGCCTTCAGGAGTACAAGGCATTTTTATTATTTATATTTAAATTGTAAAAAGAAGGACTATTAAGTAAAAAAATAGAAGTTTAATACCATAATTTGCGGAAAATAATAGAAAAAGGTGGAAATCTAATGGATTTATTTGATACTATTGCAGGAGTATGTTCCATTATTTCATTGATTGTTTCTCTGATTACTATTTCAAATGTTGTAAAAATTAAAAATCAATTAAGTCAAAAGAGTGAGGCAACCGCAAGACAATTTTCTCATGGGAATAATTCTCCGAATATAAATGCTGGAAGAGACGTTAGATAGGAGTGAGGGAAATGCAATATTCTTCTGGAGCTAACTCTCCTAACATAAACGCAACAGGAAACGTCTTTTTAGGAATTGAGAAAATGCCGATTATTATTGATCCGACTGATCTTTCTATACTCATTAATACTTTTTATGAAAAGATAGATGATGTAGAAAGAATAATAAGTGTAGCTTTTGATGATGAACTGAAAAGAACAAAAATTCCAGAAAAAAACATTTTAAATGGTATTTCAAATAATTATTATAGAAGAGCAGTAAAGGAATATATGTCATATTTTAAAAATGTTGATTCGTATTTAAACCATTCTAGCAATGCAAAAGAAAACGATCGATATCATTATGTTGCTCGTGAAATTAATAGAAAATTAGTGGCATATCGGAAACGATTTTATAGTTTTGATGAACAGTTTGAATACCTTATATCTGAATTTATACAAACGATGCAAGAAATTGGTGACATGAATTTTGAAAAAAAAGAACTTATCAACGTTTTCTTTGGGTATATGTATTACTGTTGTGATATAGGTGAAAATAATGAAGATTAAACCTAATAAACATTTTGATATATCAAGTTCGGTTATATATAAGACTACTGAAATTATACAAATATTACTTTTAGAACGCTATTTAAAATTTAATGAACTTTTTTATAGATTTAAGAACAAGGATGAGAATAATGATTTGAGGACCTTTATCTTTTCTTTAAATCTTCTTTTTGTTTTAGGTAAAATTGAATACTATAAAGAGTCTGATACGATAGGACTGATAAATTATGAAACTTAGTAAACTCTATTGCTCATATCCTAATATTTTCGAAACTATTGAATTTAATTCACAGTTAAATATTATATTGGCTGAAGTTAGGTTGCCAGGAAACAAGCAGAAATCATCTCACAGCTTAGGGAAGTCAACACTAGTAGCAGTTATTGATTTTTGTCTACTTAAGGGAATAAATAAATACCATTTTTTCAAGAAAAACTATTCTCGTTTTGAAGAATTTTCTTTTTTTTTAGAAGTTGAACTTGATGATGGTAGATATTGTACTATTAAAAGATCAGTAAAAGAAAAATCAAAGATATTTATTAAGTCTCATAAGGAGGGAAAACAAGATTTTACTTATTCAAAAAATGAGCAGTGGGATATTGGTGGAGGAATAGATAAAGCGAAAAACTATTTTAATACACTATTAGACTTTAATGTGCCATTAAGTCTTAAGTATCGCCAAACTATATCATATTTTTTGAGAGATCCCAATAGTTTCAAAGATGTATTTAGACTGTCGAAGTTTACTAATAGCAAAGATATTGTATGGAAACCAATAGTTGCTCAAATGTTGGGATTTGACTCCAGTACATTAGTAAAGAAATATGAGTTAGATGGTGAAATAAATAGATTAATTGAGGATCATTCTAAAATTATAAAAAATCAGTATGAAATAAATCAGCAGGAAGAACGTTATAAGACGATACTATCTCTTAAAGAAGAAGAGTTAAATGCAAAAGAACAGAGTTATGATTCATTTAGTTTTAAATTGGCTGATATAGATACTCCTAAAGCATTAGTTAATGATATTGATAAACAGCTAACGGTCTTAGTGCAAGAAAATTATTATCTTAAAAGTCATATAGAAAACGCTAAGCAGTCGATTGTTGATTATAATATTGATTTAAATAAAATTGAAAGTTTTTATAAGGAAATTGGACTTTACTTTACTTCGCAAATAAAGAAAGAATACAGTGAACTTGTTCGATTTAATGAAGATATATTATCAGAGAGAAATGGTATATTAACTGAATTAATTAATGAGTATAGTGAGAAATACGACAAAAATTGCCAAACTATAATATTACTTAATGAAAAAAGAAGTTTAGCATTGCAATATATAAACACTTCGGAATCATTCGAAAAATTCAAGTTACTCCAATCCGAAGTAATAGAAATTAAAACACAAGTTGAAGTTTTAAAAAGTCAAATTGAAAGTTTAAAAAGAAAATATGATAATAGTGAAATTAGAGAGCAAAAAGCAAAAGAGGTCTCTGAAGTAGTAAAGGGTATAAAACAAGAGTTCTGGGAAAGTGATAATCCTTATATTGATAATATCAAAAAACAGTTTACTAGTATAATTCTTGCAGTCTTAGGTGATGTGGGAGTTATTGGAGTTTTCTTAAATAATAACAATAATATTGATTTCGTGCCAGAAATTATTGACATGAAGACCAAACAAAGTAATAGTAAAGATAAAGGAACTACTTATAGAAAACTAATGTGCTGTGCCTTTGATTTAGCATTATTAGCCACCTATGCTAGAAAAAAATATTTTCATTTTGTATATCACGATGGAATCTTTGATGGACTCGATGATAGACAAAAAGAAAATTATTTTACTTTGCTAAATAATTACTGTCAAGAATATAATATTCAGTATATTTTCACCTCGATTCAAGATGAATTACCTCCAATAATTAGAAATAGAGATAGTATTGCAAAATTAATCGAGAAAAAGACAATTGTTAAGTTATTACACGATGAAGATGATGATGGCAAATTATTTAAAATGGGTAGCTTCTAAATATTAGTGATTTATTAATATAAAGCTAGTATTATTCTTTAATACTAAAGGAAAGTAACTATACTAGGATAAAACTAATTATACTTAGCAAATAACTGTCTATAAATTGGTGATATTTACTAGTGAGATAATTATTGCTAGAACCTAGCGGAACGAAGCTGACCTGAGACTTATTCTCTCATGTAGCATTGTTTACCGCGTTAGGTTCTATTTTTACAACCAGTATAAAATACCTTTCTGGTGTTGTATTTTTGGATTGGTTGGATTATACGGCTGTTTGGACATTTACGCTGGAGGTTAGGAGATAACTGTTTTCCCAAGGGAAACAGATGGGAAACATCTAGTTGTAAAAAATAAATAGTAGCATATTTTTATAAGTATTTTAGTTGCTGTTATATAGAAGGTTTGTAACAATTAAAGGTAAGTATGTGTTTATATATTGTTATAAATGAGCGTTATAGTGGGCTCCAAGCCATGTGCGCATGTTCGATTTATGCCGGGAACACTAGATTAAGAACTTAAGGTATGAATGTCAGTTTTTGTAGGAGGTTAGTATGTGAGGGCATTTTTACATAATAGTTGCCCAAGAAATAGTAACTATGTCAAGCTATGTACAAGACGGGAGGGGTGAAATAGAATGAAAATAGATAGTGAAATAGTCGAAGGTGCCATTAAGTTAGTATATGTTTTTGGAAGCACTGTTTTTTTAATGTCAAGTTTACAAGATTTCGATAAGGGTCTATTTATTTTTTCATTTGGATTGGTGTGTGACTACAGCGGTAGATTGCTAAATTGTACTAGGAAACTTACACGAGCGATCTCGTTTATAGGGATATTATTTAGTGGTATTATTATGTGTTTTACGCTAGGGTGTGTTTTGTCTTCAGGATCAGGTTCAGGTGTTGCATATATCGAAGCACAAAAAAATTTCTATTTAATTGTTAGCGTCTTTGGACAAGCTATGGTGCTGCATATTGCAACAATTGGAATATTTGTAATAATATCCATTTTTGATTTTGTTGCAAATTTACGATAATATTAAATATACTTGATGATAATAAAAGAAGCTATAAAATGGATAAATATTGAGAAATAAAAATGGGAGAATTGTAAAGACGAGAACTGCTTATAAAGTTATAGTTAGAAGGAGGAGTATATGGAATATGCATTGATTGTTTCTGTTATTAGTGCTTGTATTGGACTTATAGCGGGTATTATATATAAAGTTTTTAGAGAGGGATATCAAGTTGTCACTCTGTTAAAAAAATTAAGAATATATTTAGTTATTTTTGCATCTATGATTGTTACATTTGTTATATTTATTTCTGTTACAAATGATCAAATTGGTCCGTGGTCAAACAATAATGCTTATAAAGAAACGGGCACAGATAAAAAAATCGAAACAGATAATTCATCACTGGAAAATAATAATTTTATTCCTGGGCCACTTTTGGAAGAAGATATTATATTAGTAAATATTCAATTGTATTCGGATATTACTGAGGCTAAAAAAACTATAAATAAAGAACCTAAAAAAGAAGGAGGATTATACGGTACACTTTACTTATTTGATAATGATGTTCAGGTAACAGTTTCAAGATCAACAAATAAAATTTCTGGAGTATATATGCTAAGCGACAAATATAAAACTACGAGGGGAGCTAGTATTGGTAACAGTGCAGAATTTATAAGGAAACTATACGGCGAACCTGATGATCAGTTACAACAAGAAGACATACCTGACGAACCACATTCTTATGCTCTTGAATATTATTATCGAGGAGGTTATAATGCAATATTAAGATTTTCGATAGATAAAAAGAGCAATATAGTTCAATATATTGGCGTTAGAGCTTATAATGGTAAATTATAATTAATTTCCTTAATAGCTAAAAAAATTTTAACAGCTGACTAGAGTAAGTGGCTTCCCAAACTGGGGGAGAGTCGGGATATCTTCGGGAGTGTAATCTTAGTATAGATAGTTCTCAATCTTCTTATTTAACTAGCCGCTCCCATGTGGAGCGGCTATAAACATATATAATCAAGAGAATTTTAAAAGTGGATATTTTCATGCACTTATATTCAATGTGTCTTAGTGCCATGAATGCCATAAGAATCATAATTTAGACCCAGCCAACGTGTACCCAACATGCCGCCTGGATTCATGAATTTGAGAGCAATGGCGTAGTCCCCGACAGGTGTGGGGGTAGCTGATTTGCCAATTCCCACTGGATATTGATGTATGGGGTCATTGCCGTTAAACAATGTCAGTTGACGTGTTGATTCGGTGATGAGAATATTGGCCCGTGGTAAGGTGAAATCAACACGTTTGGTAGTTGGTAAAGGTGTGATTTGGCGACTGGTAACCTGATTGAGGCGACAGTATGTAACTCCATCCACCAACCCTGTTGCGGGTAATCTTTCTTCTTCTTGGAATAAAAGCACAGCTTGGCTTGTTGTAGCATCATATTTATTCGTAATGGGGCCGTGGTAGAGATGGTGGTCGGCGAGTAATTGTTGTATTTTCCCAATAAGGGGGTTCTCAGTATCCTCCCGTAGTGTGATGTCAGCGAAAGAGTGGGGGAGATAGAGTACACGAAGATCCATAAAAATTACCTCCTTGAAAAACTCCTTAGTTATTCTATGTAAGGTAAGTTTTATTGGTGCCAAGTGTATAAAAATAAGCAGTTTTTGGCAAAAATAGCATGATAAGCAGTCAAGCAAATCTTTCTGTACAAGGATAAACAAGAAAATTTGTATGATTAGCGTAGTGGGGTGAAAAGCATACCATCATCTACGGTCTGCTTATATAAAATAATTTCTAGTATTTGCAGGCAAACACCGCTATAATATCGAATATAATCATATAAATGTTTTATGGAGGGAATTGCCATATGGAATATGCAACGATAGAAAAAGAATTACAGTTAGTGACCTTTCGGTTGGCAAATGAGGAATATGGACTTCCAATTACTAAAGTCCGAGAGATTAATCGTCTAGTGCCCGTAACCAAATTGCCACAGACTCCATCGTTCATGGAAGGCATTATCAATCTTCGCGGACTCATCATTCCCGTAATTGACCTACGAAAAAGATTTGAAATGTCCATCGCTGCTCATGATGAAGATACGCGGATCATTATTGTGGAAATTAGTGGCGAAATCGTGGGTGTGATTGTTGATGCCGTTACAGAAGTCGTCAGGTTAGATACTGCTAATATTGAACCATCACCAGCGACTGTTGCTGTCGAGTCCCAATATATTGAGGGTGTTGGTAAGATTGATGATCGACTGATTATTCTTTTAAATATCGATAAAGTGTTAACAAATCAAGAAGAGCTTGCCGTCAAAGAGATCAACGGTTAAATGATGCAACTTACAGTACGAGCTCATGCGAAAATTAATTTGACACTTGACGTTCTCTATAAACGAGCTGATGGATTTCATCAAGTAGAAATGATTATGCAGGCCATAGAATTGGCTGATATCTTAAATTTAGAAGAAAAGGTCAGTGGCGATATTAGCATCTCATCCAATATGGTCCATTTGCCTTGCGACCATAGGAACTTGGCCTATCAAGCAGCTGTGCTGATCAAGAATACTTGCCAAGTCAAAAAAGGTGTCCATATTTTTATGGAAAAAAATATTCCCATGTCAGCAGGCTTGGCAGGTGGTAGTACGGATGCTGCTGGTGTGCTCGTAGGGCTTAATCGGTTATGGAATTTAGAACTATCATTAAATGAATTAGAAGTTTTAGGGGCGAAGCTTGGTTCGGATGTTCCTTTTTGCTTGCAGAGCGGTACAGCGCTGGCGACAGGGCGGGGCGAAATTCTTGAACCCTTATCCCCTTTGCCGCCTTGTTATATCGTACTGGCCAAACCGCGCATGGGGGTTTCTACTGCCTGGGTGTATGGCAGGTATCGAGATAATGGGGCTCTCAATCATCCAGACACAACTGGCGTAAAGTCGGCTCTAGAGCAAGGTGATTTGCAAGGTGTGGCCAACCGTCTGAGTAATGTTTTAGAAAGTGTAACCATGATTGAATACCCCCAGATAAAGAAGCTGAAAGAACGCATGACTCAGTATGGTGCCATGGCTAGTCTAATGTCAGGCAGTGGCCCGACGGTTTTTGGCCTCACTCCCGACAAGGATAAGGCGGAATACATTGCTGATAAGCTTCGTAGCCAGAGTGATGCTGAGATTATTATAACGAAGACAGTCACAAGAAATGGAGGATAAAATGGGACAGCGATTGTTGCCAATTAAACTAGATAGTTATCAGCCACTGCGCGAAGTCGTATGCGAAACATTGCGCACTGCCATTATTGAAGGGGTCTTAAAACCTGGCGAACGGCTGATGGAGATTCAAGTGTCTGAAGAGCTAGGGGTAAGTCGCACTCCAGTGCGCGAAGCCATTCGTAAACTTGAATTAGAAGGATTTGTAGTCATGATACCCCGGCGGGGTACTTATGTGTCAGATCTTTCGATTAAAGATATTAATGAAGTTTTTGAAGTGCGGACGGCCCTTGATGTGTTGGCAGCAGGATTAGCTGCGGAACGTATTACGGCCGAAGAATTGGAACAGATGGAACGCTTGTTAGTTGAACTGGGCGAATGCATTGAACAGGATGATATGGGGAAAATCGTGGAAGCCGATAGTCAATTCCATGATTTGTTATACAGTGCCAGTCGCAATATGCGTCTTGTGGGAATTATTAATAATTTGCGGGAACAACTGACTCGCTTTCGATCACTCTCCATGGCATATCCAGGCCGGCTTAAAATCATGTTAGGCGAACATACGCGCCTGGTAGAGGCCCTTGGACGGCGTAATGTTGCCTTAGCCAAAAGGCTAGCGGGTGAGCATATGGCCAATGCGGAGCAAACCTTATTGAAGAATATGCTAGAGCAAAGTCGCATTGCTGATGAAGAATAAAATTGAATTTTTTTGAGATAATAAAGGAATTACTATTTTTTGGGTATTTTTGATTGCAGAGCAATCATAGGGGAGGTATTGGTCATATGTATGATGCCATTATACTGGCTGGTGGTGAAAATAGTGAACCTTTAAGTCGGTTTTCATCTCAGTCGTATGAGGCGATGATTGAAATAGCCGGTAAGCCTATGGTGACCTTTGTGGCAGATGCATTGGCTGCTGCCCCCCAAGTGGACAGAATTTTTATAATGGGGCCGGTTAAACAATTAGCCAATTGCAATTTCCCTGCGAATGTGACCCTCGTTGAGGGTGGTCGTACTATTGTTGAGACTATTAAACTAGGAATGGAAGCCCTTTGTCATCAGCGTAAAGTCTTGGTCGTAACAGCTGATATACCACTCTTAACACCGGCAGCCATTGATCATTTCCTCAGTCAATGTGCTGAAGTTGAAGTTGATCTCTATTATCCTATTGTCAGCCAGGAGACGAATAATCGGCATTATCCAGGTAATAAACGCACTTATGTCCGGTTTACTGATGGAACCTATACGGGCGGGAACGTTTTTCTGGTAAACCCAGCCATTGTCCCCCGTTGCTTGTCCATCGCTGGTGAACTGATTGATAATCGTAAAAACCCGTTTAAATTATGTTGCCTACTGGGTTGGGGTTTTGTATTCAATTTTGTCATTGGCAGATTAAGTTTAAATAAGGTGAAAGAACGAGTGGCTGATCTTTTGGGCATTACTGGGGCTGTAATTCAATCTCCCTATCCGGAATTGGGAATTGATGTTGATAAACCTAGTGATCTAGAATTAGTACGTACGACTTTCTCTGTTCGTGTATAATCATATAGAGTAAAAGCGCGATAATAGTTATCGCGCTTTTTGTTATACTATTGTATAGGAATGATAAAATAGCAAGGACATAACAAAAAAAATCATATCTTTGCAGGGATTTAGTAATTTTATAGGGAAACTGAATAATAAGAGTTAAAAGGGTAAAAACATTCGGCATTGTTGTGATGGGAGATAATTTGTAATGATTAAAGCACGCAGAATTGAAAGAGTAGTAGCGCTAAGTAAAATGCTGATGGATATGCCGGGCTATTTATTTTCCTTAGGGCATTTTAGCACTATTTTTGACGCGGCAAAATCTACACTAAGTGAGGATATGGTGACCATAAAACGTGCCCTTGAACAGTTTGGACTGGGGACAGTTGAGACGGTATCGGGTGCTGCTGGTGGACTCCGTTATGTGCCATACTATAATGAAGAACGGATAAAGACATTGCTGACGTCACTCGCCACACGCCTCTCGACACCAGAACGAGTTATTCCGGGAGGCTTTTTATATATGTCTGATATTTTATTCATGCCAGATGTGATGATGCAGGTGGGTGAAATTTTTCGTACCCGGTTTGCTCATTTGGCTCCCGACTATATCATGACTGTTGAAACCAAGGGAATTCCTCTTGCCTTTACGACGGCTAGGGCTTTTGGTTTGCCTTTGGTTATTGTGCGTCAAGGTAGCAAGGTTACGGAAGGACCATCAGTCAGTATCAACTATGTGACGGGGGCGAAGCGCATTCAGACCATGTCCTTGCCGCGTCGAGCCTTGGTGGAAGGTTCCAAGGTCTTGGTCATTGATGATTTTATGAAGGCTGGCGGCACAGCGCGTGGCATGATTGATTTGGCTAGTGAAGTCGGTGCCACGGTGGTTGGGACAGGTGTGCTCATTGCCACCCACGAGCCAGAAAAAAAATTAGTAGAAGAATATTTAGCATTACTCATGTTACATGATGTGGATCAGCATACTAAGACAATCGATATTAGACCAGTCTTCTAAAATGAAGATGCTTTACGGTTATTTTTTACGGAATCAGAAAGTATATCACTTTCTTGATTCCAAGTAAGAACAACTAAGGTTTTGACCGACCTCTGAGGAATTGGTCAAAACCAAGTTTTTTCTTATCCTTTGCAGGAATGTTATGATTAGTGTCGAAAAAAATAGAAGTTTGCTATTTTTAAAAAAGCAGTCGTTTGTTTGAAAAAATATGGGTTTTATTGAATGGAGGAACAGCAATGTCAGATTTACTGGCGGTAATTTTGGCGGCGGGTAAAGGCACGCGTATGAAGTCCGCATTACCCAAAGTGCTACATCCCATTGGTGGTAAACCAATGGTCGCTCATGTCCTTGCCGCAGCGCATATGGCAGGTGCTCAGCGTAAAGTTGTAGTCGTTGGTTTTGGGGCGGATAGTGTGGAAACAACTGTAGGCACCCAGGCAGAATATGTTGTGCAGGCTGAGCAATTGGGTACAGGACATGCTGTGATGCAGGCTAGTGCATGTTTGCAGGGCTTTGATGGCACTATAATGGTGCTGTGTGGCGATACACCTCTCCTCAGAGGGCAAACACTCGCTAAGCTATTTGCTGAGCATCAGAGGGCCCAGGCGAAGGCCACGGTGCTGACCGCTTGTATGAAGGATCCTACTGGCTATGGTAGGGTTATTCGGGATGACAGTGGACAAGTCGTGAAAATTGTCGAACAGAAAGATGCCACGAGCAGTGAACTTGCTGTCCGTGAAGTCAATACAGGTATCTATTGCTTCGACAAAGTCGCCTTGTTTGATGCCCTCCGTAGCATAAATTGTAACAATGTGCAGGGTGAGTATTATTTGACAGATGTGATTAGTGTGCTAGCTCAGGCGCAGGCTAAAGTATGGGCCGTGCAGGTTGATGATGCCGAGGAAACCTTAGGGATTAATTCTCGGATGCAGTTGGCTGAAGCGGAGAAAATACTACGAAGACGTAAACTTTCCAGTTTGATGGATAATGGCGTAACGATTATGGATATTGATAGCACGTTTATTGATGATGAGGTCTGTATTGGACCTGATACTGTCATTTACCCTTTTACCTGGCTTGAAGGGAACACATCCATTGGCAAAGGCTGTGAAATTGGACCTAATACTCGTATTCAAAATTCCAGTATTGGTGAGAATACTACATTACATTTCATATATGCCCATGATTGTCAGATTGGTAATCATGTGACAGTTGGACCTTATGTTCATTTGCGCCCCAAAACGGTGCTAGCTGATGGTGTTAAGATTGGTAACTTCGTAGAAGTGAAAAATTCACAAGTTGGGGCGGGTAGTAAAATTCCCCATTTGAGTTATATTGGCGACACGGATATGGGGGCGGGCATTAATATTGGCTGTGGCACTGTCACGGTGAATTATGATGGCAAAAACAAACACCGTACCACCGTGGAAGATGGCGCTTTTATCGGTTGTAATAGCAACTTGGTAGCACCGGTGACTGTTGGTAAAGGGGCTTATGTGGCTGCAGGATCAACCATTACTAAAAATGTGCCATCATCAGCATTGGGAGTGGCCAGAGCGCGTCAGAGTAATATTGAGGGTTGGGTAAATAAAAAATAAAAATGGGATTTTGCTAATACTTAATACTATAGTAGCAAGCATACTCAGGAGGTAAATTATATGGCTGAAGATATTAGAAGATTACGGATTTTTTCTGGTAATGCTAATCTGGAGTTGGCGAAGGAAATTGCAAACCATTTGGGCCTTACTATGGGGAATGCCTTTGTTGGGCATTTTAATAATGGAGAAACCCAAGTCATTATTGATGAGAGTGTGCGCGGTAAAGATGTATTTATTGTACAACCTACCTGTAATCCTGTTAATGACAGTATGATGGAACTTTTAATCATGGTAGATGCTGCTAAACGGGCCTCTGCACGGACGATCACGGCTGTCATTCCTTATTATGCCTATGCCCGGCAAGATCGTAAAACACGAGGACGTGAACCTATTTCTGCCAAATTGATGGCCAATTTGCTCACAACGGCTGGGGTTACTCGTGTGATTACTGTTGACTTGCATGCTGGACAAATTCAAGGGTTTTTTGATATTCCTGTGGATCATTTGCCAGGTGTACCTCTGTTGGCAGAATACATTCGTTCCAAAAATTTGGATGAACTCATTGTTGTTTCCCCTGATCTGGGGGGCGTAACCCGAGCTCGGCAGTTGGCCGACAGACTCCATGCCCCCATCGCCATTATTGAAAAACGTCGTCCTATGCCTGGTGTGGCTGAGGTTATGAACTTGATTGGTAATGTTTCAGGTAGAACTGCAGTCATGATTGATGATATTGTTGATACGGCTGGTTCTCTCACAGAGGGCGCTAATGCGTTGATGAAGTATGGCGCCAAAGAAGTATATGCCTGTTGTACTCATGGTGTGCTCAGCGATCCGGCAGTCGCCCGTATTAAGGCTTCAGTCATTAAAGAATTGGTAATTACCAATACCATTCCTTTGCCGCCTGAGAAAGAAATTGATAAAATTAAGGTATTGTCCATGGCACCCCTTTTGGGTGAGGCAATACTCAGGATTTTTAGTGAACTGCCTGTGAGTAAAATGTTCGAAGAATAATCATGTGGGGTCAGGTTTGACTTATTAAAAATTGACTTATTTCCATTATGGAAATAAGTCAATTTTTTCAATAAGTCAAACCTGACCCTACTATTGCGAGTATCTTATGATATGGTATAATCTCAATAAGGCTGGTGATGTTAATGATCGTGGAATCAGTAAATAATAAATCTACAGTTTTGATTGAACAAGGGACCTTATCCCACATTCCTGTTATTGCCGCGTTATTTACTGAAAGTTTTAAAGAAAGTGTTTTGCATCACTGTGGTGGGCGTTTGCCGGCGCCTCAGGCTATGGAGGATGTATTCACATTGGTATATGAGGCTGAACCAAGTGCGGCTTTCCTGGCCCGTACTGAGGGAAACTATGTTGGTTATTGTTTTGCACCCACCCAATTGTCGGGACTGTGGCTGAGGGCTTTATGGGGCGGACATTTATTAAAATGGACATGGCGCTGGTTGACAGGACAGTATGGTTTTGGCCTGCATCCCATAAAAGTCATTGTTATGAATAAATTAGCTTTTTTACATTCGGCATTGGCGCCGACCCAAACCGCCAATGCTCGTATTTTATCCATCGCTGTAGCACCGGAGGCTAGGGGGCAAGGCATTGCCAGTCAACTTATGGGCGCTGCTTTCCAATACTTTAGAGCCCAACAGGTCACCAGAGTACGCCTTGAAGTGCGTCCAGACAATGGGGTGGCTATGAAGGTCTATGAAAAATGGGGTTTTGTTCAGGCTGGTTATACTATGGATTCTCAGGGTAAATGGTTAATTATGTTTCGAGAAATGGAGCAACCACATGTTTGATATAAAAATACGATTAATTAGTATGTTAGGATTATTAACATTCATTGTTGTCAGTGGGCTTATCCTAGATTATCGTAATATGATCAAACGTCCCATGCGAATGGGGATTGTTATGGCTGTCTTTGGCATCGTTGTGGGGGTTTTCTTAACGTTGAGTGCTGTACTGCCAGAAAATAATGTATTTGGCAGAGTGTTCATTGATTCCCAGACCACTCAGAAAGTGGTGGCTTTAACTTTTGATGATGGTCCTTATTCCCCTTATACGGAACAAGTTCTTGATATTTTACAGGAATACAATGTGCCAGCTACGTTTTTCTTGGTTGGGGAAAATGTGGAAAAAAATCCTGAGTTGGTAAGGCGTATTGTGCGCGAGGGTCACCAAATAGGCAACCATACGTATCATCATGTTGATTTATTAAAAGGTGATAGTAAAACCATTGCTGAAGAAATTGATCGTACCAGTACAGCAATCAGTAAAATTACTGGCATAACGCCTCATCTGGTACGACCGCCCCACGGCTTTCGCGATCCAGTCGTCATGGGAATCATGGCTGAACGTGGTCTGAAAGTGGTGGAATGGTCAGTGATGAGTAGGGATTGGACCAATCCTGGTGTTGAGGCTATTGTTGACCGTACTGTATCGAAAGTCAAAAATGGTTCGATTATCTTGCTCCATGATGGGGATGGCATCTCATCCCAGGCGTCTCGGATTCAGAGTGTAGAGGCCGCACGGCGCATTATCCAAACGCTACAGGCTGAAGGGTATCAATTTGTGACGGTGGATGAAATTCTAGCTAAAACGGAGGAGCATAAGTAGTGAAAATGATTGTAGGCCTAGGTAATCCAGGGAATGAATATAATGCGACACGGCACAATGTGGGATTCATGGCCATTGATGAATTGGCCCGCCGCTGGGGTATCTCTTCATGGAAAAAACGTAATCAAGCCTTAGTCGCCGAGTACCGTGCTGCAGAGCCGGTAGTACTGATTAAACCCCAAACCTTTATGAACTTGAGTGGTGTGGCCGTAGGAGAATTGGCCCGGTGGTATAAAGTCGCACCTGAAGATATTAACGTTATTTTCGATGATATGGATTTGCCAATCGGTCGACTGCGTCTACGGATGAAGGGCGGATCAGGTGGACACCGGGGCATTGAGTCTCTGCTGACTCATCTCCCCAATGGCAACTTCGCCCGGGTGCGCATCGGCATTGATCGCCCTCCCACCAACTGGCAGGTAGTGGACTATGTTCTCAGTGGCTTTACGTCAGAAGAACAGCCCTTGCTGAATGAGGCCATCATTCGAGCTGGTGAAGCCGTGGAATGTATTGTGAAACAAGGTATAAGTAAAGCCATGAATGTATATAACAAATGAATGTGACAATAAAAAAGGACGACTGTTGCGATCCGATGATCACGCAACAGCCGTCTTTTCTTTACGTAATCAGAAAGTATAATACTTTCTTGATTACGAGTAAGAACGACTAAGGCTTCTGCCTTCGTCTGAAGACTTGGCCGAAGCCAAGTCTTTTCTTATGGGATGTTTGGAAGATTATAGACTAGTTGTTTTATCAGCAACGAGATCTTTCTTCAAAATGCTCAGCATGATTGCAGTAACGATCGTCCCTGCAGCAATAGCCACAACATACATTCCTACATTGCTGACCGCATTGGGGATAAACAGTACGAAAATACCACCATGAGGCGCTCTAAGGGCGCAATTGAAGATCATTGATAAAGCGCCAGCGACGGCAGAACCTACCATCAGGGAAGGAATAACCCGTACTGGATCGGCAGCGGCAAACGGGATAGCGCCTTCGGTGATAAATGAGATGCCCATTACCGCCGCTGCTTTGCCAGATTCTTGTTCTTCCGGGGTGAATTTTTTCTTAGCGATGAAGGTAGCTAAGGCTAGGCCAAGAGGTGGAGTCATACCAGCAGCCATGATAGCGGCCATTGGTTCAAAGACATTACTGGCGAGTAAGCCAACACCAAAGGTATAAGCTACTTTGTTGATAGGGCCTCCCATATCAAAGGCCATCATGGCACCGAGGATGAGTCCAAGAAAACCAGCGTTGGCGGAAGACATGCCCTTTAAGGTTTCGGTCATGGCATCCATAATAGCTTTTACTGGGGTTCCGATAATGTAAATCATTAACAGACCAATGAGTAAGGTGGAGAAAAAAGGAATAATGAGTACAGGTTTTAGACCTTCCATACTTTTTGGCAATTTAATATTATTCTTTAACCACTGAGCAATATAACCAGCGCAAAAACCAGCAATGATACCGCCGAGGAATCCAGCACCTATTTTGGAAGCTAACATACCACCAACTAAACCGGGAACCAGTCCAGGACGGTCAGCAATAGAGTAAGCAATAAAACCGGAGAGTATGGGTACCATTAAAGCGAAAGCTGCGCCGCCACCAATATCCATTAGGGCCGCTGCTAACGTACCTTTTTCTTTAAAGGCTTCAATACCGAAGATAAACGACAGGGCAATGATTAAACCGCCAGCGGCAACCAGTGGAATCATATGGGAAACACCATTCATGAGATGTTTGTAGGCACCAGTTTTTGCGGGCCTGTTTGGTTGCTCGGAGGTAAGGTTGGCTGTACTTTTTTTAGAGTTGACGGCTTTTTCGATGAGGGCTTTAGGCGTTTTAATGGCCTCTTGTACATTCGAGTCGATGATTGTCAAACCTTGAAATCTCTCTCGATCCACCTTGGTATCAGCAGCAATGATAATAGCATGAGCTGCTTTGATGTCTTCCATGGTAAGTTCGTTTTCCACACCGACGGAACCTCTAGTCTCCACTTTCATTTCAATTCCCATTTTCTTGGCAGCCATTTGCAGGGCCTCAGCTGCCATATAGGTATGGGCAATTCCGGTGGGGCAGGATGTGATGGCTAACAATTTCATGATAAATAACCTCCTTTTATTTTTCGGGGTGAAGAATAATGGTTAACCCCAAAGGGCACAAAGACGTTATGTTCTTTGCGCCTTTAGGGTTTAAGAGGGCGCGTTAAAAGTTTAGTCTTTAAATGCTGCGAGCACATCATCATAAGTTGTAGCGGCTAATAGACTGTCCCGTACTTCTTCGTGCATGAGTTTGCGGGAAATGTAGGATAATACTTTCAGATGGACATCATCAGAGTTGGCAGGCACAGCAATGAGGAAAAATAGATGAGCTTCCGTACCATCTAACGCTTCGTAATCAAGACCTTTTTTGCTAATGCCCAGGGTCAAGGCGGCTTCTTTTACGCTGGCATCTTTAGCATGAGGAATGGCGATTCCCATACCAATTCCCGTGGAAAATTCTTTTTCCCGGTGTAAGACAGCGGCTTTATACTGCTCTTTGTTGGAGAGTTTGCCATCGGCATCAAGAATGTTGATGAGTTCGTCGATGACCTGGGTTTTATTTGTAGCTTGCAGGTTGAAATTCACGCGGGATGCTGACAATAGATCTTGAATATTCATAAAAAATTACCTCCACTCACTTATTTGTACTTTATTGATTAGTTTGTTGACTTCTGTTAAAGAACCTGCTTGTGTACCAGGTAGGGCAACGGCTGCACCAGCCGAAGCTGAGGCGAGGCGAATACTATCAGCAAGGGATAGGTTACGTGCTTGCCCTACGCTGAAACCAGCGACAAAAGCATCTCCAGCGCCAACGGTGCTACTGACGGTGACAACAGGTGCGATGGCTCTGAGAATTTGGTTGCTGTCCGCAACTAGCGACCCTTGTTCGCCAAGAGAAATGGCCACCTTAGAGATGCCTTGGTTAAGCAATTGCTTTATGGCACCAAGAATTTCTTCATCAGAGTCCATGGCTGAATTCATTAATTGGCTAAGCTCTGGCAAATTTGGTTTGACGGCAAAGGGGCGGGCGGCAAGGCCAGCAGCCAACGCTGGTCCACTGGTGTCTAAAATTACTTTACAATCATATTGATGGAGCAGGGTAATGAGTTGAGCGTAAATATCCGTGGGCACAGTTGGTGGCAAACTACCTGACAGCACAAACCATTTATGATTTTGAGCCAACTGGCGTAAGGTGGCAGTTAGGTTATCCAGGTCGATTGCTGTTGGTGTAATTCCAGGAAAATTTAGCTCACTGACTACATCATTAGTAGTATCTACAATTTTAATATTTACCCTATTTTCTCCAGAAGTTTGTACAAATTGATTATGAATATTAGCCTTTGTGAAATAATTTTGGAAGACGGCGGCGTTGTTGTTTCCTAAGAAACCTGTGACGAGTACGGGATGCTCAAGGGCGTTAATGACTTTGGCCACGTTGATGCCTTTGCCACCTGGATCAGTCCGTTCACTATCCACTCGATTGACTTGACCTAGGGTGAAGACGGGCAGATGCAATGTGCGATCGATGGCTGGATTTAATGTGACAGTGACAATGGGGGCCTCATAGTTGTTATTCAATAATATTCACTCCTTTGCTTTTGGCTGGTTGTTCAGATATGAGTACCTGAGTGTGATTTCGCAAGGACGTTAGCGTATCTTGATCGATGCCACTATCTGTAATGAGCATTGAAAGTTCATCTAAACTACAGATTTTAGCGAAGGCTTTTTGCTCAAATTTGGAATGATCCACCACCAAGATGGTTGCCTTAGCAGCCTGCAACATGGCTTTTTTGGTTTCGGCCTCCACTAAAGTAGGTGTCGTTGCGCCAAAAGTGCAATCAACAGCATTAGCGGCCAGAAATACTTTATCAAAACAAAAGAGCTTGAGCATGGAATTGGTTAAGGGACCCACCAAAGAATTGATGGATTTTCTCAATATGCCACCTAAGACTAACACCTCAATGTTCTCCTCGTCAGCAAAAATAGTAGCAACATCTATATTGTTAGTGGCTACGGTTAATCGTTTGCCGCACAGGGCCCGGGCAATTTCTCGCGTTGTTGTGCCAGCATCCAGCAGAATAGTTTCTCCGTCTTTTACCAGATTGGCAGCCATAAGGGCGATTTGCCGTTTTTCATCGAGAAAACATACTTCTCGATCGTGAAAGCTGAGTTCTGCTCCTAGTTGGGGAGCAACAGCGCCACCATGTGTCCTTTGTAACAGTCCGGAGTTTTCCAATTCTTGTAGATCACGACGGATTGTTGCTTCCGAGACATTCAATAATAGGCTAAGGTCCATGACCTTTACGGGTTGCCCTGATTTGATTAATTGTATGATTGTATCATGACGTTCTTCAGCAAACATGTCGTAATCACTCCTTAGTGCAAGAATTGTATATTGATTATTCAGTAATGTTTACTTATGCTCATTATAATATATTAATGCACAATGTCAAGCATAAACAATCATATATAAACATAAATGAATAAATAATAATAGTTTTTAACCTGTTTTTGCTTATTATCCTTCCATAGTGACAGTTATTATTTATTTATACTATCTATTAATGAAATAAGGTTGCGTATGATCATTGATTATGCTACAATTGATTGGTAAAAACACAAGTGGTTTTAGAGAGAGGTGCAATAAATGAAAGACAAAATTCATCCAAATTATGGTGAATCAAAAGTAACGTGTGGTTGCGGCAACACTTTTATAACTGGTTCTGTTAAAAAAGAACTACGTATAGATGTGTGCTCAAAATGTCATCCGTTCTTTACTGGTCAGCAACGTAATATTACTGCTGGTGGACGTGTTGAAAAATTCAATAAACGTTATGGTACTACGCAAGCCTAACCATCCGGTAGCAGAGCAGCAATGCTCTGCTACACTTCTATCAAAAAGCAGCGAACCAAATCTTTGCCAAAAGATTTACGTGAGTCGCTTTGTTAGCATCGCAATGCTAACATCCATGAACATGAATATAATTATAACGATAACAGTGTTTACTATAGATATAAGGAGGGGATAGCGTGAAACCAAAAGTGAGTATTGGCGGGCAAGCCGTCATTGAAGGTGTAATGATGCGCGGCCCGGGGATGATTGCCACAGCAGTTCGGGAACCATCGGGTGAAATTATCATAAAAACAGAACCTTTTACACCCATTAGTGATCGATATCCCATTTTAAAGAAACCAATGATTCGAGGTGTTGTTGCCCTCGTTGAATCCTTGGTACAGGGGCTTAAATCTTTATCCTTTTCCGCTCAGGCAGCTGGCGAAGAAGGGGAAGAATTGTCTAACAAAGAAATTGCATTAACCATGCTGTTTTCCCTCGGTTTAGCCATTGTATTATTTGTCATCATTCCCACCTACGCCGCGAAATATATTCATAGCACTGTGACTGATCCCCGGCTATTAAATCTAATGGAAGGTCTGCTCAGATTTGCTATTTTTATTGCGTATATTGTGGGTATTTCTCAAATGAAAGATATTCATCGGGTTTTTGAATATCATGGTGCTGAACATAAAACCATTCATGCTTATGAAGCCGGTGTACCTCTTGATGTTGAACATGTTCGTGTGTATAGTACCCTACATCCTAGATGTGGTACTAATTTCCTGCTGATTGTCATGGTGGTCAGTATTATTATGTTTGCTTTCTTGGGCTGGCCAGATTTATGGATTCGGATTGTATCACGGATTGTACTCATGCCAGTGGTGGCAGGTGTTGCTTATGAAATTATTCGTTTTGCCGGGAAAAGCGAAGCCGCATGGGTGCGCGTTGCCATCACACCCGGCTTGCTCTTACAAAAACTAACCACTAGGCAGCCTAGTGATGACCAGCTTGAAGTGGCCATCAAAGCCCTAGAAGCAGTCCGTCCAGTTACCCAATAAAAAATATAGAGAAAGTTGTTAGAGGTGAGACCATGCTGGATAAATTGCAGGCTATTGAAGATAGACAGACTGAACTAGAAAATTTAATTAGTGATCCTTCGGTGATCGCTAATCGGGCAGAATGGCAGAAACACGCCAAGGCTCATGCCAAACTGACGCCCATCGTCGCCAAGTTTCATGAACAGAAAGCCGTCAATCAGGGCATAGCCGATGCTCTTGAAATGCTAGATGACAAATTGGATAATGATTTTCGACAAATGGTTACAGCGGAGTTATCAGACTTAAAAGCCCAAGCCGTCGTACTTGATGAAGATTTACGGGTTTTATTATTGCCGAAAGATCCTAATGATGAAAAAAGTGTCATTGTGGAAATTCGTGGTGGAGCCGGTGGGGATGAAGCCGCCCTTTTTGCGGGGGATTTATTCCGTATGTATACTCGTTACGCCGATGATCATGGTTGGCGGACAGAACTCCTTGATGCCAATGCTCCCGATTCAGGGGGATTTAAGGAAGTCGTGTTTGTTATTGATGGTGAGGGTGCCTATAGTCGATTGAAATATGAAAGTGGTGTGCATCGCGTACAACGCGTGCCAACCACGGAATCAAGTGGTCGGATTCATACCTCCACTGTCACGGTGGCCGTACTCGTCGAAGCCGAGGAAGTGGATGTGGTCATTAGTCCCAATGATCTGCGGATCGATACCTATTGCGCCAGTGGCGCTGGTGGACAGCATGTTAATAAAACGGAGTCTGCAGTGCGCATTGTCCACTTGCCGACTGGCACCGTAGTCCAGTGTCAGGATCAAAAATCACAGCTAAAAAATAAAGAGCAATGTATGCGTGTCCTGCGGTCTAAGGTCTTGGAAATGGCCCAAGCGGCACAACATGCTGAAACGGCTGAGGAACGTAAAAGCCAGGTCGGTACAGGTGACCGTAGTGAACGCATTCGCACCTATAATTTTCCACAAGGGCGGGTTACTGATCACCGTATTGGGTTAACCTTGCATAAACTTGATTTTGTACTCAACGGTGATTTGGATGAAATCATCAATGCCTTGATTGCCACAAGTCAAAGTAAACTGATGCAACAGGCCGACTAATATGGAAAAATGTAAAGAAGTTTGGACCATTGCCACAATTTTAAATTGGACGAAGGGGTACTTTGGTGAAAAAGGCGTGGAAAACCCACGGCTTGATGCCGAGGTGCTTCTTTCCCATATCATGGGTAAAGATCGCTTGTATTTGTATGTGCATTTTGATCAACCCCTAGAAGAAACCGAACTGGTTGCCCTGCGCCTTGCTGTGAAAAAACGTGCAGCCCGCTTACCCGTGGCTTATATCATTGAAAATAAAGAATTTATGGGCCTAGACTTTAAGGTCACGCCTGCCGTGCTGATTCCCAGGCCTGATACGGAAATACTCGTCGAAACAGCTCTCAAACTATTGACGACAGTGGATAATCCTCAGATTTTGGATATTGGTACGGGCAGTGGTGCTATTGCTGTTAGTATCCTAGTGAATATTCCTGCCGCCCAAGGTGTTGCTGTTGATATTTCCCCCGCCGCCTTAGCTGTGGCGGAATTTAACGCTGACAAGCACCAGGTAAGTGAACGTTTGAGTTTTTGTCATGGGGATCTATTTGCGCCTGTACAAGGTCGACTTTTCAACGCCATTTTATCCAATCCGCCCTATATTCCCGTGGCTGATATTGCAGGCCTTACGCCAGAGGTGCGACAAGAACCCAATCTGGCCTTGTCAGGTGGCAAGGATGGCCTAGATTTTTATCGCCGTATTATTTGCGATGCAAGAAAATACTTATCACCAGGTGGCTTTATCGCCCTGGAAGTTGGTTTTGACCAAGCTAAGCTCGTGGCGACCATGGCCCAGGAGACGGGACTGTTTAACGTCAGTGATATTGTAAAAGACTATGGTGGAATTCAGCGTGTGGTTGTGTTGACTGAAAGGTAGGATGATATATGTTGACTGAAAAATTTATTGTGGATAAAGACCAGCCTAACCAGCAAATGATAGAGCGAGCAGCCCAGCTGCTCAAGCAAGGTAAGGTGGTAGCTTTCCCCACAGAAACCGTTTATGGTTTAGGTGCCAATGGTCTTGATGGCCAGGCCGTAGCCAAAATTTATCAAGCCAAAGGGCGTCCTTCCGATAACCCTCTGATCTTACATATTGCTAATCAACAAGAAGTCATTCCCCTTGTCACAGTAATTCCGGCCAATGCTCAAGTGCTAATGGATAAATATTGGCCTGGACCGTTGACTGTGATTCTTAAAAAGACAAACCGAGTACCTGACATTGTTTCTGGGGGACTAGATACGGTGGCTGTTCGTCTACCTGCGTCCATCATTGCACGGCAGTTGATCGCTCTGGCAGGTGTACCCATCGCGGCCCCCAGTGCCAATACGTCAGGCCGTCCCAGTCCGACCAGTGCCCAGGCGGTGCTCGCCGATCTGGATGGACGCATTGAGGCGATTATTGATGGTGGTTTGTGCGATATTGGTGTGGAGTCAACGGTCGTCGATTGCACTACTCCTGTGCCCACCCTTCTAAGGCCAGGTGGTATCACGTTGGAAATGCTGATGGATACCCTTGGTGAAATCGAATTAGCCCCAGTCTTGGATGGTAGCCCAGAGTGCGCTCCTCGGTCGCCAGGGATGAAATATACCCATTATGCGCCAGCGGCTCCCATGATTTTATTTGAAGGAACCTATCCTTTTATCGCTGACCAAATAGTGGAGAAGATAACCGAGGCCTTGGTCGCTGGGCAAACAGTTGGTGCCGTTGTTTCCGCTGAAACAGCCCAACGCCTGCCAACAACAGTAGTTACAGCAGTATACGGTCAACGGCAAAATCCGGCGGAAATTGCTGCGAATTTATATACAATCCTGCGTAGCTTCGATGATAACCCTGTTGAGATCATCTATGCTGAGGGCATTCCCGAAACGGGCCTAGGGCTAGCTGTCATGAACCGCCTGCGCAAAGCTAGTGGCTACAGGATTATGAAAGAGTAACATATCTCTACTTTCCTTCACATATATATGAGCTGTGGAGGTGGGGATAGTGAGTAGTATTGAACTGTTGGTATTAAGTGTGGCCTTAGGGACGGATTTATTTTCCGTGGCCATTCCAATTGGTATGAACCCTATGAGATTTAGAGTGATTTTCCGCGCCGCGGTTATTTTTGCCATCTTTCATATTGCCCTTATCTTGTCAGGTTATTATATTGGACATTTTTTGGGCGCTGTTGTCGAGGGTGTAGGTACAGCCAATCTGGATTATCCTATTATGGCCGTGGAAAATTGGGCCAGTATTTTTGGAGCTTTGCTATTAACGGGTTTGGGCATCTATATGATCAAAGAAAATTTGACTTGTCCTGTGCCAGACCGACATAAAACTCATCCCTTGCAAGGGGGAGCTCTCTTTCTATTGGCGACCAGTGTGAGCATCGATGCTTTGGCGGCAGGTTTTAGTCTGGGTATGATGGATGTCGATTTAGTCAAACTAAGTTTTATTTTGGGTAGTGTTATCTTTATGATTGCGGTCCTAGGCCTCAGTTTAGGACGGCGGACTGGTCAGTGCGTGGGTAAACGCGCTGAGATGATGGGTGGGGTAGTGCTCATTTTTCTGGGATTACATGTACTCTATAGTATGCTCAGTTAAATAAAAATGGACTGGATCAGTTATACTACCAATAGTGGACGAAGAGAGCCAAGTTTAACAATTTTCTTAAATTTATTGGAAAAAATTATAATTGGGGCAGGGAAACACAATTAAATAGCGAAAAAAGACTAATTAAAGAGTTTGGAGGGTTGATATGAGGATAGCAATTGGTAGTGATCATGGTGGTCTTAATTTAAAAGAAGAAATTAAAACAATGTTAACGGAAAAACACGTGGAGTTTCATGATTTTGGGACCCATTCCACGGAATCAGTAGACTATCCAGACATTGCGAGGGCAGTAGGGCAGGCAGTGGTTTCTGGGGAATATACCCGGGGCATTGTTATTTGTGGTACAGGCATTGGCATTAGTATTGCCGCTAATAAGATAAAAGGTATTCGGGCGGCTCTCTGTCATGATGTATTTTCTGCCAAAATGTCGAGAGAACACAATGATGCTAATGTTTTGGCCATGGGTGAACGCGTCATTGGCCCCGGCCTAGCGTGTATGATTGTTGATACTTGGCTAAACACTGATTTTGCCGGCGGTCGCCATGGGCGGAGAGTGGATAAAATCTCCCAATTAGAAGCTGAAAAGACCTTGGGATAGGGTGCCGATTTCAACATGTCCATGAGTCTTTTCTAGCTAACTCTAAAAAAAGGAGTGAGTGTGATGAATGTAGATCTGGACTTAATAAAAGAGCAAACAACCCACATGGTAACAGAATTGTTGGCAACCGCCAAACTTAATGCTGGGCAGATTCTTGTGGTGGGTTGTAGCACTAGCGAAGTGTTAGGTGTAAAAATCGGCTCAGGGGGATCCAGTGCGGTGGCTAAGGTTATCTTGGACAGTTTGCGTCAGGTATGTACGCAACAAGGGATATACCTAGCGGTGCAGTGCTGTGAACACCTCAATCGAGCTTTAGTCATAGAGCAGCAAGGGGCTGTAAGTTATAATTTAGATCAGGTTATGGTCGTACCTGTGCCTAAAGCGGGTGGGGCCTTGGGGGCCCAAGCCATGACTGATTTTGAACATCCAGTAGTTGTGGAGAGCATAAAGGCTCATGCTGGCCTGGATATCGGTAGCACACTGATTGGTATGCACCTTAAGGCGGTGGCGGTGCCTGTGCGTCTGCCACAAAAAAATATTGGACAAGCATTGGTGACTGCAGCCTTTACCCGTCCCAAACTGATTGGTGGGGAACGGGCTGTTTACAAATAATATATACGGGGGAAATACATATGACGAAACTTGCTACTTTTGATCCGGAAATCGCTGAGGCCATTGAACTAGAGCTGCACAGACAACAAAATAAACTAGAATTAATTGCATCAGAAAATTTTGTCAGTGAAGCCGTTATGGAAGCTCAGGGCTCGGTTTTGACCAATAAATATGCCGAGGGTTACCCAGGGAAACGTTATTATGGTGGTTGTGAATATGTAGATATTGTGGAACAGCTGGCCATTGACCGTGTAAAAAAAATCTTCGGTGCTGAACATGCCAATGTACAACCCCACTCCGGCGCGCAAGCTAATACCGCCGTATATTTTGCCTTCTTAAAACCTGGTGATACCATTTTAGGCATGAACTTGGCTCATGGTGGACATTTGACCCATGGTAGCCCCGTTAATATTTCAGGGAAAATTTTTAATATCGTGCCTTATGGTGTGGATGAAATAACCCATCGCATTAATTATGATGAAGTGGCTGAACTAGCCCGTAAGCATCACCCTAAAATGATTGTGGCAGGTGCCAGTGCTTATCCGCGGATTATTGATTTTGCTCGGATGGGCGAAATTGCTCGAGAAGTGGGCGCTTTATTTATGGTTGATATGGCCCATATCGCTGGCTTGGTGGCAGCTGGTTTACATCCAACCCCCATCGGTCATGCTGATATTGTCACCACCACTACCCATAAAACCTTGCGTGGTCCCCGTGGCGGCGTCATTATGTGCCGTGCTGAACTAGCTCCCATCATCGATAAAGCCGTATTCCCTGGTATGCAAGGTGGCCCTCTCATGCATGTCATTGCCGCTAAGGCTGTAGCTTTCAAAGAGGCACTAACCGAGGAATTTAATGTATATCAACACCAAATCGTTAAGAATGCGAGCACCTTAGCAAATCAATTAATGAAATCCGGGTTTACCTTAGTGTCCGGTGGTACTGACAACCATTTAATCCTTGTGGATTTGCGTCCTCAACATATTACTGGTAAAGACGCCGAGAAACTACTTGATAAAATAGGTGTTACTGTCAATAAAAATTCCATTCCTTATGATCCTGCCAGTCCATTTGTGACCAGTGGTATCCGGATTGGTACTCCGGCCCTTACGGCGCGCGGCATGAAAGAAGACGATATGGAAATTGTCGGTGATATTATTGCCATGGTACTGAATAACCCAGAGGATACTGGGATTCAAGATCAAGCTGTCAAATTGATTGCAGAGTTATGTAAAAAACATCCTTTGTATGCGTAAGTTTCAGAAGGCTGTTTACAAACAGGCTATCATCAAATAAAGAAAGGCAGTTGATCAAAGAATGCAAGTTAAAGTGATTGAACATCCATTAATACAGCATAAATTATCCTTGATGCGTGATATAAAAACTGGTACGAAAGAATTTCGAGAATTATTAGAGGAAATTTCCATGCTCATGGCCTTTGAAATTACTCGTGATTTACCCTTAGTGGACGTTGAAATCGAAACTCCTGTGACCAAATGTATCTGCAAAGAATTAGCCGGTAAAAAATTAGGCGTCGTTCCAATTTTACGTGCTGGACTGGGTATGCTCAATGGGGTTATTCGGATTATCCCGGCGGCTAAAGTGGGGCATATTGGTCTCTACCGTGATCCCAAAACATTACTACCAGTGGAATATTACTGTAAGTTGCCTGACGTGACCGAGCGTGATTTTATCCTCCTTGACCCTATGTTAGCCACGGGTGGATCTTCCGTAGCTGCCATCACGCTACTGAAGAGTAAAGGCGTCAAACATATTAAATTAATGTGTCTCGTCGCGGCTCCTGAGGGAGTATTGCTTGTTAATACTGAGCATCCTGATGTTGTCATTTATACGGCGGCCGTTGATGAATGCCTGAATGACCATGGCTATATTGTGCCGGGGCTGGGCGATGCCGGCGATCGAATTTTCGGGACAAAATAAAAAAATAAACAGAAGTGCTGAATTTTTAGTACTTCTGCTTATTTTTTTTGAAAATTAGTGTAAATTAGTAAAATTACCTTGCATTGGTTCGTACTTGACTGATATAATAACCTAAAATGTTAGGGGATGTAGTTGTAATCGCCTCTTATGTTCGTGCCGAGTGGAAGAATACGATTGCTTACATAACAACAATGGAAAATGTTGTGACCCAATATTGATTGCAGGGGGCTTATATGTATTGGAATAAAACCATTGAAACCATGGAATATACTGAAATGGAACGGTTGCAGTCGAAGAGTCTAAGTGCTGTCGTAGAATATATGTACCGTCAGGTGCCTTTTTATCGAGAACGCATGCAACAGCGTGGGTTATTGCCCCAAGATGTGACCACCATCAAAGAGATCAGCAAACTGCCCTTTACGGAAAAACAGGATATGCGGGACAATTATCCCTATGGTTTGTTTGCTGTACCACCTAGCCAAATTGTTCGCATCCATGCATCCAGTGGTACGACAGGCAAGGCCACCGTTGTTGGGTATACGAAACGGGATTTGGGCATTTGGTCAGAAGTGATGGCCAGATCCTTGACCGCGGCAGGCGTTACGAATAAATCCTTTATTCAAATTGCCTATGGCTATGGTTTATTTACAGGTGGCCTGGGTCTGCACTACGGCGCAGAACTAGTCGGCGCCTCCGTTATTCCGGTTTCCAGTGGCAATACAGCGCGGCAAATTTCCTTGATGATGGATTTTGGTACAACGGCTTTGACCTGTACTCCTTCTTATGCTCTACATATTGCTGATACCATGCAGGAAATGGGTATTGATCCTAGGTCTACGGGACTTGAGGTTGGTATCTTTGGTGCTGAGCCTTGGTCAGATAACATGCGCAGTGAAATTGAAACCCGGTTCAATATTAAGGCCATTGACATTTACGGTCTTAGTGAAATTATCGGGCCCGGTGTTGCCTGTGAGTGCACCGCCCAGCAAGGACTACATATTAATGAAGATCATTTTTATCCCGAAATTATTAATCCTCAGACGGGTGAGGTCCTCGGTCTAGGGGAAAAAGGCGAATTAGTGTTGACTACCCTGACCAAAGAAGGCATGCCCATGATTCGTTATCGTACCCGGGATCTAACTATGCTCACTCGTGATGTCTGTTCCTGTGGCCGGACTTTGGTAAAGATGCACAAGGTGCTCGGGCGCAGTGATGATATGCTCATTATTCGTGGTGTCAATGTTTTCCCATCCCAAGTGGAAAGTGTCTTGCTTAATATGGGTGAAACATCACCTCATTATCAGTTGATTGTGGATCGTCAAGGACATCTTGATACATTGACCGTCATGGTGGAAGTATCGGACAATCTATTTTCTGACGAAGTGCGCCAATTAGAAGGGTTAGAGAAAAAAATTCAGAACGAGCTGGCTAGCGTACTCAAAGTGTCGGCCCGGGTGCGTTTGGTAGCAGCCAAAACCCTGGAACGCAGTGAAGGTAAAGCTAAGCGGGTTATTGATAACCGAAAAATATAAGTGGAGGGACTTATCAATGATTATTCAGCAAATTTCAGTATTTCTCGAAAACCGGCTAGGCACCTTGGCGGAAGTATTGGCAACTCTTAATCATCATAATATTAATATCAGGGCTATGTCTGTGGCTGAAACTGCGGATTTTGGTATTTTACGTTTTATTGTAAATCACCCTGAAGAAGTGGCAAAAGTCCTCCGTGAGGCTAATATTGCCGTAAAAATTACACCCGTATTGACCATGGTGTTAGATGATAATCCGGGTCGGCTCTTGGAAAAGATCCAAACATTAAGTGATGCTGGCATCAGTATTGAGTACTTTTATGCTTTTGCCACAGTTGGGGCCGCCAAGGCTCGAATCGTCATTAAGGTGGATGCTTTGGCTGAGGCTCAGCAGCTGATTGGTAGTCATGAACAGTCTCAGGTCGAGGAAGAAGCGAATTTTTACTGGTAATTATAAGTTGGAGGTGTAATGAGCGTGGAGCATACATTGTCAATTTTGGTGCTCAATCATCCGGGCGTGTTAGTACGGGTTGCAGGCATGTTTGCCCGGCGTGGTTTTAATATTGAAAGTTTGGCCGTAGGGGCCACTCATGTCCATGAGTATTCTCGCATCACAGCTGTGATGAAAGGCAGCGAGGCGATGGTCGCTCAGGTGGCCAAACAACTTGAAAAACTGGTTGAGGTTCGGGCCGTAGAATTTTTGCCCAACAATGCGGCTGTCGTGCGCGATACGGCCATGATTAAAGTCAAAGCCAGTCGGGAAGAACAACTGGCTGTATTACAACTGGCGGAATCCTTTGGGGCCAAGGTTGTTGATATATCTGATCAGGCTCTCATGATTGAGATTACCAGTGGTGAGAATAATACGCAGGCTCTGATTCAGGCTTTAACTCCCTATGGCATATTGGAAATGATTCGTACAGGCGTCATTGGCTTGCAACGAGGGAATGGAAGTATCTACCAAAAACAAAAAAATGAAGCTGGTGAGTTGTTTGACACTGGCCAGGTCATACTATAAGTTGTCGTTAATGATGGGTTTCCTGTCCTTTTTGAGGGCGTTTTTAAATAAAAAGTAAAACTATATTTTAAGGAGCGATAATAACAATGAGTAAAATGTATTATGAAGTTGATGCTAAGGTAGATTTAATTAAAGATAAAAAGGTGGCTATTATTGGATATGGCAGCCAAGGTCATGCTCATGCCCTCAATTTGCACGATAATGGGGTAAAAGTAATCGTTGGCTTATATAAAGGTAGCAAGTCTTGGGAAAAAGCTCAAAATGATGGTTTAGAAGTTATGGAAGTGGCTCAGGCTACAGCCACCGCTGATATTGTCATGATTCTTCTTCCCGATGAAAAACAAGCTAAAATCTACAACGATCAAATTGCACCGAACTTGAAACCAGGAGCTGCATTAGCCTTTGCTCATGGCTTTAACATCCATTTTAATCAAATTTTGCCACCAGCTGATGCCGATGTCTTTATGGTTGCCCCTAAAGGACCAGGACATCTAGTGCGTCGCGTTTTTGCTGCCGGCGGTGGTGTACCTTGCTTGAAGGCTGTTTATCAAGATGCTTCCGGTCAAGCTGACGATTTAGCATTGGCTTATGCTTGGGGTGTAGGTGGTACAAGAGCAGGCGTACTTACGACAACTTTCCAAGAAGAAACTGAAACAGATCTATTTGGTGAGCAAGCTGTACTCTGTGGTGGCGCTACCGCTTTAGTGAAAGCTGGTTTTGAAACCTTAGTGGAAGCCGGTTATCAACCAGAAATTGCTTATTTTGAATGCTTTCATGAATTAAAATTAATTGTAGATCTCATGTATGAAGGTGGCATGGCAACCATGCGTAGCTCCATCAGTGATACTGCTGAATATGGGGATTACATGATTGGCAACCGTATTATAACGGATGCAACCAAAGTCGAAATGAAAAAAGTATTAACTGAAATTCAAACAGGCGTTTTCGCCCGCAAATGGATTTTGGAAAATCAAGCCAATCGTCCTCAATTTTTGGCAACACGTCGTCGTGAATCCGAACATCAACTTGAGACTGTTGGTAAAGAATTACGTGGCATGATGAGTTGGTTGAAGAAATAAATCAATCAACAAAGATAGACTAAAATGTGGGGTCAGGTTTGACTTATTGATTTATTGACTTATTGATGAGAAAATGGAGTATGTATGATCATCGCAATAAGTCAATTTTCGAAATAAGTCAAGCCTGACCCCAAAATAGGAATTGAGGTGATTGGTATGGAACGTAGAATTAAAATTTTTGATACCACCTTGCGTGATGGTGAGCAGACGCCAGGTGTCTGTTTGGATATGCATGAGAAGTTGGAGATTGCCCGCAGTCTAGCCAAACTAAAAGTGGATGTCATTGAAGCTGGGTTCCCCATTGCTTCCCCCGGAGACTTTAAGTCAGTCAGTCAAATTGCCGAGCATGTTAAAGGCCCTATCATTGCCGGATTGGCTAGAGCTAATAAAAAAGATATTGATGCTGTCGTCCAGTCCTTGGTCAAGGCCGAGAGGCCCAGAATTCATACCTTTATTGCGACCAGTGATCTTCATATGGAATACAAATTAAAAATGTCCAGAGATAAGGTTTTGGCTATGGCTGAGGAATCAGTGCGTTATGCCAAGCAATTTATCCAGGACGTAGAATTTTCCGCTGAAGATGCCTCCCGTTCTGATTGGGACTTCCTTTGTCAGGTGTGTGCTAAAGCCATCGCTGCCGGTGCCACCGTCATTAATATCCCTGACACGGTTGGTTATACCACTCCCGACGAATACGGCGCTCTCATTCGTTATATTAAGACTAATGTCCCTGGTGTTGATAAAGTAGATATTAGTGTCCATTGTCATAATGATTTAGGTTTGGCAGTAGCCAATTCATTAGCCGCTGTGCAAAATGGAGCTACCCAGGTGGAGTGTACCATTAATGGCTTAGGTGAGCGCGCTGGTAATGCCGCTTTGGAAGAACTGATCATGGCTTTTTATACGCGAAAAGATTTTTATAAAGCCATTACTAATATTGATACCAAACAAATTTACCGGGCATCCTGTCTGGTCAGTACGCTGACAGGCGTGGATGTTCAGATCAATAAAGCCATCGTTGGCGCTAATGCCTTTGCCCATGAATCAGGTATTCATCAGCATGGTATGATGAATAATTCTTTGACATATGAAATTATTTCCCCAGAAGTCATTGGTATTAGCCGCAATGCTATGGTCCTGGGCAAACACTCAGGGCGTCATGCTTTTGAGGATCGCTTAAAACAAATGGATTATAATTTTGACAGTGACACCATTAATATGCTGTTTGCTAAATTCAAAGATTTGGCAGACCGTAAAAAGGTGGTATTTGATAGGGATATTGCGGCCCTCATCATTGATAAACCGTCTGTACAACCTGAATATTATCGTTTGGCTTATCATCAGGTTGTTAGTGGTAGTCAAAGTGTGGCCACTGCCACCGTACACCTAGAAACCAGTAATGGTATCATTGAACAAGCCAGTTGTGGTGATGGACCTGTGGATGCTATCTTTAAAGCCATTGAACAGGCCGTTGGTTTTCCCATTGGCTTAAAAGATTATCAATTGAAAGCCGTCACCGCTGGTGAGGATGCTTTGGGTGAGGCTACGGCGTGGATTGAGTATAATGGAGCGGTATTTAATGGGCGGGGACTCAGTACTGACGTCATTGAAGCCAGTGCCAAAGCCTATGTAAATGCCATCAATAAACGACTGTCTGTGTGTGGTGATCCCAAAGCGCAGCAGGAGGTAGGAGATAAAACATGAGCAACAAACATATTGTAGTCATTCCAGGAGACGGTATTGGCGAGGAAATTACGGCAGCGGCTGTTAGGATACTGACTAAAGTCGCAAAGACCAGTGGTCTAAACTTAACTTTTGAAAAACAGCTGGCAGGTGGGGCTTCTCTTGATGAGTATGGCATTCCTCTGACAGAGAGTGTTATTAAGGCTGCAAGGCAGGCTGATGCCATCTTGCTTGGTGCTGTAGGTGGTCCGAAATGGGATCATGTAGCACCAGAACTTAGAGCCGAAAAAGCCATTTTAGGCTTGCGCAAAGAATTAGGCTTGTACGCCAATTTACGTCCGGTACGGGTGTCGCCAGCTTTGATCGAGTTTTCCCCATTGAAAGCCGAAGCCATTTCCGGGGTTGATATTTTATTAGTGCGGGAACTTAGTGGTGGTATTTATTTTGGAGAAAAATCCGAATCTGCTATGGTCAATGGTATTGAGCAGGCTTCAGATGTTGAAGTGTACTCCGTGCCTGAAGTTAACCGTATTATGCATTTAGCATTGCAAGCCGCTAGATTACGGAGTAAACGGGTCGTATCGGTGGATAAGGCCAATGTTCTCGCCACTTCTCGCTTGTGGCGCAAAGCAGCTAGCCAAGTAGCCAGTGAGTATGGGGATATTGAGTTAAGTCATATGTATGTGGATAATTGTGCCATGCAGCTCGTGCTAGCCCCAAAAAGCTTTGATGTCATTGTAACCAATAATTTATTTGGCGATATTTTAAGTGATGAAGCGGCAGTGCTGACCGGATCCATTGGCATGCTTCCATCCGCAAGTCTAGGCGGTAGTACGGGGCTCTATGAACCAATACATGGGTCGGCTCCTGATATCGCAGGACTTGGCCTGGCAAATCCTGTAGGAACTATTTTATCGGCAGCCATGTTGCTGCGTTATTCCTTGGGAGCAGGGGCGGCGGCTGATAAAATTGAACAAGCCGTCGACAGAGTCCTAGGCGAGGGATATCGTACGGCTGATTTATATCGAATAGGCTCGACCAAAGTGAGTACTGATGAAATGGCAGGGCTCATTGAAGCAAAAATAAGTTAAGGTATCTTTTTTTGAAGATACCGCACAAGTGATGATCAGGGGAGGCGCTAACTATGAAAATGTCGGGTGCAAAGGCCATTATAGAATGTTTGTTGGAACAAGGTGTGGATACGGTTTTTGGTTATCCCGGGGGACGCATTCTACCCTTATATGATGCTTTGTATGATGGGGCTATCCGTCATGTCAGAACATCCCATGAACAAGGGGCTATCCATGCTGCTGATGGTTATGCTCGCGCCGGTGGGCGGGTCGGTGTCTGTATTGCCACAAGCGGACCAGGGGCCACTAATTTGGTGACGGGGATAGCCAATGCCTATTTGGATTCGGTGCCCGTTGTCGTGATCACTGGGCAGGTTTCTACCGATCTAATTGGTGCCGATGCTTTTCAAGAAGTTGATATTACAGGCATTACGATGCCGATAACGAAACATAATTTTCTTGTTAAAGACGCAGCCAAACTTCCAGAAATTATACGCCAAGCCTTTACGATTGCGCGCTCTGGTCGACCAGGGCCCGTGCTGATTGATATTCCAAGCGATATTCAGTTAACCATGATTGAATTTTCCCCTGAAAAAAAGGCGTTTGCTTCTGCTCCCCAGGGGCAACTATCAACTCACGGCAGTGCCTTGATTGATAAAGCCATGGCTGTGATTGCTGCCGCGCAGCAACCTGTGATGATTGTGGGGGGCGGCGCTATTTCGGCTGACGTATATGCGCAGGTCATTAGTTTAGCAGAAAAAATGTGTGTACCAGTCGTTAGTACGTTAATGGGGCTAGGACTTTTTCCTGCTGATCATCCCCAGTTTTTAGGTTTTACTGGCATGCATGGTAGTAAGGTCGCCAACCATGCGGTTCATGGGGCTGATGTTATTATTGCCGTTGGCAGTCGTTTTAGTGATCGGGTTACCAATAATAAAACCAAATATGCTGCTGGCAAGATGCTCATTCACATTGATGTGGATCCAGCGGAGATTGATAAAAATATAACCACTCATATTGGGTTGGCTGGCCAATTGCAGCAACTATTACCCATTTTACGCCAACGGATTCAGCCAGGTGATTACACTCAATGGTGGACAGTCATCCGGGAGTGGCAAGAGCAATTTAAGGTAGACTATACTACGGATCTGTTGACAGCACCTTGGATGCTAAGGCAATTGGGGCATGCGACAGCAGGTAAACCCTTTATTTTCGCCACGGATGTTGGGCAACATCAAATGTGGGCGGCTCAACATTTGAGTATCAGTACGCCTCGTTCCTGGATTACGTCAGGAGGGCTGGGCACGATGGGTTTTGGCCTACCAGCAGCCATTGGCGCTCAGATTGCTGAGCCTGACAAAAGGATCATTTGTATTGTGGGTGATGCTGGGATCAAGATGACTGGTTGTGAATTATTCACTGTAGCCAGTGAAAATTTGCCTCTCATTACAATTATTGTGGATAATAGTTGTTTAGGTATGGTTCGTCAACTGCAACATCTTTTTTACAAACAACGGTATTCTGCCACATTAGCGCCAACCAAGGTGGACTTCGTCTCTTTCGCCAAAGCTTTTGGAATCGACGGCCATTTGGCGACCACCCAACAAGAATTCAATCAAGCCTTGCAAACAGCCCTCGCTAGCGACAAAGCCCAAGTCATTGTCGTCAAGATCCCCCTTGAGGATTTAGTGGAGCCTATGCTAGCACCCAATGCCCCCCTAAATACTCAGCTAGATATTTAAAGCCGACAAAGGTGACGGTTCTTTTGTCTTTGTCCCAACTCATTGTTTACCATGAGTGAGAAGAATAGCCCTTGACTCGTGCAACCTAAACAGGCCGATTAAAACAAAAAGTTTTGATCGGCCTGTTTAGGTTGCATAAAATGTGGGGTCAGGTTTGACTTATTTCGAAATAAGTCAAACCTGACCCCAGGGGTTTACTTTTTATTGAGACTGGCCACAAATCGTCCAATGCGGAGGAGGGCTTCTTTAATATTGGCTGTTGATGTGGCATAGGAACAGCGGACGAAACCTTCGCCACAGTCGCCAAAGGCATCCCCTGGTACCAAGGCTACTTTTTCAGCTTGGAGTAATTGTTCAGCGAATTGCAGTGAAGTGAGGCCCGTTTTTTGAATGGATGGAAATAGATAAAAAGCTCCTTTGGGTTCAAAACAGTCAAGGCCCATTTGGCGAAAACCGTTTAAAATAAGACGTCGGCGCTGATTGTATTCAGCGGTCATCTGCTCCACGTCTTTTGTTCCCCGTTTCAGTGCTTCAATGGCAGCCACTTGTGCCATAATTGGCGCGGATAACATGGTGTATTGATGAATTTTTGTCATGGCGGCAATAAAATCAGGATTAGCAGCAGCGTATCCAATGCGCCAGCCGGTCATGGCGTATGCTTTTGAAAAGCCATTTAATACAATAGTGCGCTCCATCATGCCAGGTAAACTAGAAAAACAGGTATGTGTGCCATCATAGGTTAACTTAGCATAGATCTCATCAGAGATAACAATAAGATCATGTTTGGTAGCGAAGAGCGCAATCTCAGCCAAATCTTGTCGACTCATCACAGCGCCCGTCGGATTGTTGGGATAACCAATGAGCAACACTTTGGTGCGTGGCGTCACAAAAGTCTCTAACTCTGCTGCTGTAATGCGAAATTCATTTTCTATTTTTGTTGGCACCGTCACTGCCACACCACCCGCGAGTAAAACGCAGGACTTATAGGATACATAACAGGGCTCGGGTATGAGGACCTCGTCACCAGGGGAAAGTAAAGCGCGCATGGCCAAATCAAGCCCCTCGCTGACGCCCACCGTGACTAAAAGTTCGGTACGAGGAGCATAGGTAACCTGATAATCATTGTACAGGGATGTAGCGATTTCTTCGCGCAACTCTAACAGACCAGCATTGGAAGTGTATGAGGTTTGGCCTCGATTCAGTCCGTAGATACAACTTTCCCTAATGTGCCAGGGGGTGACAAAATCAGGCTCGCCTACGCCCAAGGAAATAACCCCTTTCATTTCCGCAGCGATGTCAAAAAAACGCCTGATTCCTGAAGGAGGGATTGCTTTGACAGTTGGTGATATGCGGTCAGCCCAATTCATGGTGAGACCACCAACCGATGATCTTGTTGTTCTTGATCATTAATAATAACACCAGCAAATTTATATTTTTTTAGCATAAAGTTGGTTGTAGTGCTGACAACGCCATCAATGGTTGATAGCTTGGTCGACACGAAATCAGCCACTTCTCGTAAGTTTGTTCCTTCTACATGCACTGAAAGGTCGTAGGAACCAGACATGAGGTATACGCTACAGACTTCCGGGTAACGATAAATACGTTCGGCAATGGCATCAAAGCCAACTTCCCGTTGGGGAGTGACTTTTACTTCAATGACAGCGGTGACTTTTTCTACACCAGCTTTTTCCCAATCAATAATTGTTTGATATTTAACAATGATTTGTTCACTTTGGAATTTTTCGATGAGTGCTGTAATTTCCTCTACAGGCTTGTTCAGCATAATCGATAGTTGCTCTGGTGATTGTGTAAAATCTTTTTCCAAAAGGTCTAACAGTTCTTGCATACAAATGATTCCTCCTGATGAAATAATAAAAGTTGAATATTCTTTTACAATAAATGATAAGGTGATTTAAATTATTGTATTTTTTAGAATATCACATATGTTATAAAAAAGGTATAGGTATTTACAGTAATAATCAAATATATATGGAATACTATGATTATACAACTTTGATGCAAATAGTACATGATTCTTTGAAATATGTTCATATATATAGTATAATGAATAGCAAGTCAAATAAAGGAGAGCACCATGCGGAAAAACTGGGATTTGTATTTTATCGATATTGCTTTTCAAGTGGCTGAGCGTAGCACTTGTTTGCGACGCACTGTAGGGGCGGTAATTGTAAAAGATAAACGGATTAAAGGTACAGGGTATAATGGTAGTCCAGCTGGCTTGCCACACTGTTTAGATGATGGTTGCGCCATGGTCGAAGGCCATTGTATACGTTGTATCCATGCGGAACCCAATGCTATCTTGGAATGCACGCCTGATGAACGACGGGGTGCTACCTTATATTGTACTGACAGGCCCTGTCCGGAATGTCAAAAATTGATTATAACTTCGGGCATTATAAAAGTAGTATATGCCCGAGAATATCATTCTCATACGGACTGGTTTGCATTAGCTACAAATATGGAAGTCGTGTTTCTGCCCCAAAAGTAGCCACACATCCTTGTTTGGTACAAGCTTTTGCCGTAAATAATCAGATTGACAGGGTTCTAGGTATGATGTAGAATAAATTAGTTATGTAGAAATGAGGTAATGAATTATGCAGACATATATTGTGGCGTTTTCTATTGCTTTAGCGGTCGCTTATTTTATAACACCACGAGTAATGGATTTGGCCATCAAAGTTGGGGCGTTAGATGCGCCTGATGAACGTAAAGTGCATAAAGGCATGATTCCCCGGATGGGTGGATTGGCTATTTATGTAGGTTTTGTCTTAGCAGTGCTGGCAAGTATGCATGTAAGTCGTGAAATTATGGGCCTATTAGTAGGTGGTACGGTAATTTTAATTGTTGGAATTATTGATGATCTCAAACCATTACCGGCCAGAGTAAAGCTATTAGGTCAGATTATAGCTGCGGCTGTGCTAGTGATGTTTGATATTCGTATTGAGTGGTTGACCAATCCTTTTGGCGAAATGTTATATGTAGATTATTTAGCTATACCATTGACGATTATCTGGGTAGTGAGTCTTACCAATACGGTCAACCTAATAGATGGGTTAGATGGGTTAGCCGCTGGGGTATCGACAATTGCGTCCCTTACTATTTTATTGGTGGCTTTGCAACAAAATTTCTGGACAGTGGCCATTTTAACAGCGGCCTTGGCTGGTAGTTCGTTGGGTTTCTTGCAACATAATTTTAATCCAGCGAAGATTTTCATGGGTGATACTGGCAGTATGTTCTTAGGATATATGCTAGCAGCCATATCCATTCTTGGTGCAGTGAAAAGTGCTGCGACAATTGCTCTGATTGTACCGATTGTAGCTTTAGGACTACCAATCTTGGATACTGCGTTTGCTATTATTCGTCGTTATATGAGCGGGCGACCTATTTTTAAACCTGATAAAGGACATTTACATCATCGGTTATTGGAAATGGGATTAACGCAAAAACAAGCAGTCCTGTTAATGTATGTGATTAGTGGTTGTTTGGGACTGAGTGCTATTGCCTTGACTGAGGTTAATAAATCATTTGGTATCCTGATTATCATTGTTCTATTATGTGTAGCCTGTATTGGTGCAAAAAAAATAGGGGTGCTCAAGGCGACTAAGTCCATCGAAAGTCATTAAGTGTAAGTTTTGGGCGGGCATTATGCTCGCCTATTTTTGGTTATAATAAAAGCAGGCATGGGTTGCTTTAAGGGGTGGTGGGCTTTGTTTGACGCGTTCGCTAGCAACCATCATTCTAGGTCTGAGGAACTTAGCACAGGCCAGGTTTTTTCTTATATAGTAAGCGAGTTGAAAGGAAGTATGTATATGTCCCGTATAAAGGTCATGACAATATTTGGAACACGTCCTGAGGCTATAAAAATGGCGCCCGTTGTGCTCGAACTCAACAAACATCCTGAGCACATTGAGCTTATCGTGGCCGTTACGGCCCAACATCGGGAGATGCTTGATCAGGTTTTAAATTTATTTAATATTGTGCCTAATTATGATTTGGATATTATGTCCCAAGGGCAAACACTATTTGATGTTACTTGTCGAGCCATGCAAGGTTTGAATGAAATACTAGCTAAAGAAAAACCTGATATTGTATTGGTACACGGAGATACGACGACGACCTTCGCCGGGGCCCTAGCGGCTTTTTACCATCAGATTACGGTGGGGCATGTTGAGGCTGGTCTAAGAACACACAACAAAAACTCCCCCTATCCTGAAGAAATGAACCGAAAATTAACAGGTTCCATCGCCGATCTACATTTTACTCCTACTATAACAGCCCAAGAAAATTTGCTAGCTGAAGCGGTACCTAAAGAAACAACGTTTATTACTGGTAATACTGTAATTGATGCTCTATTAGCTACCGTACATCGTGACTATAAATTCGCCGATGAAATGTTGGCTAATATCGACTATGCAGGTAAGCGAGTTATTTTGGTCACGACCCATCGTCGAGAAAATATTGGTGAACCAATGCGCCATGTGTACCAAGCTCTCAGAGATATTGTGTCAGAGTTCGAAGATGTGGAAATTGTATTTCCAGTACATAGAAATCCCCTGGTAAGGCAGGTCGTCGAGAGTGAACTGGGTCACATTGAACGGGTTAGACTCATTGATCCCTTGGAATATGAACCCTTTGCTAATTTGCTGGCCCGCTCCTATTTGGTGCTCACTGATTCCGGTGGTGTTCAGGAAGAAGCGCCGGCCCTTGGGAAACCTGTTTTAGTATTACGCGACACGACAGAACGACCTGAGGCCATTGAAGCCGGCACGGTTAAACTCATTGGTACCGATAAAAACAGGGTATACAATGAAGCTCGTTTGCTTCTTGCTGATTCCAGTGAATATGATCGTATGGCCAATGCCTGCAATCCTTATGGCGACGGACATGCGGCCAGGCGAATTGTGGAAACCATCCTCTGGAAGTATGGTTTTTCGACCCAACCCCCCGAGCAGTTTGGCAGTTGTAAACCATCAAAGGAAAAGAAAGATTACGTCGTTATTTAATTGGCATTAGAGGACTTTCTGTATAATTGTCGAAAATGTAGTTATTAATATGCGATGTGGGTTGAAGTAACTATTTTTAAGGGCAATCATTCCAGATGGGATATGGGTGCTCCATATCCCATCTGTGGCAGACCGTAAAGATAGATGCCTATTGGGTAGTGTGTCAGATCAATTTTATGATATATTCCTTTAATTTGGGAATAATAATTAAAAGGCGATTGCCCAATCTTCCCGTGTTGTACGACAAGGACATCTTGTTGTGAGGTGCTACACCATGCAAAAGGATAATAAAGAATTGTTTACGGGTTTTGCTACAGCGGCAACGATTAGCTGGTATCTCATATCTTCTGTCGTGGCTGGTATTTTATTAGGCAGATTAGCCGATCGCTCTTTGGGCAGTCAGCCGTGGGCTACGATTGCTGGTATTGTTCTTGGTATGATCGCTGGGCTGTGGGCTACGTATAAGAAAGTAGTGGGAGGAAAGTAGAAGGTAGAATACTTTCTATGAGACAGATGCACGAGTATGTTATAGAAGTAAAACGGACCTTACTGCAAATTACGGCATGGGCTGTTATGATCTGTGGAGTTGCTTATTTTTCTGGTTTGAGTTGGCGGATACCAGGACTTGTCCTAGGCGTTGTCACCAGTATGATCTATTTCCTGCTGTTGTGTTACCGCGTGAATAACAGTGCAACCATGTCTGTGCCTAAGGCCATATCCTATATGCGACTAGGCTGGCTTATGCGCCTTAGTTTTATTTCACTCATGTTGCTCTTATCAATAAAAATACCGCTTTTTGATTTTCTATCCGCTGTTGTTGGATTGTTATCATTACAAGTGGTAATGATCGCAAATGCTAGTATGGTTGTTATAAAGAGTGTCTTAGGTTATAGTCGCTAATGTAGATTTAGATGTTTGTTAACAAACATCTTGTCATAATAAAGAAAGGAGGAGAGAGAATATGGGGCATGAAATCGGAACTCATAAACTGGCACATTTTGCTGGTATGACATTTCACCTTGATACACTGATGATGACTTGGCTGACCATGGGGATTATTATTGTGTTCGCAGTGCTGGCAACGAGAAATCTAAAAATGAAACCACAAGGTGGTCAGAATTTCTTAGAAATGGTTGTGGATGCTC